>VOFB01003566.1_pt1 | contig 18931 bp, 34 predicted proteins | sample 5384141 | NCBI WGS metagenome assembly VOFB01 (sample SAMN12384721, study PRJNA508395) | human gut metagenome | isolation source: healthy gut A | host: Homo sapiens | reverse complement strand
CCCGGTTGAGAATCTGACCCGGCTCCTGGAGGAGATTTACGCCAGGACCCCATATGGAGGCGGTGTTTGCCGCCATGGACGGCGGGGAAAAAAGCGCCGCCGAAATCTGAATTTCTATGAAACTGCCGCTTCCTTTGAGCAGGGGCGGAGAGATCTGGCGCAGTTTCTGGCTTTTTGGATACGGCTGCCCAGGGGGACTCCAGCCGAGGAAGCGGGGGGCGCCAGAGGCAGTGAGCATCCTGAGCATCCATAAATCCAAGGGCCTGAATATCCGGTGGTGTTTCTCAGTAACCTCTCTGCTGCCTTTAACCGGGAGGATCTGCGCTCCAATGTGCTGGTGGACGCCCAACTGGGCATTGGATGCAGCGCCCTGATCGGGAGAACCGGTAAAGCCGGTATCCCACCTTGGCCAAGCGGGCCATTGCCCAGAGGATTCAGGAGGAGAACACCTCCGAGGAGCTGCGGGTGCTGTACGTCGCCATGACCCGGGCCAAGGACATGCTGATTATGACCTACGCCTCCCGGTATCTCACCAAACGGCTGGAGGCCATTGCCAGGCAGGTGACCCTGGGAAGCAACACCGCGCTGTCCCAGGAGGCGGACTGCCTGGGGCACTGGATTCTCATGGCCGCTATGGTGCGTACCGAGGCAGGGGAGCTTTTTTTTTTAAGCCCAGGCAGGGCAGCCGGAGGAGACAGTGGTGAGGGGGGAGCCCCTGGAGGATCCGGTTTCCATCAGCGGGGTCCGGTACAGGAGCTTGAGGCGCGGTGCTTCAGACTCAGACAGGGAGCCGGGCCGCTGCCGGACGTGCAGACGCTGTTGTCCTTCCAGTATCCCCACCAGTCTGCCGTTCAGGCTCCTCCAAGGTGACTGCCACCCAGCTGAAGGGCCGGGAGCTGGACCGGGGAGGCGGCGGAGCAGGCGATGCAGCCCCCTGTTGGCGCACGCGCCGTTGGCGGCAGCCCGCCTTTCTGACCCAGCGCCCCCCTGGAAGGCGGGAGATCGGCACGGCCACCATTTGCCATGCAATTCCTCCCGCTGAGGCCTGCGGAAGTCAGGCGGGAGTGGAGGCGGAGCTAAGCCGGCATACTGGCGGAAGGCTTCCTGACAGCCCCGCCAGGCCCGGGGCGGTGAACCGCCAGTGGATTGGGGACTTCTTCCGGACAGAGCTGGGACAGCGGCTGCAAAGGGCCAGGATGTGCTGCGGAGTTTAAGTTCTCGATTTTGGCAGATGGCAGGATCCTGCAAGAGGGACCTGACCGGTGAGAAGCTGCTGCTGCAGGGTGTGGTGGATTGCTGCTTCATGGAGGAAGACGGGATCCTGCCGTCCTGACTTCAAAACGGACCGGGGCCGACCTGGGGGCGAGGCGGCCGCGGCCGCCCGCTATGGCGGACAGATCCGAACTTATGGGCAGGCGCTAAGCCGGATTTTGGCAAGCCGGTGAAGAAGCTGCTGCTGTATTTTTTCAACTGGCAAGCCCAGGAGGTTCCCTGGAGTAAAGCATAAAAAAGAAGATTGATTTGAGCGGGTATTGACTTTTCAGCCTGATTGCTTTATAATCGAAACGGGTCGAGAAAGAAAAATGGCGCATTCATAAATGGAACAGCAAAAACCCTGAGCAGGGATGCAGGTGTGGCGCGCTGTCCAGATATCAGCAATCCCCAAAAAATAATAGGAGGCACATATTATGAAAAACGTATTACCTGTATGCTCCTCGTTCTGTGCATGGTTTTGGCTGCGGTTCCCACAGCGCTGGCCGGCCAGGCGGTGGAGGATCAAATTGACTTCTCTCTGCTGAAAAAGCACCAAGCCAACGAGACACAGACTCTGCAGGTCGAGTCTGTGCAGAAGCTGCAGGAAGAGGCCGTGGAACCGATGGACGCTAGAGCTTCTGGTTATGCGACATATGTACCACATTCCTCCAGCTTGGAACAGTACCGGATGGTAGGCGATAAAATGCATTTGGAGGCCATTGCTTACGTACCGGATGCGTCTGTCAAGCAGGATTGGAATCTGGGTTGTATGCCGGAGCGGAACCTACCGAGAAGGGCTATGTTGGAAGCAGTTGGGGTACTTTTTGACTCTGGAGCTGGCTACTATACCATTTCCATCGATGTAGATCCTGCAAAGCTGAAGGCTGGAACGTACACGGTGGTGTATTTTAGCAGCTATGACATCAGCGATGATGAGTTCCAGGTGGTTGAGGATACTGTGGTTTTGCATCATGTATATGTGACGAAAACGCGGTACTCATGACACGGAGCTTCTTTGCCGATGCCGGTCAGTCGGATTATCCGGAAGTGACAAAGATTTGTGTCGCCCGTGGTTTCCAGGATGTAACCAACTATTTTTCTGCGGTTTGGGCCGGAGAATACCACTGACAACCGTTTTGCGAGTTTTACAACCTCCAACTCGGATATGCTGGAGGTGGATGACTTTGCTGGCTTCCTGACGCTGAATGCAAAGCAGTACGGTGTAGCAACAGTGTCTGTGGGCAATATTCGCAAGGACTTTACAATTTCTGTGGAAATTTGTACAGACGACAAGGGCCACGACTACAACAAAGAGGTAGTGAATCCCCAGCCCACGTGCACAGAGGAAGGACGTTCCAGCATTGTGTGCACAAAATGTGGCCACGTGAAGTCCAGCAGCACCATCCCTGCTCTGGGCCATGCCTGGGACGACGGTCGGATCACCAAGGAAGAGACCGAGGAAGCCTGGGGAGAGAAGCTCTACACCTGCACCCGCTGCGGCGAGACCAAGACGGCTCCCTACCACACCTGCCCCGGCGCCATCTTTACCGACATGCCGAAGGATGACAACTGGTCTCACAAGGGCATTGACTACTGCCTGAAGAACAAGCTGATGAACGGTATGGAAAACAACCGCTTCCAGCCCTTTACTAACACCACACGTGCCCAGATTGTCACGGTTCTGTGGCGGATGGCTGGCTCTCCCGAGCCTGAATCTGCGGCTCCCTTTGCGGATCTGAAGCAGGGCTCTTTCTACGAGAAGGCTGTGGCATGGGGCCATGAGCAGGGGATTGTCAACGGCATCACAGAGACGGAATTCTATCCCAACAGTTCTGTGACCCGGGAGCAGATGGCTGCGTTCTTCTACCGGTATGCGGAGAACATTCTGAAGGCAGACGTCTCTGCCCGAAAGGAGATTGAGTCCTTCCCGGACTATGATAAGACTGCTGGCTATTCTAAGGAATGCCTGTCCTGGGCCTATTCTGTGGGTCTCATCAACGGTGTGAGCAACGGTTCGGTGACTTATCTCAGCCCAGAGCGGCGCGACTCGTGCGCAGATTTCCACGGTTCTGATGCGTTTCTGCGAGAACATTGTCCCTGCAGCTCCAGAGACTCCTGAAGCTTAATTCCTCTGATTTTATATGGGACACTTCCATATGCGAGGCAAATCAATGCCGGCCAATTCCTGGAAGGGAGTTGGCCGGTTTCCTGGGCTTTTCTTTTTCTGCGGAAATCGGCGAATTAAGAAAAGAATTAAGGGTCTTCTGCATTGATTCTTAATGAGATTTCCGCTATTCTATCTCCAACGAGACAAAAGAAGTACATGGGAGGAAATGTCCGAAGGAGGTTCCTATGGAAGACTGGATAGAGGCCTTAAAAAGCCTAATTTTGAAAATTTTCACGGCGTATACGGCTGTGATCAGCATTTTTCCTGCTGCCCCGGCGGAAAATACCCAGGGCGGAGGCGGACCCGGTTTGCGGTCCCCATTGGCGGCCCGGAATGAAGAAGCTGTGATTGGACGGACGGTACAGCAGCTTCTGGATCAGCACTATCCCCGGGAGCTCTTTGATGTTTATGTCATCCCCAACAACTGCACCGATGATACGGAGGTGTTGCCCGGCGGGCTGGTGCGCAGATTTTGCCTTGTCTTGGGACGGTGCGGAACAAGGGCGACGCTTTACGGCGCATTTGCGGCTCTGAAGCAGGCAGGGTACGATGCTTACTGCGTATTTGATGCAGACAACTTGGTGGACCCGGATTTCCTGGCTCGGATGAATGACGCTTTCTGTGCAGGAGCCCAGGCCGCTAAGGGGAAACAGACGGCCATGAACCCTCACGACGCCTGGATTTCCGGCTGCTACGATTTGTATTTTGAGAACTTCAACCTGCTGTACAACCGTCCCAGGGGAAACCTGGGGCTGTCTGCAAGCTGGTAGGCACCGGATTTGCAGTGAGCCAAGCTCTGATGGACCGCTTGGGCGGTTGGAACACCGAGACCATGGCGGAGGATGCAGAGTTTGCCGCGCAGTGCGCCATGGCAGGGGTCAGGGTCTGGTGGGTTCCGGATGCGCTCACTTACGATGAGGCCTGTGACCTTCCGGCAATCCCTGGTCCAGCGCCGCCGGTGGTGCAGCGGCGTCATGTCCGTAGCGGGACGTTATCTGCCCCGGCTGTGGCGGCGGGTTCCCTCCCGGAACTTCTTTTACTGCTTGGACTTTGCCGTGTTTCTCTCTATGCCTATGGTCCAGGTGCTGGCTTTGCTGCCTGGGCTTTGGGCGGTGGCACAGGCGGTACTTCTGGAAAATTGGCTGGCCTTGGCGTTGAGCTTGGCGTCCTTCTGGGGCGGCATGACCTTGACGGCACTGGCCCTGGCCTTGGCGGGACGGCGAAAACTGCGCCCTCTGTGGAAGTCCATTTTGCTCTATCCATTGTTCACTGCTTCCTGGTATCCCCCACATATTCTGGCCGTTTTCCGGAAGACCAAGGTTTGGAAGCCCATTGCCCACCGTGGTCAGACGGCCCGGCAGCTGGAGAGCTCGGTGCGGTAAGCGACCGGGGCTGGGGAGAAAGGAGGGCTTACTATGACCATGGGAGAGCGGCTGCGCCAGGCCAGGGAAGAGGCAGGGGGCTGTCTCAGCGGCAGGTCTGCGGAGACCAGATCACCCAAAACCAGCTGTCCCAGCTGGAGCATGACCAGGTAGGGCCTTCAGTGGAGACCCTGCGGTATTTGGCCGGGCAGCTGGGTAGGCCGGTGTCCTACTTTTTGGATGAGACGCCCTCTAATTTGCTGGCGCTGCAAGAGGCCCGAATCCGTGCAGATCCGGGTGAGGCGCTCCGTGCATTGGAAGGTTACCAACCGGACGGATCGGCATATGACGATCTTGCGGCCCTTCTAGAGTCCATCCTGTGCCTGGCGGCATCGGATCAGGCGGCTGCAGAGGGGCAGACTCCCCTATGCCAGAAGCTTGGCCGCCCGGGGACGGGAAGCCTTGACCCGGTGCGCCTTTCCGGCCGGAGACCTGGTTCAGGGGGCCCTTCTGCGGGAGGCGGAGCTGGCTGGGGACCGGATTTCCTCCCGGCTGCAAAGGCGTGGGTCCGGGACCGGGAGACTGTGCTGCTGGCTCGGCTCAGCCTGGCTCAGGACTGTCCGGCCCGGGCCTTGGCCCTGCTGGAGGGAGTTCCAGACCAGTCCCTGCTCCAGGGGCAGGCTCTTTACCGCTTGGGCCGATATCCAGGAGGCATTGGAGCTTCTGCGCTGTGCAGAGGTTCAGGCAACACCGGAAGAGGCTCCTCCTATCTGGCAGCTGCTGGAGGCCTGCTGCCGGGAGTCTGGCGATTACCGGGGCGCTTATGAATACGCCGCCAAGCTCCGCCCACCGGCGGGGCCCCTGATCTGCTCAAGGTGGGGCAGCATGCTTCATATCCACTGTGTTTTCATCTATCTCCCGGGGCTTGCATCCCCCGGGAGATTATTTGTATAATAAAAGAATCAAGAAAAGCGGAGGCACTGCCATGGGGCGCTATCGAATTATGATTGTAGATGATGAGCAGGAGGTCCGGCAGGCCATGATTCGGAAAGCTGGACTGGGAGGCTTTGGGCTTCCAGGTGGTACTGGAAGCGGAAAACGGACAGGACGCCTTGGAGAAGGCGGAGAGTCTGTGCCTTTGGATGTGGTGCTCACAGATATTAAAATGCCGTTTATGGATGGCTTTACCATGGGCAAACACCTGATGCGGACCCACCCCGGCGTGAAGCTGATTATTTTCTCCGGCTTTGACGAATTTCAGTATGCCAAGGAGGCCATTAAGCTCAATGTGGTGGGAGTATATTCTGAAGCCGGTGAATGCCCAGGAACTGACCCAGATTTTACCCGGGTGCGGGAATCTTTGGATGAAGAAATCGCTCAGCGGCGAAACATCGCCCGGTTGACAGCTGCCTATGAACAGAGCCTTCCCTGTTGCGGGAGCAGTACCTGAGCGCCCTCATTGGGAGGCAATCTGACAGGGAGGAGGCGGAGGTGGGGGCAGCCCGGTTTGAACCTGCTTTCGGGACGATCCCTACCAGGCGGTGGTCATGTTCCATATGGAGACCCATCCCACGGATCAGCCGGCTGTGGCGGCGGGAGCTGCTGCCGGTGTCTTTGCAGCAGCTGGTGACGGACCGGCTTCTGGGATTGTGCCACTTGGAGACCATTTTGAATCCTCCGAACCTCATTGCCATCACAGGATGGAGTGCGGACCCATCAGAAAACCTCATAGGCTTGGCGGAGGAGCTCTGTGCTCAGGTTCTCCGAGCCTTGGGTACCACGGTGACTGTGGGGTGGGGCGGGCTTGCCGGAATTTTATGGAGCTGTCCGTCCCCGGCGGATAGCTTAGCGGCGGTGGAATACAAAGCCATTGCAGGGGAAGGCCGGGCCTATTACTACGGGGATCTGCAAAGCGTGGAGTGGGAGCCCTTTGACTGGGACCGGCGGCGGGAGGAACGGTTCCTCTTTGCCATCAAATATGGAACCCAGGAGCAGATTGACGCGGCTCTGGAGGAGCTTATGAGCCGTCTGGACGGGTTGCAGCCGGGGACTGGAGCTATGCGGCCGGTTTGGCCGGCATTGCGGGCTTTGTGTTCCGCACTGCGCAGCGGTATGAAACGGAAACACCCCGGGACGGCATTCTCTGGAGCCGCCTTCTGGATCGCAATTGTCCATTGGAGAAGGCCAAGGAGATGCTATTGAATTTGAGCTTGCAAATTAGGGCCAGCCTTGCCCAACGGCGCAACAGCGGAGCCAAGAATCTGGCGGAGGCCGCAAAGCAGTACATTCAGGCAAATTATCAAAATCCGGACCTCTCGGTGGAAACCATTTGCTCGGGCTGCATATTAGCCAGTCCTATTTTTGCAATCTGTTTAAGCAGGAGACGGGAAAAAGCTGCATTCAGTATCTCACCTCCGTGCGCATGGACCGAGCTGTGGAGCTTCTACGGACCACCGATGACCGGACATATCTGGTGGCTCAGAAGGTGGGATACGACGATGCCAATTACTTCAGCTACGTATTCAAGAAGCAGTTTGGCATCTCACCGACCCAATTCAGGAAGTGATCCATATGGCCAAAAAAGTTGACAGACCGCGTGGAAGCTTGGAGGGGCAGGGCGTCCATTCGGTATACCATGTTCCTCTCCTTCACAGCCAGCGCCATCATAGCCGTTTTCCTCACAGGAATTACCCTGTACCTCCGCTTTTCCTCTCAGCTGAATACCGCCATTCAGGCGGAAAATCAAATGGTCATGGAGCAGGTGGAACAGTCGCTTAGCACGTACTTGCGGGATATGCTAGGCCTGGCGGACTCCTGTAGCTACAATGTGGTGAAAGGTCGGAATGTGCAAAAATGAAGATTTGACGGGAGAGCTGATGCTGCTCGACGATACCTACTCGGAATATGTGGATAGCATTGCGGTCTTCGATCCACAAGGGAATTTGGTGGCCACAGCGCCGGCAGGGTTGTTGAGCAAAGACGCTACGCCTCAAGAGGAACCATGGTTTTCCTGCGCTGTGGAAAAACCGGAAAATCTCCATTTCTCCCAGCCTCAGGTGCAGCATGTTTTTTCCAACGGTGGGGAGCTACCGATGGGTGGTGCCTCTGTCTTCGGCTGTGGAGCTCACCCGGGGAAAAAGCACCCAGACCGGCGTCCTGTTGATCCAGCTACGTTACAGTGCTCTGACAGAGCTCTTTAGCCATGTGAGTCTTGGAAGCAACGGCTACGTCTATTTGACAGACTCTGACGGTTGTCTGCTGTACCATCCTTTTTTTGCAGCGTATGGATGGGAAGCAGGAGACTGCCTACCGTGTGCTTGCTGAAAGGGGACGGGGCCTATGAGGAGGTCATAGAAGGGCGGCGCTGTGCCGTCCTGGTGCGAACGGCCGGATACACCGGCTGGCGGATTCTGGGGGTGGTGTCTCAGACGGGTATCACCTTTGATAGCGCCCGGGAGATTCTTCTGGTTCTGGTGATTTTCTCCGCCTTTTTTCTGCTGCTCACAGTAGCCAATTTCTTCCTCTCCCGGCAATTGACGGATCCCAGCCGGCAGCTGGAGGTCTCTGTCCGCCAGGTGGAGGGGGACGGGGAAGCTCTCATTTACGTAGGTTGCGCCTTGGAGACCCGCCAGTTAGGTGAATCGGTGCAGAAAATGGTCTGGCAGATGCAGTGCCTGGCGCAGGAGGCTGCGGCGGAGCATGAGGCCAAGCGAAAGACAGAGCTCAACGCCCTTCAGGCCCAGATCAATCCCCATTTTTTGTACAATACCTTGGACATCATTGTCTGGATGGTAGAAAATGAACAGCCCACTGAGGCAGTGCGCCTGGTCACGGCACTGGCCCGGTTTTCCGCATTAGTCTTTCCGGAGGCGGAACGTCATTCCGGTTCGGGACGAGCTGGAGCATGTGCGGAACTACTTGGTCATTCAGGAAATGCGCTACAAGAACAAATTTCACTATCAGATTCACGCTGAGGAGGAGACACTGGGACTTTCTACCATTAAGCTGATGATCCAACCCATTGTGGAAAAACGCCATCTGCCACGGGATGGAATTTATGGATGAAACCGGCCTCATTACCATTGACGCAGCAATTCAGGATGGGGATCTGGTGATTGCTGTGAAGGACAACGGATTGGGCATGACGGAGGAACAGGTGGCCCGGCTGTTGGACCCCAATGCGCCTCCGGCTGCCCCCCCAGGCGAAGGGCTCTGGCGTGGGGTTACAGAATGTTCAGAGTCGAATCCGACTGTACTTTGGGCCGGGCTATGGCCTTACCATTGAAAGCGAGCCAGACTTGGGAACCAAGGTGACCTTCCGCCTTCCGGCGATTCCTATGGAGAGATGGAGGATTTATGAGCAGGCAGGAAAAACCATTTTGACAGTATTTGCCCTGGCACTGGTGCTTTCTCTGCTGGCGCTCCTGTTGTGGCAGGAGACCGGCTCCGATGAGCCGGAGATTCTGCACCTTTCTGTGCTCTTGGATGGCTCTGAGGAGACAGCTTGGCGGAATTTTCGCCGGGGGCAGATGCAGCGGCGGTGGAATACAATGTGGACTTGCGCTATGTTTACCGCTATGAGAACCCAGGTCAGGCGGGCCAGCTACAGGCCATGGAGGCGGAGCTGGCCTCCGGGGCGGAGGCTGTGGCAGTGGCTCCGTTGGATGCAGGGCTTTGACAGAGTATCTCCGGAATCATTCTGTGCTCCAACCGGTGGTAGCAATGGGGTCTGAGGTTCATGATGAGGCGATTGCTGGCTGCGTGGCGGTGGACAGCCGGGCCCAGGCCAGCCTTCTGGCCGGGGCCATTGTGGATAGCGGTGCGAGGCACTGCCGGATTTACCTCCCGCACAGGCTGCGGAGGCTGGACCGGCAGCGGCTGGAGGGGCTTACGGAGGCCCTGGAGGAGGCCAGGGTGGTGACGGACACCGCTATTTTAGGGTCAGGTTCTTTAGACTGGGAGCCAGGTATAGCAGCGGTGGCTTTGGACGCCGGTACTTTGGCGGCCTTGGCCAAAAGCTACCGGAGGAAGCCCCTCTGTACGGAATGGGTGTCAGCGGCTCGGTGCTGGAGCTTTTGGAAGCCGGCCGTATTTGCGCCTTGGCGGCGGTGAATGAATATGACCTGGGATACCTGACCTTATCCGCTGCTGCTGGCCTTGTGTCCGGCCGCTATCAACCTCCAGAGCTGCTAACGCCATTTCTGGTGACAGGAGGAAAATGTTTGATCCTCCGTATGCCGCGCAGCTGGTTCCCCATGGGGTAAACGATTGGAACTTAAGAAAGGAATGAAAGAGATGAACAAGCGGCTTTGGGCGCTTTGACCGCTCTGGCGCTGCTTTTGCCCGGATGTGGAGGAGGCGGAGGGGAGAATCGGCCGGAGATCCGGGTGGGCCTGGCGCTTTATAAAGAGGACGATACGTTCATTGAGGCCATTACCGAAGGAATTCATCGGGCGGCAGCGGAGAGCAGCCGGGAGGGGACCTGGCGGGCGTCTATTTCCGTGGCTGACGCCGAGGGCAGTCAGATCTCCCAGAACCAACAGATTGAGCGTTTTTGTCCTTGGGATATGATGTGCTGTGTCAATTTGGTGGACCGGACCAACGCGGCGCCCATCATAGATAAAGCCATGGAGGCCGACATCCCCATTGTTTTTTTTTAATCGGGAACCGGTACCGGAGGATATGGAGAAATGGGACCGGCTGTGCTACGTGGGTTCTGATGCCCGGCAGTCGGCAGAACTGGAGGCGCAAATCATTCTGGACCTTTGGGGCAGGATCGATCGGGCAGGCGTTGGACCGGAATGGGGACGGGGTGATCCAATATATTATGATGGAGGAGAACGCCGCCATCAGGATACGGTGATCCGCACAGAGGGAACCATTCAGGCGCTCCGGGACGGAGGCCTGGAGTTGGAACGGCTGGACAGCGGCATTGCCAACCGGACAGGACCCAGGCCCAAGCCCTGATGGCCGGGTACCTTGACGAGTATGGTGGACAGGTCGAGCTGGTTATCTGCAACAATGATGACATGGCCTTGGGGGGTTGCCGACGCGGTGGAGGAGGCCAATTTGGATTTTCCACAACATTGTGGGGATCGACGGCACAGCTGCCGGAGCAACCGCAGTGTCCCAAGGAAAGCCCTGGGAACCGTGGCCATGCCCCGAGATCCATGGCAGAACGGTTTTCCGTCTGGCCATGGAACTGGCCTCTGGAAAACAGTGTCAGAGATGGAAGAGCTGGGCCCGGACCGGTCTGTTCGCGTCCCCATGGAAATTTTATCTCGTTCTAATCGTAAGGAGGAAATGAAGTATGAAACTCTTATTCATTAATGGAAGTCCTCACAAGGACGGCTGTACAGCCGCCGCTCTGAGGGAGGTAAGCAGAACTCTGGAGGAGCTGGGTATTGAGACCGAGACCCACTGGGTGGGCAACAAGCCGGTGCCAGGCTGCATCGCCTGCGGCAGCTGCAAAAGACTGGGGCATGCATATATGATGACGGTGTCAACGAGCTCCTGGCCAGATCCCATGAGTGGGACGGCCTGGTGGTGGGTTCTCCTGTGTATTATGGCTGCGCCTCTGGCCAGTTGCTCAGTTTCCTGGACCGTCTGTTCTACGCTGCCGGGGGCCGACTGGCAGGCAAGGCGGCTGCCGCTGTAGTTTCCTGCCGCCGGGGAGGGGCCTCAGCGGCGTTCCAGCAGCTCAATATGTTTTCGGTATGAACAACATGGTGGTGGCCACCAGCCAGTATTGGAACCAGGTGCATGGCAACACGCCTCAAGAGGTGGCCCAGGATCAGGAGGGCCTGCAAACCATGCGCACCCTGGCCCTAAACCTGGCCTGGATTCTTCGTTGCCGTCAGGCTGCTGCCATCCCGGCGCCAGAGCGGGGCCCTGGACGCCCACCAACTTCATCCGGTAAAATGAACAGACAAAAAACCGAGAAGGGTTGTCCCAAAACGAACTTTGAGACAATTCCCTCTCGGTTTTTTCATATCGGCGCTATTGAAAGGAGAACACGGCAAAGACGCCGGTTCCTACCAGGGTCATGATGATGCCTGCAATGGCAACGCCGGACAGGACCGCCAGGACAGTGGGCTTGAACTCCATATCCAGAAAGCTGGCCGCCAGGGTGCCTGTCCAGGCGCCAGTGCCGGGGACAGGAATGGCCACAAACAGCATGAGCCAAGAACAGCCCCCGGCCGTCGCCTGCCTTCAGCTTTCTCCGCCCCGGTGGCCCTTCACCAGGCACCACTGAAAAAAGGGCCGATTACTCGTTTATTTGCCCCCCAGGTTAAGACTTTTCGAGCGAACAGATGAATGAAGGGCACAGGCAGCATGTTGCCCAGTATGCAGACAATGTAGGAGGGGGAGCATGGGCAGCCCCAATCCCGCTGCAAGCAGCACCGCCCCCCACAACTCAATCATGGGGACCATGGAAACCAGAAAGACAAGCAGATATTTTTGGAACATAGTATAAATTCCGTCCTATGATTAGAGATTAACATATTACCGATGGAAAGCCAAAAGAACAAGGCCAACGTACCGGGGCCGGGTGGGTCCCAATGATGGGACAGGTGTAGCCAGGCAATGTAGATGCTGCGGGTGCCAAAACGGCGGCGGACTTCTTCTGCCACCCACTGGGCATCTTCAGACAATCACCGTGGCCAATGAAAACAGTCTGGTTTTCTGGGTGAATGGCGGTTTGCTCCATTTGTCCACCAGCGCCCGGAGGAAGCCCGGCGGCCCCGTGCCTTGGAGACATTCACCAGATGGCCGGCATCGTCCACGTGTAAAACCGGTTTGATGGAGAGCATGGAGCCCATCACTGCCGTGGCGGCAGAAATACGGCCGCCGCGCTTTAGGAACATCAGATCGTCTACGGTGAACCAGTGGGCCAAATGGAGCTTGTTTTCTTCCACCCAATCTCGGGTTTCCTCCAAACTGGCGCCTTCTTGCCGCCGGAGAGCGGCATGATAGACCAGCAATGCCTGGCCGCCAGAGGGGGCCAAGGTGTCTACCACATATAGCTTCCGGTCTGGAAACTGGGCACGCAGCTCTTCTGCGGCCAGGAGGCTATTTTGATAGGTGCTGGACAGGCCGGAGGAAAGACCAGAAGCAGCACATCCTGCCCCCCGGCCAGGATTGGCGTTAGGTACTCGACATACTGCCCCGGATTGATGGCAGAGGTGGTGGCCATCTCGCCGTCTCGCAGGCGGCGGTAGAAGGTTTTGGCGTCCATTTGCCGGTAGCCGGCATCATGCTGGTAGGATACTCCACTCATGGTGAACTCCATGGGGATCATGTGAATGTCCAGTTTGACCGACAGCTCCTCCAGAAGCTCTGCGGCAGTATCCGTTACAATGGCAAAATCAGACACAGCAGATTCTCCTTTGTCATCATGTGGAAGGTTCGATATCAGTCTACCCGCAGATGGGGGAAATGTCAAGTAAAATCGGAAGTGATCTCAGAGCAGGGAAAAGGAGATGCGGCTGCCCGGATGCAGGTAAAGAAAATGCTGCTGCCCGGTGGTGTTTACGCAGTTTTTCCGTATCTTTTTGAAATTCGCCAGGCTTTCCCCTTTTTGGCCCGAAGCTTGTCCTCATCCGGCGGATTTTTGGGTTACGGTTGCATAGAGATTATGTCAAATTCCGTTTGCATAGAAAATAGAAACAAAATGTTAACAGACTGTAACCAGGGGAGAAATCTCCACATTACGCCAGACTTTTCCCTGTGAACTTCTGTGGATAACCCTGTGGAGAATGTGCAAAACTCATGTGTACCAGGTGGATATCCACATTATTGTCAACCGAAACTGGGGGAATATACGGGAAATATGGGTGGAGCTGTCGAATTCTGGGGGTGGAGCCAAAGTTTTCCACAGGAGGAACAAATACCTGCTTCCATCTGTGGCATACTAAAGGGAAACAAGCAAGGAGGCGGCGCGATGAAGGGAGATCTGGACAAAGGGCTGAAAGATTCCCCGGTTTCCCCAGCTGGACGGGGATACGTCCACGGAGATTTTGGTCATAGGCGGGGGAATGGCAGGGGTTTTATGTGCCCGGGAGCTGCAGTCCCGGGGGGTCGAGTGTCTTTTGGTGGAGGGCAGAACCGTGGGGAGCAGCATCACCAGTGGAACGACGGCAGTGCTCAGCACCCTTCATGATCCTTTGTGTCAGGATCTGGCGGCCCGGTTTGGCCAGGAGGCTGCCCGACTGTATGTTCTGGCCAACTGGGAGGCTTTGGAGAAATACAGAACCCTGGCCCAGCGGTATGCTTGCAGCTGGGAGGAGCAGCCCCATTACCGCTATGCCATGACCCAGGCCCAGGCAGAGCGCCTGAAGGTGGAGGCAGGTTGCTGGGCAGCCTGGGATTTGCCGCAGCGTACCACAAAGGAGACGCCCCTGCCTTTTCCTGTGGCCCAGGGCGGTGTATCTGCCGGGTATGGCCCAATTTCATCCGCTGCAATTTTTATATGGTCTGGCTTCCGGGCTGAACATTCGAGAAATACACCGGTCCTGGGAATCTCCAATGGGGTGGCCTTTACGGGCGGGGCAGAATCCTGGCCGGAAGATCATTGTTGCCACCCACTTTCCCCTGGGCCGTTTCGGGGTCTCTATTTTATGAAGCTCTATCAGCGCAGGTCGTATGTGATTGCCCTGGAGGGCGGGCCGGATGTGGAAGGGACCTATGCCGGGATGGGAGCCAGTGGCATCTCCTGCGCAATGCCGGAAACCTGCTGTTTCTCAGCGGTGGCAGGCATCGCACTGGCGGGAAAAGGCAGCTGGGAGACGGTGCGGAGCTTTGCCGCCCGTCATTTCCCGGAGCTGCCGGAGGGTATGCCTGGGCCAACCAGGACTGCATGACCCTGGACGGATTGCCCTATGTAGGGCTCTTCAGCCCCATACGCCGGACCTGTATGTGGCCACTGGCTTCGGCGCATGGGGCATGACCAATTCCATGGCGGCGGCGACCTTGCTGGCGGACCTGGTGCAGGGAAGAAAAGTCCCTATGCCGCTGTATATACCCCCTCCCGCTCTATGCTGCGGCCCCAGCTGCTTTCAATCTGGGCCACACGGTGAGCAATTTCCTTCGCTTAACCCCAAACGGTGCTCCCACATGGGCTGCGCCCTCAAGTGGAACCCGGCGGAGCACAGCTGGGACTGTCCCTGCCACGGGTCCCGGTTTACGGCAGACGGCTCGGTCCTGGACGGACCAGCTCAGAGCCGTGGATCTGAGTTGAGGGAAGGACGGTATTTCCCATTTGCAGTGGTTCCACAATTCCAGGTGGCGCGACAGGGGCCGTGAGGGATGGAAATGGAGAAATATAACCGGTTGATAAGTTCTGCCCGAAAAGAAACATGCTGCTTCCTGATCGAGCCCACCTATCGGCCTGCCAGATATCCCCGTTCTGCATCCGACCGTCTGGCGGCGGCCACCAGGAATTATGGAGTCACCTGCCACCGGCAGGTGAGAGGATCCTGCAGTTCTGCTGAAATGGCGCTATGCGCCTACCCGGGAAGCCAGGCCTTCCGTTACACCAGCTCCACCCGATAAACCTCCATCCAGTGGTTCACCTGGAGCATGTAGGCGATGGTCTGAGCTGTGTTCATCAGCTGACCGTACCAGGGCCAGGGGTACTGGGCGGTGAGAAGATCCTCCAGGGCGTGGCGGTTGGCGATTTGGAAAATGGGGCGCTGCCCTCGTCCAAAAGGGCGCGGAGCCGTCGGGAGACCTCCTCCAGGTAGGCGGGATTGTGGGTTTTGGGGTAGGGACTTTTTTCCTCCACAGGACCTCCGGGGAGGAAGTCCTCCATGGCTTTTCTCAGGAGCCCCTTCTCCATTCCTTCCAGGTCCTTGAAGGACCAGGGAACCCCATAGAGGTATTCGGCAATTCGGTAATCGCAGAAGGGAACCCGCACCTCCAGGCCGGACCACATGCTCATCCGGTCCTTCCGGTCCAGGAGGGTCTGCATGAACCACCGGAAGTTCAGGTTCACCATTTCCTTCATCCGCCGCTCCTCCTTGCTCTGGCCCGGCAGCACATCGCTGGCCCGGCAGGTGGCCTCATACCGGCGGAATACATAGGCCTCCGTCCAGGACGGCCGATAGCCGTCGGTCAGGAAGGAGCTGCGCCAGGCAGTGGACTGGGCCCAGGGGAAGCCAGCCCGTTCCCGCACCTCCGGGTCGCGGTACCAGGGATAGCCGCCAAAATCTCATCGGCGCACTCACCAGACAGAGCCACGGTGGCGGTTTCTTTCATCTTCCGGCACAAAAGCAGGAGCGAGGCGTCCACATCCGCCATACCGGGCAGGTCTCGGGCCTCTACCGCCTCGTAGAGGGCGTCGGCCAGTTCCTGGGTGTCCAGGATGACCCAGTGGTGTTGGGAATCCAGATACTGGGTCATGATTTGGATGAACTCCGGGTCGCTGTTGGGTTGGAATTTTCCGGCGTGGAAGTATTTGGCGTTGTCCTTGTAATCTACGGAGAAGGTGTGGAGCTTCCGGCCCTGCCGGGCCTCCTCCCGGGCGGCTACAGAGGAAATGAGGCTGGAATCCAGCCCGCCAGAGAGGAAGGTGCAGATGGGCAACATCGGAGACCAGCTGCCGCCGGATGGCGTCCGTCACCAAAGCGCGGACCCGCTCAGGGTTTGGGGCAGGGGAATCTATATGTTCCCGGTCCTCTAGGCGCCAGTACCGGCGCAGACGCATGTCCTGACCGTCAAAAGTAGCCGCAGCACCCCGGCTCCACCTCCCGGATGCCACGGAAGACGCCGCAGCCTGGAGTCCGGCCAGGCCCCAGGAGCATCACCTCCGCCACGCCTTGGGCGTCCACCTGAGCCGGGACCGAGGGGTGGGCCAGGAGGGTCTTCAGCTCGGAGGCGAAGAAAGCTGACCTCCCCGAACGGTGTAGAAGAGGGGCTTGACGCCGATCCGGTCCCGAGCCAGAAACAGCCGCTCCGGCTCCTCCTCCCCAGACGGCAAAGGCAAAGATGCCATTGAACCGCTCCACACAGCCGTCGCCCCATTGGGCATAAGCGTGGAGGACTACCTCGGTGTCCGAATGGCCCAGGAAAAAGTATGCCTCCAAAACCAGCAGGCGGCGCAGCTCCTCCGTGTTATAGAGCTCGCCGTTGTATACCATGTGGTAGTGGACGCCCTTGTGGAGCAGCTCCATGGGCTGCCTTCCGCCCTCCAAATCCACCACAGCCAGGCGGGCGTGGAGGAGGCTGAGTCCCTTCCCCTGGAAGATGCCCCACTGGTCCGGTCCACGCCGCGTCATTGTCTTCAGCATCGACTCCAGGACCTCCCGGTTTTCCCGGTGGAGCCCAAAATGCCTGCAATTGCGCACATAATCATCACAACCCCTTTCAAAGCACGCTATAGTCTATTCCGTGTCCCCGGTTCTGTGAACGGTGGAATTTACCAGGGATATCTTTTTTTTCCATGGGGCAGCCTAAGCCTGGGTGATGTAATGATGAAAAACAGCAAGGATTTATTGGGCTCCGTGGTCAAGACGGCGCAAATGGGAAAGACCGGCCTGGGTGTGTGCTTCAAGCGCCTCTGCGGCCCTCCCTCCGGGAGAATCTGGAGCAACAGGCGGCGGTCTATGAGCAGATTGCCCAGGAGGCTCTGGGAGTCTGGCTGCGGGGCGGAACTGGCAGGTGGAGCAGCTGGGCCCGGTGGCCAGAACCTGCCCTGCATGGTCTCCCGGGCGCGGATGGGCGGGGGGCAATTCTGACTCAAGGCGGCTGCCATGGTGATGCAGGGTAGCACCAAGGGTCTCATCAAGGGGCTGCAAAATCTCCACCAGTTTCCCTACCAGGACACATGCCGTGAGCACCCTGGCCCAGCGGCTGCTGGATTTGGAAAGCGAATCTCTGGGGCAGATGCGGGGCTTATCTGTAAGGGTACGGCTGCTTCCGATCTGCAGGGGCGGACAGACTGGTCAATGTCGCGAACCCAGGCTAAACCCATGACCTGCTGATTTCCCCGGCGCGGAAGCGCCCTGCCTGCCTCCCAGGGCGGTAGGGTGCGGCCTCCTGGAAGCACCGGCGGTAGAATTCGGGATCTACCACGCTTCGGCAAATCCGGGCCGGCTCTCAGGCTGGTACGAATTTGCCTGGGCCGGGAGCCACGGCCGGTCTCTTCTGCCGGTGTGTCCGGGAGGCCGCACCCTACGGAGCTTCACACAGCTGGTGGTTTGCACATCCCCTGTAGCGTTTTACGCGTCTAAATCTTTATTTAAAGAAATCTTTCCAAATATTATATAGTGTTAATGAGAAGTTTTACATAAATGTTAGCAAATATATTTAAGCAGGTGAAGCGGAAACAGTTAAGACATCGTAAAACACAACTCGCGCGTGATTGCACGGGCTAGAGTAGATTACGAATTTACTAAATTGGATTGAAAGGCACCATATTTCTGCCAGACAGACACATAGTCCTACCCCCTCTAAGCAGGTGGCAAGAATGGAGGAAACAGATTGGTATCATAGATCCCTGGGTTTCTATGCAGATGTCGGGAGAGATAGCGGCTTTTGCTTTACTGATGTTTGGTGTCTTTGCATTACGGGTATGCGGCGAGAGCAATAAAATGAAAAAGGACTTGCATTTGACAGGTAACTTGGTATACTCTAAGTGAAAATTGCCAGTTTGCAGTAAATGGGAAAAAGCTGGTGCAAAACTGCAAAACTAGCAAGGCATTACCAAATCAATCAGAAAGAAGGTCCAAAGATGAGAGAACGTACTCGCAAAGCCCTTTGCGCTGCTGCTGGCAGTGTGCATGGTGCTGTCCTGGTTCCGGCGGCCTATGCCACACCGGAGAATGGAACCTGGCAGGTTCCTTTCACTGAGGTGGAGGACGCCCAGGTGCTGGAACTCCGGGAACCGGTTGAAGAGACAACACCGGAGACACTCTATGACGCGAATGAGACCGTCCGGGTCTCAATCGTTTTGGAGGAGCCCTCCACCCTGAGCGGGGCTATGCCACGGCGGACATTGCTTCAACGGGGGCGCCACGGCTTACCGCTCCGGCCTGCAGAAGGGCCAGGAAACCATGGCACAGACCATTTCCCGGCAGGCCCCTGTCTGGGGAAGAGCTGGATGTGGTGTGGAACCTGACCTTGGCGGCCAACCTGATTTCCGCCGATG
>VOFB01003368.1_pt1 | contig 18932 bp, 37 predicted proteins | sample 5384141 | NCBI WGS metagenome assembly VOFB01 (sample SAMN12384721, study PRJNA508395) | human gut metagenome | isolation source: healthy gut A | host: Homo sapiens | reverse complement strand
GCTGAGGAGAAATAGGCACAAATCATTTAAACCTTTCTTGCTGACCGATTTGTTTTTATTTTTCTCCTCGCGCTAATACTTCATTTTGCCACATTTTGCAACGCGCCCTTTACTAAAAGTGAAAGATAGCGGAGAGAACACGGAATTTGTGTCTTCTCCCGCTAAAATATTAGGGACAATTTAAAAAAGCGATTTAAACTGCTCCCCGTCAAGTAGACAACGAAATCATGGACAAAGAGCTCACAGCACTGCGGTGCGTGGCAACTGCAGATTTTGCAGCTTTGTTTATGGCGCGAAATATGATGCATGCGTTTCATACGGTGTACGGACACCCAATCCTCCTTGTAACCGATTTGTGTTATTGGATGCCTGCCGTGTGCGGCCATACCATGGTATTGGTCAAGTGCATCCCGGATCCTTCCGTATCCCGTTTCTCTGGCGTCCCGTGACAGTTTCCTTTTTGCACGGTCTCCTTCAGGGGGGAGCATATCACCTCAGAGTCAGTGCGCTGTTTTTGCGCTTTTTGTCCATTTTTTCCACAGCCTTGCGCAAAAAAGAGGGCTGCCTCTCATGATTTTGGAAAATCATTTTGAGACAGCCCCTATTATGTGGCCGGAATTGACTTGGCAGAGGCTTTACGGCACACCTGTGTGAAACATCATCTTACTCTCCCTGGGGCTCTGTGGGTACGCTGCCCTCTTGAGAGCGTTTGGGGGTGGGCAGGACGGCGGCGGCGGTTGCGGTGGGGCTGGTTGGGGGAGTCCGGCAGGGCATTGATGACGTCCAGCTGCTCTTCCAGCCGGGGCTTGGGGGTATGGGGCTTTTTGGGGCGGGGCTTTGGGGGTGGCTGTCTCCTCGGCAGGGGACTGCTGCGGGCGTTTGGACTTCGGGCTTTCCGGCCAGCCTTGGGCCTGGCTCCTCCGGGAGCCCTCGGGAAGGGGGCTTTGGGGCATCTTCAAACTTTCGCTCCCTTTCCTGCGGCGGCGCCGATCCTCCCCGGGGCTGCTCCTCCCTCCACAATGTCGTCGGGGCGGTAGCGGAAGCGGATGGGGTCCAGATGCATAGGCGGCTCTGCCTCTGCCAGGGCCTTTTTGGGCCGCTTGCCTTCTCCGGAGATGGGGGCCAGATCTGCGGGATTGGCGGATCGTTTTTCCTGGCCTTGCCGTTGCGCAGCACGCAGATCTCTGGTTGTGGAAGCAGCCGATGGTTTGGGCGCTCCTCCATCCGGACCTTCACGCCTGCCGCAGCAGATTCACATCCACCACGGTTCCCGGCCCTCCGAGTGTCCACAAAAGACTCGGGCTTGGGGCTGGTTTTCAGAAGGTCCCTCATAGGCCTCCTGCTCGTATTTCAGGCAGCACATCAGGCGGCCGCAGGTACCGGAAATCTTGGTGGATTCAGACTCAGGTTCTGGGTTTTGGCCATTTTGATGGAAACCGGCTGGAAATCGTCCAGGAATTGGGCACAGCAGAAGGGGCCGGCCGCAGATGCCCAGACCGCCTACCATCTTCGCCTTGTCCTGACGCCGATCTGCCGGAGCTCAATCCGGGTGCGGAAAATCCGCCAGATTTTTCACCAGCTCCCGGAAGTCCACCCGATCGTCAGCGGTGAAGAAAAGAGAATTTTGCTGCCGTCAAAGGCATACTCCGCAGAGACCAACTGCATGTCCAGCTTGTGGTCCGCGATTTTCTGCTGGCAGATGTCAAAGGCCCGCTTCTCCTTCACCTGGTTGTTGGCCAGGACCCGGTGGTCTGCTTCCGTAGCCAGGCGGATGACCCGGCGCAGGGGCGGGACAATGTCCCGGAAGGGAACCTGGTGATTGCCACCGGTACAGGTGCCGTACTCTGGTCCCCGGGCGGTTTCGATGATGACGTGGTCACCGGCGGCACGGTGAGATCGCCGGGGGCGAAATAGTATATTTTGGAACCGGCCCGGAATTGGACGTCTACCACGTCCACCGGAGCGTCCCGGTCCGGCGCCATGGGGCCGCCAGCAAAATCCGGCGCTGGCGCCTTAGCTCTTCTTCGTTCATGGTATCTCCTTTGCCCCGTAGGGCTTGGTAATCTCAAAATTTCACTGAGCTGCCAGACCAGGTCCCCGCAGATGGCGCCGGGGACACGTTCCCCTGTAAAAATCAGGGAACGGTCCAACACAGCCACCCCTTTGGGACAGCTCCCGGGAGGTGCGGCTGGAGGCCAGCGCTTTTTCCCAGGGGGGTCCGGCCCGGCAGCCCGGAACGGCAGGTCAGGGCGATGGTCAAAAGGTCCCGCCACTGGCTGAGAATGGGGCCAACTGCTCCCGCTTCAGCTTCCCATGGGGGCCAGGACCTGAAGCAGGCGGAGGTGGTCCCTCCGACTGAAGGCTTGTGAATCCCTCTGTCTGGGTAGCCAGGCGCCGTCCTGCAGCAGCCTCCCTGGCCTGCCCAGCCAGCCTCCGCTGCGCCAGGCCGCAGAGGCCAGCGCCTCACGGCCAGCTTGAGGGAAGTCTTTCCAATGCCTCCACCAGAATGGACCCGGCAGCGGCTGGAGCCGCAGCCCACGCAGCGGGAACGAACCGTAGGCAACAGCCGATCCGGATTGTCTGCCAGGAGCAGAAACACGCCATAGGCGGGGGGCCCTCCAGGACCTTTAATAGAGCGTTCTGCCCGGGAAGGCCCAGGTCCTGGGCTCTGGGCACATAGTAGATTTTTTCGGTCCCCTTCATTGGGGCGAATAAACAGGTCCTCTCTGGCACGGCGGACCGTTTCCACAGAGACCGTCTTTCGGTCCGGGTCGTCTACGGTGATGAAATCGGGATGGGTACCGGCAAGTACCTTCCGGCATGGGCCGCACCGGCCGCAAGGCCGCCGGTGTGGGTCCCGGCACAGGAGCGCCGCCGCCAGCAATCGGGCCAGGGTCCGCTTTCCGGCGCCGCTGGGTCCGGAGAGCAAATAAAATGCGCCGCCCGCTGCCGGTCTACTGCGGCAGATAAGCTGGCCTTCAGCTGATCGTTGCCTAAAAACCTGGGAACTCCACAAGCGTCCTCCTTCCGGTCCAATCCTACCTGCTCATTATAACACACTTTTTCCGGTTTTCCACGATAAAATTTAGGGTTTCCTCGCCGGCAGGCACAGTATTTTGCGTGTCCGCGAGAAGCGGACATTTCTCTGCCCTAATTCTACCGGAATTTATGGAGAACTTGGGGATTTTAAGACGTTTTAAGTTGACTTTCCGGTAAAACGCCTGTACAATAAGACCAGTTTCCTTGTAGACAAAACATAAAGGGAAACCGAAAAATCCGTTCAAAGGAGTGAAACATGTGAAAAAACTCATTGCATTGCTGATGGCTGCCGTTCTGGTGCTCTCCCTTATGGCTGGCTGCAGCAAGAAAGAGGAGAAGGAGACCACCCCAACGGCGATCCCACGACCACCGCGGACGTACAGCCCAGCGGCAGCTCCGACAGCTCCACGCCCGGCACCACCCCCGATGGCAACACCGCCAGCAGTGGCGACCTGGACCCGGACCTGCCCGCTACCAACAGCGACCTGGAGACTGATCCCTCGCTCCCGGCCAGCAACGGCGACCTGAATCCGGACTCCGATACGGACAGCACGGAAGAGCCGTAAGACAGCGTAGAGGAATCAAGAGGAGGAAATATGATGAGAAGATTTTGCGTTGCTTCTAACAGCCGTTTTGGCACTGAGCCTGCTGGCCGGCTGCACCAAATCCCAGGAGGACGCCCAGCAGCAGACCGGTACCTCCAGCGATGTGTCTATGGCGGTTGTAGTAGCCGGTACCTTTGGTGACCGATCCTTCTACGACTCCTCCAAGGAGGGAGCCGACCGCCTGGCCAAGGATTTGGGCGTTCAGGTGAAGACCATTGAATGCAACAACGTGGACCATACCCAGCAAATTCGCAACGCCGCCGATGCGGCGGAGATTGTCGTCCTGGTGGGGTGGGAGTTCTACGATGTGGAGACCGTAGCTCCGGAGTACCCAGACGTCCATTTCATTTGGGTTGACAACGCCACCTCAGCGCCTGTGGCCAATGTGCTGAACATCACCTACGCCCAGAACGAGGGCAGCTTCCTCGCGGGCTACATCGCCGCCGCGGTCTCCGAGACCGGCGTGGTCGGTGCGGTCGGCGGGAGGATGCCGACACCATCAACGACTTCATCGTCGGCTACACGCAGGGGCCCAATCTGCCAACAGCAGCATTCAGGTGGGGACCGTTTATGCCAACACCTATGACGATCCCGCTGTGGGCAAGGAATGCGCCCTGACGCTCCATGAGAAAAAAGGCGGACGTGGTGTTCCAGATTGCCTCCAAGACCGGCGACGGCGTGTTCGAGGCCGCCAAGGAGAACGGCTTCTACGCCATCGGCGTGGACAGCGACCAGAAGTACATTGCAGATGACGTCATCATCTGTTCTATGATGAAGCAGGTGGCAACTCCATTTACGAGGCAGTGTCAGACTATATCTCCGGCGACACCTCCAAGTGGGGCACCACCTGGGTGGCCGATATGGCCACTGGCTTCATTGGCATCGGCTACGGGGGGAGGCCGGCGCTACTCAGCAGGTTCCCGACAGCCTGAAATCTGAGGTGGAAGAGCTGGCAAAGAAAATTGTCTCCGGCGAAATTCAGGTGGAGACCACCCGGTAATTCCCAGCAAAAGCTGCAGCAACGGCATCACTCGCCTTGCTGCAGCCTTTTATGTTCAAATGTGCCGCAAAGAACGGCAATAAGCGGCAATTGCCAAAACCAGGATTGTAAGGGCCCAACCGGAGACCCAAGCCAGGTGAACCGGCAGCTGCGCCAGGTCCCCGGCCAGGGCCGCCCGCCCTGCATCTACCCCATGGGAGAAGGGCAGCAGCCTGGCAAACCGGGCAAAGCCGCCGCCTACCAGGTCCAAGTCCAGCCATGCGCCGGACAGGAACGCGGAGGCATTGGTGAGGAGCGCGCCACAAATCCCCCACCCACAGCCCGGTCGCTGAGGCAGGAGCCGCAGAGCAGTCCCAGGCTGATGTACAATAGGGCTACAGGCAGGCTGGCCACCAACGTCAGGAGAAGCCGGGGGCTCCATTCCAGTCCAAAGGCCAAAGCGCCGGCCAGACATACGGCTCCTTGTCCCAGGGCCAGGGGCACCAGGGGAGGGTGTAGCCTAGATGAAGTCCCGTGGCCGCAGAGGCGTTGTATATAGCCGCAGGAAAAAGGCGCTGGTCCGGTCCCGGGCCACCAGAAGGGCGGAAAACAGGGAGAAAAAGCTGAAACCAAAGACTAAAATCCCTGGCGTCAGGCTGGGAAGGGCAAATATGGGGACCGGTATATTGGCCTGAATGGCGCAGAAGAGCCCCAACAGCGCCAGGGGGAAAGACCAGTCCGAAGGCCAGATTCAAAGGGTCCCGCAAAATTTCCTGCCCATTTCGGCGGGCAAACAGGAGCATTTTCATGGGTTTTGTCCTCCTCTCCCGCTGGTATCCGAGCCTTTTGTCAGGGCGACAAAGGCGTCCTCCAGGTTCCCCTGGCCGGACCGGCGAATCAGCGCCTCTGCTGTCCCCTGGGCAGTCAGGCGGCCCCGGGACAGAATGCCAATGGAATCGGCCAGGGCCTGAGCTTCCTCCAGATAATGGGTGGTGAGTACCACCGTGACCTGGCCCTTCAGCTCCTGGATTACCTGCCACAGCTCCCGCCGGGCTAAAACGTCCAGGCCCAAAGTGGGCTCATCCAGGAAGAGCACCTGTGGCTGAGAAATGAGGGCCATGGCGATGCTCAGCCGCCGCTGAAACCCGCCGGAGAGCGTTTTGCCCGGCGGCGGGCCACTGGCTGCAGCTGAAGGGACTCCAACAGCGCTTCCGTCCGGGCTCTGGCCTCCCTTCCGGCGGGCTCCGGAGAGGCCAGCCAAGAGGATCAGATTTTCTTCTGCCGTCAGATTCGGGGCCACAGCCGTGTCCTGGGGACAGAGGCTGATCCGCCGCTTCACCGCCTCCCGCTGCCGGACCACGTCATATCCCAGAATCCGAGCCTCACCTCCGGAGGGGGTAACAGACCGGTGAGAATTTTGATCGCCGTGGACTTTCCCAGCTCCGTTGACCCCCAGCAGGGCGTACAGCGTTCCCGCCGGTACCGCCAGATCCAAGCCGGACAGGGCCTGAACCGGGCCAAAATGTTTGGTCAGACCTTTTTGTTTCCACGGCGTTCATGTGGGTTCCTCCGTCTCGTCCCGAATGGCCTGGGCAAATCGCTTGAGATCCTCCTCCGGCGTCTGCCTGTCCACCTCCCGGCCGTGACCGGAAAAAATGGCGTCGGCAATCCGGGTCATGACGCTGGAGCGCTGCAGGGCAATGCCCCGTTTGGCGTCCGCCAGCAGCAGCAAGCTGTCCCCTGGCTCCAGGCCAAACATTTCCCGCACCTCTTTGGGAATCACAATTTGCCCTTTGGGCCCCAGCTTGACCGTACTCATAAACCGCTGCCCGTCCCCGTCCCGATTCATGGCGCTTCCTCCCAAAAGTAAGAAAAGTAATACTAGTCATACCTATTGTACCGGCTGAAAGGGAGCTTGTCAAGTGCCTGCGCCGCTTTTGCAGCGGATTTTTTATGGAGGGCAGACCTGGCAGCGTCACCCCCTGGTTCAGGTAACGGACCAGGTGCTTGGTGAGGCGCTCCACAGTAGCGGAGTCTGTTCGGTAGTAAATTCGGTTGGAGACGACTTCCTGGGCCAGGAGGCCCACGTTTTTCATGTTGTTCAGGTCCCGGAAGACAGAGCCGGGGTTGAGGCCCAGGGTTTGAGACAGCTCCTGGACGCTCATGGCCTGGCCGGTCATGGCTCAGGAGCATCCGGGCCCGGTCCGATGGGCCAGCAGGCGCAGGGCGTTAAACTCCCAGTCGTGTAAAAAGTCTGCGGCCTGGGGCGCATCCTTGCCGGGTGGTATGCCGACGCCCATGTGGAGGCTCAGATGGGCCTGCGGATGTTGGAACTCACCGGGTCCGCCGAAGGGGAAAAAGTACCGCATGGCAAGCTCCAATCTGCGTATTTCTGGCTGCTTCAGGCCGATTTTACGCAGCATGGTCTGCATGGCGGATGGGTCCTGCAAATAGCGCCCCACTCCTCCATTCGTGGTATGGCCCGCGCTACCCAAGGGGCCAGAAGGGGCCAGCCGCTGCGCCGCAGGGCGGAGATAGGCCATAAGCCGGTCCAAATGCCAGGTGAAGTCAGAAAACACCTCCACCAGCTGCAGCTGGTAGGCCTGAGGGACCGGCAGTCTGGCAATTTCCCGGGCCAAAGTAGTAAATTCTCCTGTGTCAGCAGCAGTCAGGTCCAGGCCAATTCCATTGATGCCACAGACCCGAAAAGGGACGTTCCTTCAAAACCATCCATTTTTCAGGAAACGGACCGTCTCCTCCACGCTGCTGCAACCGAGATTCAGGGTGCTGTAGACCATGCAGCAAGCCAGGCAGGATAAATGTTGTTCCTTTCCATCCACGGGTACACCTTTGAAATAAAATTGAGCTCCTCATTCTCCAGATCAAGGGGCCCACAGACTGCCTCCCGAATGGATGGAATCTCTGGCGGGGATGCAGTACTCCCCACTCGGTTAGCTGTTCAGCCGGCACTTGGTTGACATAACTGTATACCAGCTCCACAGTTTCCAGGAGCATACAGGGCTTTCGGTATACTTGAAATTCCACGAAATTCCCCTTTCTCGTTGAATACGCCCATTATAACAATTTTTTCTAAACCTTGCAAGGACCGCAGAATTGGCAGGCAGTGCCAAGCAAGACGCAACATGTTTCCCTTTTTAACGAAACTGCATACTGACTAGCCAGGTTTTTGCCGTTCCTCATCCACCCCACCTTCCCCGGGAACATAGGCACAGCCAAGGCCAACTCCGCTAATGTGCCAGAATGACGCAGAGATGCTGGAGGGGTGGGCCGTACTTTTTAGCTGTACGCATATGCCCCGAAGGAAGGCAGGATGCTCCCGTGCCAGTGCGTTTGGTAAATTGGGGGCGCAACGCGCCCCCAATTTGTGTGTGGTTCAGATGCGTTGCCGTGTAAGCGGGGACTTGCCTATCCAAGCTTCAGGCGGTCTGAGAGGCTTCCCAAGTGAGGTAGCGCACCAGGATGACGGCTGCCTGGGCCCGGGTGCTGGAGGCTTTGGGGCAGAGGGCAGTTTCGGATACGCCCCGGATGAGGGCCCTCGGCTACGGCCCATGCCATGGGGACTGGGCATAATGGCTGAGCTTCCCGGCATCCAAATAGGCCGACAGGTCCGCCTGATTGGAGACGTCCTGGCCTTGGAGCTGGGCGTAGCGGTAGAGGATTGCCGCGAACTGCTCCCGAGTCACAGGGCTGTTGGGGCAGAACCGCTCTGGGGTAACGCCCTTCACCAGGCCGGTTTCCTTGGCCCATGCCACGGCCTCGGTGTAGTACCGGCCCCTACCACATCCTGGAAGCTGCTGCCGGTGGCCTCCGGAGTGCCTGCCAGGCGGTGGAGCACGGTGACCAGCTGGCCCCGGGTGAGGGCGGTCTCCGGGGAGAAGGTGTTGGCGCCGGTTCCGCGGAAGAGGCCCTCCTGGATGGCGGTGATGATCTCCCCTGGCCCAGTGATTTGCAATGTCCGGATACTGCCCGGCAATGCGCTCCCGCTCGGTCCCGGACGGTGATATCCAGGGACTTGGCGTATGGTCCAAAGCCACCGGAAACGCTGGCGGCGCCAGGGGCCAAAGCCCGGATGGTACAGCTGTAGCCGTCAGATTCCAGGATTTCCAAAATCTCCGGATTGTTGTTGGTCCATTCAATCTGCATGTCGTATTGGTTTTCTGCGGTATTCCGAATGGTCAGGGTCTCGCCAGGGTCCAGAATGGTTTTTTCTGCAGCCAGATTTACATAATTCCCCATCGCCTCGCCCTGCTCAAAGACGGCTACGGACGTGTTTCCTGCGCAGTCGATTGCAACGTCCAGTACTTTGTCACAATCATCAATGCGGTTAGTGCCATGACTAAATGTGGCACTCATACTCGCGCTATCCAGGTACATGGGAAGAGGTGATCCATCGTACATTGCGCTATATCCGCTGCCACCCCACTGGCCGGTACTCTCGTTATAGCGCAGATCCAGACTTATACTATAGTCCGGGAACCATTTTTCGCTACATGGAATGTTGTAGAAATATATTTTGTGAGTGCCAAAGGGGGTGTTCATCTCTTCTACGTAAAGAGATATATCTTCTGCCTGGAATGGCCCGCTGTTGTCAATATAAAGGCTGAAGGATACCGTGTTATTTGCATTGGGTCCGCCGCGCTGGTATTCAGGCGTTATCTCCGCTTGAATGTCTACCCAGGTGTTCTCTGCCAGCAGGCAGTGATCCCAGTCGTAGGAAATGTACCCTCTTCGTTTCGGGTGGACGCAAACAGCCATTCATAGGACAGGGCCTCGTCCATACTGCTTGCATACAGTACGCCACCGGCGTTGTCGCTATAGTAGGTTTTGGAGACAAATCCGGTGTCCTGCTCCCAAAGAACTTCGCCGGTGGCCCGGTCAGTTACGGTATAGTGGATATTTTCTGCGTTCCGTTTCAGGCCCAAGCCCAGCTGAAACAGGTCCAGGGAACCGTCTTGATTGGGAGAGAAGCCAGCCGTTTCCGGGTAGAAGGAGGTTGTTACATGGGCAATCGAATCCTCTGCTGGAACGCGAACCCAATCGGAAAACGCAGGTGTCCCCAAATAGAAAGTGGTGTTCTTGGACAGCCCTAGGATGCTGTCATATACCGGGCAGAGTGCCCCAGAGGCTGTTGTGGAACTGATCCGCTGTGGTGTATCCGTATTCCACACCACCCAGCAGGGTATCGTAGGTCCCTTCCTCCAGGACAGGACCTTCCCCAAAGTCGCCGTAGAAGGCCAGGAAGGGAACAGAGAGGGTCACGTTGTCTTCGCTCAGCAGCTGTACAAAGCCCTCCACATAGGAGCCGTAGGGGGAACCGCTCGTCCATGTAGGCCTTGTCCGCATCCGACAGGGTAACGGTCACAGAAACCTTCGCGGTGGAGTTGGCCGGAACGGTGATGGTTCCATCGGCGGCGCTGGAGGTGACGGCGGCGTCCAGCTCCCGGGCATAGTCGCTGACCAGGTAGGTGACCTTGCCGTGCTTGAACTGCCCTCCCTGGGCGGTCTGGCCCCAGAACGGTGGTGTCCAGGCGGTAGGTTTTGTCTGCGTCGGAGAAGTTCACCACCTGGAAGTCCATGGTGTAGGAGCCGGTGCGGTCCGGGTCGTCCCCAGCTCCAGCTTGGCCTTGTCGGTTCCCTCCACCTGGATGTAGGCTCCGGAGGCCATGGCAAGGGCGGCATTGGCCAGGCCTGCGCCCTGACGGCGGACGAAATAGAGGGTGTCGTGCTCCTCGTCCCGGACGGGGTGGCAGTGCTCATGAGCAGACAGTTCACCATATGGGGCAGCTGCTCCTCCGCCACGCCGGATTCCCGCAGGTACTGCCGCACCAGGGCTGCTGACGCCGCCACGGCAGGAGAGGCCATGGAGGTACCGGAAGCCACGGCGTAGTCATTGCCCACATAAGCCGAGAAGACGTTACCGCCGATGCCGGTGATCTCCGGCTTCAGGGTCAGGCCGTCGGTGGGACCCCAGGAGGAGAAGCTGGACATTTGACCTGCAAATTGGCTGGGATTCCAAATGGTATCTACCCGCAAAAGGTCTTTGTCCGGGAGATTGGACCAGATGAAGTCATATTGCAGTCTGCTGGTGGCAGCCATGGGCACCTCGAAGCGAGTCAGGGAGAAATGGACTGGCATACCGGCCGGCAGCTCCTCTGTGACCGTGGGGCTGTAAAGGACTACGGCAGCCGCTTTGGCCTGCACTGCCTGGGCCATGATGCCGTCTGCATTCCCGCCCCTCGAAGGGGGCGAACATGAGCTTTCCTTCTGCATCCTCCCACCGGGTGGCATAGGTCAGGAATTGACCTGCCAGGCGCTCCTGGAAGCCCATGCCTTCCGGGACGGATTCGGCCTCCTGGTAGGCGAAGAATTGCCGGAAGCCTTGGGCGCGATTGTACCAGCTGACGGTGGAGAGGCCCCGGATTGCCTCAAAACGAAACTTCCTGGGGATTTTCCATGCTGGCCACCGTCAGCACGGAGTCAAAGGTGCCGGGCATGCCCAGGGTGCCGGTGGAGACGGAGCTGGATTCCACCAGGCCCTCGCCCCAGAGGCTCCGGTAGCCGGTGGAGGCGTCGTTGCCGGCGGCCACCACCACATGGATGCCCGCTTCCCGGGCGGCGTCATAGACCTCTGTCATCCCTTCATAGTAATGGGGACCGCAGGCGGAGCCAAGGGACAGGTTGGCACAGTCCACACCCAGAACAATGGCGTCTTCCATGGCGGCAATCAGGTAGTCGAAGCAACACATGCCGTCCATATCAAACACCTTCATGATGATCAGCTGTGCCTCCGGGGCAATGCCCAGGGTCTCCATGTGGAGCTGCTCCTGGACTTCCTCCGGCAGGTTTCCAGCCACAATGCCGGCCACGTGGGTGCCGTGGCCCAGGCCGGGGTCGTCATCGGTGCCGAAGTTGGCCAGGCAAATGCGTAGTTGAAGCCGAAGGGAACCTTGCCGCTGTAGTACACGGTGTCCAGGCTGGTCTCTTCAGACAGGGCTTCGGCGTGGAGCTCGTTGGCCTCCAGGATGGCGAATGTCTTCCTTGGTATAGGCCACCCGGCTCTGGTCCTGGGGTTCCTGGATGAAGCTGGGGTTTTCATAGCTGAGGCCGGTGTCGAGGATGGCCACGCTCATGCCCTCCCCTGATAGCCCAGGTCCCAGGCCCCGGTTGCGCCCATGGCAGGACCTGCGGAGTGCATATTGGGCAGGAACTGGGAGGCGGACTGGACCACAGGAGCCTCCGATTCCGGCACAGAGAAGGCGGGCATCAAAAAGGCGGCCTTGACCCCCGGCTGCCGATTCAGCTTCTGGAGGTCGCCGTATTGCACTGTGACGGAGATGGCGTTGGTCAGGAGGGTAAAGTGGTCGGAAACCTGGAGATCATAGCCCAGCTTTTCTCCAGGGCGTGGGTCTGCACGGCTTGCTGCGCGGCGATGCGGGCCATAGCGTTCTGCTCCGCCTGCCCCAGGGCTGACCCAGCCGGACGGACATGGACTCCATGGAGGCGACCGGCGCATCTTCGAAGATCACCATGGCCTTGACCCAAGATTCCTGGGTGTACAGAGCGGAGGCTGATTTCCTCACCCTGGTCCAGGGGCGTCTCCCAGAATTTCCCTGTACGGCCTGGGAGTATTGGGCGGCCTCTTGGGCGTCAAAGTCCTGGCACTGGAGGACGGAGCCGTCTTCTGCGGTCAGGTACCGGGTTTCGCCGCCCTCCAGCCCGGCCAGAGCCTCAGCCTCCTGGGGGTGAGGACCCGCTGGGAGATGTACATGTCGCGGGCAGCTTCCCGGGTATAGACGCTGCCGTCTTCCTCTTCGTAGACGTAGGTAACCTGCGGGGACGAAGGTGGTCTCCCCTGCCTTGCCGTAGACGGTCAGGGACCGTAGTCACTTTGGCCCTGTGGAGCCAGGGCCTCCTGGGCCTGGCTCAGTCAAACTCATGGCGCCCAGTGCCAAAACGGCACAGAGGAGCAGGGCCAAACCGCTTCACAATCTTTTGCATATGGTACCTTCCTTTCCAATTTGGTGTTGCTATTATAGCATAGGAAATGCGTATATGCAAATAGATTTTGCTTTTACGCAAACGTCAAACCAAACAAAATTGCAAAGGCAAGTTTTATGCAATGTGCTGAGGAGCTGCAGGGGGGGACAGAGATAAGGGAAGGAACTGCTTATTAACTGCTAGATGGCGGTTCTGGGGGACGCGTACGGACAAATCCCGTCTGATTTCTAACAGGAAGTCAGACGGGATTTTTGACTTATATTTTCAGAAATACGTTTTCCGATGGAGGCATGATTTCTATTGATTTCTGCAACAGCGTTTTACTCATTGCTCGGAAGGCTGGTGTATGGACAGAGCACCCGCGTCAGCTGATAGACACGGTCACATCGACAGGCGACATTTTAAATCATGTGTAACGATTACAACAGCTTTCCGCTCATGGCTCACAGCTTCTCGGAGATACTCCATCACAATGAGAGAGTTCTCCTGATCCAGGGCGCCTGTCGGTTCGTCAGCCAATATGATCTGCTGGTCGCAAATCAGGCTACGGATAATGGCGATACGCTGCCGCTCTCCTCCGGAAAGGTTTTTAACTGTAGTTTTCAATTTGTCAGCTACCTGAGCTTCTCCGCCAAGCTCCGCATTTTCTTTTGTATTCTGCATTGCTTTTGCGTTGCCTGCTGTATAAAGTGGGCACAGGATTATTTGCGAAGCGGTATCTTCTTCTATTAAGGCAAAGTCTCCGCACAATATATCCGAAATACCGATTTCGTATCCTGCATCTTTCCGAATCATTCAGGTGGTTGGTGCTTTGACCATCTACCAAGATTTCACCGGTATCAGGAGCTAAACGATACCCATCAGATTCAGAAGTGTTGTTTTACCACTTCCGGAGGGGCCGATGATGGCAATCATTTCACCCGGAAAAATATCCAAAGAGACATCAGTTACAGCATGGACTGTACTGTCGTGATCCAGAAAGCTTTTGCTGACATGCCGAATGGATAGCAGTTCCATCAGTAATCCCTCCTCAAGTTTTCCCAAACGATTCAGCGTACCGATTCGCTTGCCCGCGTAGCAGGCTGCGAAATACACATAAAGCCAAAATAAGAACCATGCAAACGGCAGAAGATACCATAGCGTCAATTCGTTGGCGGCGAGTACAAATAGAACCCCAACGATTGGGAGTATATTCAGGAAAAGACAAAGCCTCCAACACGCTGCTGAATCAGGCGGATGGGTGCACCATACAGATGATGCACGGTGTAATCAGCAACGTGCGCCTCAACCATTCGAATTACGTTACACATCATCATAATGAGCAGGAGCACACCCGAGAGAATATAAAACCACATATAGAGTCGGTGCGCGCGCATGGAGGCGATCGTCGTCGTTTTTGGTGAACTCCTCCGTTGAGATCCCCTTATAAATCGTGCCATATTTATTATAGAACATCGTCTGAAGATAACTTACTTCTGCATCAGTTGGGTTCAACAGCACCATACGGCCAAACACTTCACTGGTTAATTCCCACCATGGAAACATGCTATTTTTTACCGTTTGAAAGTCTCTGGTACAGAGAACTAATGCGTTGGAAAGGATGGGGTTTTCGGAATCGATGTAGTATAAGGGATGAAAAGGTCAAAATCTGAACCTACCGTATCGATCACATCAATTGTCTGCCCTGCAACTGTGAGCTGCTTTCCAACGTCTTCGTTATGTGCTTCCGGAACGAATAAGGCCATAGGCGATCCATAATTCAGCCCTGCAAGGCTGCCGTATTGACCAAAGAGAATAAGAATGGATTCATATTTGCCGCCAACATATCCATCGTTTCCGATCATCACATAGCTGCCTGCATTGCCTTCTTCGGACAGATTAAGCTGCAGGTACTTCACCAAATCAAAAGATTCTGACGTCTGTCGTCCCCTTCAGCCGGTTCCATTTGTGTAGGCATAAACTGGAACATGACTACCTTCTGATCAATAAAAGACTGGATGGAGGAGGATTGCTTGCGCACAGATGAAAAACTAACGTATAAGAAGATGATAGCCATGACAATCATGGTCGCGACAACGGTGTAAAAAGCGCCCATGACCATTCCTTTCGAATATCTCGCAAAACCTGTTTCAGTACCATTTCAGTAACGCCCTCCTTCCCGCGATTTTTTTCCGAACCCAATCGGCAAAACACAATATCTGCAACAGGCAGGCAAACAGAATGTTACAGATTCCACTGATTCCCGCAATGCTGAGATACGCCCCCTGGTGAATGAGATTCAGCTGTGTTTTCCCAGGATAAAGCCCAGCAACGTTCCGAGTATGGATGTACAGACGAGGTGAAGCAGCATTTTCGTAAAGAGCATGAGATAAGACGCGCCATACAGATGATGCACTGTCAAATACCGATTGCTTTCCCGGTACATCATGAAGACTGAAAAACACGGCACAGAAGATAAGGCCAAGAAATGTAAACAACATGGACCGCGACACAAAATCATCAAAAACATCTGGACGAGCACCCCCAAATGCTTGATTGACTGTCCCCATATGTCTGATACTCTGTGGTCCTGCCTGTTTTCTCAATTATCTGCTTCAATTCACGTATGACGGCATCATCGGAAATATTTGTATACAGCATCCCGTCCATATCTGTCATGTCGGACAACGGGTAATAGAAGAAGGCGGTGCCTTGGAAGGTTGGAGTTTTTTCTCTCCAATCACACCGACGATTTGGTAATTATAAATTCCTGAAAGAGAACATTGTTTTCGGCATAGCTGTCCAGGATTCCCGTATCATTTTGAACGATCGTGGTTTTGGGTTCCTGCCCAGTAAATGAGACATGCCATGTGCTTTCAAACCAGTTTGCATAGTCAACGGCAGCAATGCCGGCAGCAGAAAAAGCCTTTATAGAAGAGGACAGCTCGATGGTTAGATGCCCAAGCTGCCAAGTCATCTTTCATCTCATCAAACTTTTCCTTTTTTTTGAGCGCCAGGTTCACTTTCGTAGGAAGATGCATATACGACCAGACCGGAAAAGTCATCTGTAGCCGAATCGAAATGTGTATTGTAGACCATGTAGAAGAATAACGTTGCAAGCATAAAAGCGAAAACCAAAGAAGTGAAGGATAGCAAAGTCCCTTTCCGTTTCCCCATGGCGGTGCCTCCATTCATAAACTTGTGAGCCCCAAGTGCATTACATCAATATCTTATGTCTGCGAAGTTCGCAGATTATCCCGCGACAGGGGGATGCTGACCGGCCAGATTCCTGTCCCATCGGGAACCCAGTCGAAACCATACCGGAACTGGGTCTTGTTGGGATTGGGGATGATGGAGTCCGTAAACGTGTGTCTTCTGCTCAGAATGCGCCCGGGGTGTCTTCCAGAATTTCCCCACGGTCTGGGAGTATTGGGCAGCCTCTTTGGGGAGGCTCCATGACACCCAGTGCCAAACGGCACAGAGGAACAGGACCAAAGAGCGTTTCAAAATCTTTTGCGGATGACACCTTTCTTTCTGATTTGGTATACTGTCATTATAGCATAGAGAGTGCGTATTTGCAAATAAATATTTACTCGCTATAGACGTCAATTTGAACAAAAATTTCGGACAGAATTTATGTAATTTGCCCAAGAGCTACGCCCCCGTAGGAACGCTTTGACCGTTCCCCTTGGGAAACACTGAAAATTCGGAGGTACGGCGGTCCATATCACAGCTTTAGTTGGTTTGTGCTCCGGACATATAGGGGACAGATATTTGTGCAGAGGCTCCATTGCCAGTAGACAGTTAGACTGGGAAGCGGAATGGTTAAGCCCATTCCCTATGGGCGGTGAGTTGCGGTTCATGACAAAAAATCTGGCAGGAAATCGGGAATGAGTCCGACTTCCTGCCAGAAATGGGGTTGTTTTTAAAACGTAATTTGCGGGGCGTTTTGGGAGATTAGCCCCGCTTTTTCATGACTTCCCGCATGCGGGCAGCGTGGTCCAGGGTCCGTTTGCGGATGCGCAGGCTCTTGGGGGTGCATTCCAGCAGCTCGTCGTCGGCCAGGAATTCCAGGCACTGCCCAGGGAGAAGATCCGGGGTGGTGAGACGCAGGGCTCATCGGAGCCTGCGGCCCGCATGTTGGTCAGCTGCTTCTTCTGCATACATTCACGGTCATGTCCTCGTTCCGGCTGCAGATACTACCACCATACCGGCGTAAACCTCGGTACCGGGGCCGATGAAGAGAACGCCCTGCCCCTGGGCGTTGAACAGACTCAGGAGTTGGCTTCGCCGGTCCAAAGGAGACCAGAGAGCCGGTGAGACGGCGGGTGATCTCGCCCTTCATAGGCGCGTAGCTGTCCAGGACGGGAGGACATGATGCCCTCCCCGGGTGTCGGTGAGGAACTCGTTCCGGTAGCCGAACAGACCCCGGGAGGGCAAGTGAATTCCCAGCCGGTACCGGCTGCCCACGGGGACATGGTGACGAGATCGCCTTCCGCTGGCCGATCTTCTCAATGACGGCGCCCATGGTGCCGTCCGGCACGTCGCAGACCAGGCGTTCGATGGGCTCGCAGATTTTTCCGTCGATCTCCTTGGTCAGACCCGAGGGGTGGATACGGCGAATTCCGTAGCCCTCCCGCCGCATGGTCTCCATGAGGATGGACAGGTGCTTCGGCCTGGCCCGCATTGAAGGCGTCGGTGCCCTGCTCCGTCACATGGAGGGACACATCCTTCAGAAGCTCCGCATGAGCCGGTCCCGGAGGTTCCGGGAGGTAACATACTTGCCCTCCCGCCCGGCAAAGGGACTGTCGTTGACGGAGAAGGTCATTTCAATGGTGGGGTCGGAGATTTTGACAAAGGGCAGGGGGCTCCACTGCGTCAGGGGCGCAGATAGTCCGGCCGATGGTAATATCCGCCATGCCGGAGAAAGCCACAATTTCCCGGCGGAGGCCTCCTGAATGGGGTTTTTGCCCAGCCCATCAAACTCATACAGAGCTACGATTTTTGCCCTTCTGCCGGATGTCCGGGGTCGCATAGGTCGCAATGGAGAATCTTGCCCACCTTCACTGTGCCGCGCTCAATGCGGCCGGATGCCGATACGGCCCACATACTCATTGCAGTCGATGGAAGATACCAGCACCTCGCATGGCGCAGGCGGGCGTCGCCGGGGGGCGGGATGTAGCCGATAATGGTTTCAAACAGAGGTGTGAGGTCGGTGCCCATCTGATCGGGACCATAGGAGGGCAAACGCCTGCCGGGCAGAGCAGAAAATGGTGGGGGAGTCGAACTGCTCGTCGGTGGCGTCCAACCAGGAGCAGCTCCAGGACTTCATCCATGACCTCATGGACCCGGGCGTCGGGACGGTCCACCTTGTTGACCACCACGATGACCTTGTGTCCCAGCCCAGGGCCTTCTGGAGGACGAACCGGGTCTGGGGCAGGCCTCTGCGGCGTCCACCAGCAGAAGGGACGCCGTTGACCATTTTCAGGATCCGCTCTACCTCACCACCGAAGTCGGCATGGCCCGGCGTATCCACAATATTAATTTTGGTGTTTTTATAATGAACGGCCGTGTTTTTGGACAGGATGGTGATGCCACGCTCCCGCTCCAGGTCTCCCGGAGTCCATGACCCGCTCCACGGTGGTCTGGTTTTCCCGGTAGATGCCGCCTTGCTTCAGCATTTGGTCCACCAGGTGGTCTTGCCGTGGTCCACGTGGGCGATGATTGCGATGTTACGAATGTTCTCTGTGCTGCGACATAAAAAGGTCGCCCATGATTTGACCGCTTTTTCGACTGTACAATCTACCACGTTTGTGGTAAAATGCAACGGATTTGGAGAAAAAAGAGGAATCTTCCAGATTTGGCCCAAACAGAGCCCCCTGCCAACATTCACAAATTGTTGATAAATTGTCCCCGGGGGTGTGTATAATAAACTACACTGACAAAATTGAGAAAGCGTATCCAAGCGGGGGATTTCTATGGCGTTTGTTGCATTTCAAGATGTAGGAAAAATTTATAAATCCGAGAGGTGAAAGTCCAGGTTTTCTGAGATGCCACTCTTTCAGGTGGAAAAGGGGAGCTTTGCGTCATTGTAGGCCCATCCGGAGCGGGGAAACCACGCTTTTAAATATTCTGGGCGGCATGGACACCCTCACCAGCGGAAAGGTCTTTTGATGGCGCGGGAGGTCTCAGCCTTCAACAAGCGGCAGCTGACGGCCTACCGGCGGCAGGATGTGGGCTTTGTTCCAGTTTTACAACCTGATCCAGAACCTCACTGCCCTGGAGAATGGAGTTGGCCAGCCAGATCTGCC
>VOFB01001652.1_pt1 | contig 18937 bp, 22 predicted proteins | sample 5384141 | NCBI WGS metagenome assembly VOFB01 (sample SAMN12384721, study PRJNA508395) | human gut metagenome | isolation source: healthy gut A | host: Homo sapiens | reverse complement strand
TAGAGACACCTGTTGAAATCAAAAAATGAGGAAGGGGAGGAATAACCTCTCCTTCTTTCTTTCTGTATTGAGAACGGAGGATGGTTTTATAAAAATCCTGGCTATTGACCAGGCAAGAAACGGAGCGTGGGCGATATTTAATTACGAAACAAAAGAGCTTGAAAAATATGGGACTTTTTCATTTGGAAGTAAGAAGTATACTTACGCAAAGGCGATTCTTGCCATAGAAACACTGGTAGATGAATTGATCAAAGAAAATGATATAGGAGCTGTTTTTTATTGAAGACATACAGCTACGTGTTAATGTGCAATCGTTTAAGAAGCTTGCTCAACTACAGGGTGTCCTCGTTAATCTTTTTTGAGAAAAACGAATACTTGTATAGCTTTGTTGCTCCTACACAATGGCAAAATTATTGCAAGGCTCGTGGTAGAAGCACAAAGGAGATTAAAGAAAAAATTAAGACCCTCAAGCTGCTGGCAAAAAAATCAAAAATTCTATCTATCCAGTTTGTGAAAGATAAATTTAAGGTAGATACAGACAATGATAATCTATCTGATGCAATATGTATCGGGCATTATGCCGTAAATCATTTTGAGATAGAAGGAGAGGCACTTCATGTCAAAAGAAAAAGAATAAAATCTCTGTAAATACATTGGAGAAATATTGCGACCAGCTAAATCTTTCTCCGCAGGAAATTCAAATGCCTTATGGTGATGGGGAGACGCTTTCTTTTACAGTTAAGCCGCTATTATCCATGGATGAATCTATTCGGTTTATTGAGGATGTTGTAAGAGAGTGTATCATGGCTGACGATATGCTGATTATTCCGCTTGCAAGAGACTTTATCGTGAAGAGAAATCTGATGACCTATTATGCAAATTTCACCATGCCTGAATCACAAAGCAAAACCTATGATTTTTTGTAATGGCGGCAGGCGGAATTATTGCGGTGATTCTTGATAATATCGATCTCGAACAATTCAATATGATTCGTCAGTCTATTGATGAACGTATCGCATTTGAAGAGAGAAAGATGATTGCGGAGCAGCAAAAGCAATGTAAGACAGATTACAGAGAATGTTTCTGAGTTTGTATCAAAGATGTCCGGCCTATTTGATGGTGTCGATGCTGAGCAAATGGGTAATTTTGTAACCAGCATGGGGAAGATGGCGCAAAACACTGAAATTTCAGCGCAGAGTCTTGCTGGGGCATTTTTGGAAAGCAGAAATACAAAAAGAATAAAAAAATGATGGAGGCGCTTATGAGAAAGCTTTTCTTGAAGAAGATTTTATGGATGTTGAAGATCTGATGGAAACAACTCTACCCCCCTACACTTCTTAGTATTACCGTCGATTGAACGATAGGGAAATCCTATGGAATGATCTCATTGACGATGGGATGATTGATATCCCTATGTACATTTTTAAGTGGAATAAAGAGGACAAGGGGTTGCCTGTTGAAGAGAAAACCGATCAAAATCTTTATCAATTCTGATGGAGGCACGGCAAATGTGACTCTTTATACTGCAAATGTTATTGCTCTTTCTAAAACGCCAGTTATTACTATTGGAATGGGCAGAGCGTATAGCAGTGGAGGGTTGTTGCTGATGGCAGGCCACAAACGGTATATCTTTTGACTCTACCTCTATTCTGATTCACGACGGCTCTACTGGGGCTGTGGGAGACACTGGTAAGGTGTTGGACAATTTGGAGTTTACCAAAGAATCAGAGGCAAAGGTTCAAGTTTATTTTAGAGCATACCAATATTCCACAAGATTTGATTGATCGGAATTATCGAAGAGACTGGTTTATGTTCAGTGATGAAGCTATTAAGTACGGCGTTGCCGATGAAATTATTACAGATCTTGACGAAATTATTTAGGAGGCCACTTCATGGCGCGAAAGAACAGCATTTCATACCCAATTAAACCGCAGGCACCTGAGACTTTAGCCAACAATCCATTCTACGGTATTCAGTGCGACGAGTATCAAAAGAAATTTAGAGATGCGATTTGGAACCCAGAGAAGCTAATTGTATTTTTGCAATGCAAAGGCCGGAACTGGTAAAACAACGATTGCAGCGGCCACGGCAAATCTATTGTGCGAATATGGTTTGTACGATGGGATTGTATATATTGCAGCGCCCACCCAGGAACAAAAGAAAGGGTATTTGGCCGGCTCTATTGAAGAAAAGTCTGAACCGTATTTTGAACCGTTTTATGAGGCGCTGCTCAAAATTGGAGTAAATCTAAACACTGTTTTGTTTGACAACATTATGAATGAAAAGAACGGGACTGCGTATGTAAGATGCTTAACACACACTTTTCTGCGCGGTGTAAAATTTTGAAAACAAAGTAGTGATTATTGATGAAGCGCAGAATTACTATTTTGACGAGCTTATGAAGGTTCTAACCAGAATCCACGACAGCTGTAAGGTTATAGTGATCGGGCATGATGGGCAAATCGATTTTGTATAAGAACCCAGAGCGCTCAGGTTTTGTTCGATATATGAATTGGTTTTTGGGCGATGAAAGATGCGAGGTATGCGAACTAAAGAAGAACTATCGCGGATGGATTAGTGAACATGCCGACAATTTGAAATATATGTAAGTAGGATGGCATTATTGCTGTCCTACTTTTTTGTGAGGTGCAATATGCCAAAATTCAAAAAGTACAAAAGAGCTTATGGCCTATTTGCAAAAACGGGTTGACCAGGCGTTGACAGAAGATGTATTTCCAGTGGTTCAAAAAGAAGAGGTAAAGGCTGTGGACGATGTAGTTTATAGTATGCCTACATCTGGATATTATCAGAGGCGCTATGAGTATGGAGGAATTGGAGATCCGTATAACATCGTAATCAAAGGTGGAGCGGCCAAAAAACGGGATAATGTCTGTTGTCAACGAGACTGAACCAAATCCATATTTGAACGGAAGAAATGGTGCTCGCGCCACCGTTAATAAAAGCCTGCCTTATGTGATTGAGCATGGAGTAGGGCAATCTGGAGATCCTGGTTATGACTATTGGAAACGGCCAAAGGCAAGACCGTTTACAGCAACAACGATTGCGCGATTGGATGCTTCTGGGGAACATGTAATCGCTATGAAGAACGGTTTAAGAAAACACGGAATTAAAGTTCGATAATATTCATTAGGAATAAGTTAATTTATTTTAAGCGAGGTGATTGTGCGTGGATGAACTGCAAATTCTGCTAAAAGCGATCATTGATGACAGTAGTGCCTCATCGCTTGACTCTCAATTATCAGTATTGTTAAATCGCTGAGCGCATCGCACGAAGTAAAGCTGAAGGTAGCTGTTGATGAAGCTTCTATCAGAACCACGCAGAGCCAGCTACAATCAATCGCAAAACAGGTTTCAGCTGCTGGGAGCAGTGGTCGAGGCGCACAGATCAAAGTTTTCGATGCTGCTCAGTTGAATGCAGACGGACAGAGATATTTTACTGGTGTAAGAGATATTGTATCTCGTGTTCAAAAAACAATTTAGTAAACTTGGCAGTGTAGATGTTGTCAATGTATTCAAGGATGCTCAGGGGATATCCAAAGCTTTACTGCCAGTGTAACCAAAGCAGACGGCGTTGTAGAGATTTAATTTTAATCTTGCAAAAATTCGCCATGGTTCAAGAAACTATAGCGGCTTTGTACAGGACAATTCCATTCTATCAGATAAGAACGCCGGAACAAATTTACAGCGTACTCTTGATTATCTGAATCGTATTGATAATAAGATTGCTGATATTACAAGCAAAACACTTTCAAACACATCTAAACCTTTGCTTGCTGATATGGAGCAATATAATCAATATCAGGCGAAACTTACAGAAGTAAAGAGTAGAATTGATCAAATCCGACAGGCTAATACTACGCTATCTGCGGATCATAAGAGAGATCAATTCTATGGTTGCTGATTTGCAGAGATACGCAAGAGAACTTCAGACATCTGCATATGCAGCAACCGATTTGAATGCGGCTACCTTTACAGACAAAAAAGCAGAGTTACAGGCCGCACTTCAAACTGATATTCAGCGCTGGCAAAATTCTGGTTTGTTTGGATCAGATTTTCAGGCGGCAGTAAATCAAGCAAAACAAATGCTTGATGAAGCACTCGACCCAACAGACCTTGACGCTTACCGCCACCAGCTGTCGTTGTTGAATCAGCAATTCAAGCAAATGAAGCTACAAAACTCTCTGCGCCTGGGAAAATTATCGACGCAGATAGATTGACTTCAAATATTCAGACTGCTCAATTGCGGATTCAGAATTTGAAGAACACTTATAGTTCATTCGTGAGTGATCCTAATCTTCTTGCAAAATGGCAACAGCTCTTTGATGAATCAAAGATGATTAGTAGTAGCAAGGAATTAACTAATCTAAATGCGAAGATTCGTCTATTTGAACAAGAGCTGATTCAGGCTGGCAAACATAGCCGTTCTCTTTGGGATGACCTAAAGGCCAATGCCGCAAAGATGGGTTCCTGGATGGTGCTTGGCGGTGTGATTGCCGGCGTAATGCGCGGTGTGACTGGTCTATATGACGCAGTTGTACAGCTGGATAGCGCTATGACAGAGCTGAAGAAGGTTACGGACGAAACAGACACAGCATATGAAAACTTTCTTTCTGATGCAGCCACAAAAGCTGTTCAAATCGGAACTACCTATGCGGACTTCGTAGATTCAACTGCCTCATTTGCACGGCTTGGATACAATATGGAGGATGCCTCTCAGCTTTCTGAGGTAGCCAATATTTATGCCGTAGTAGGTGATGAAGTAGACGGTATTGATGGTGCTACAAACTCAATCATCTCTACTATGAAAGCTTTTGGTATTGAAGTAGATGATACCATGAGCATCGTTGATAAATTCAACGAGGTAGGCAACCGATTCGCTATTTCTTCTGGTGGCATTGGTGAGGCTATGATGCGAAGCGCTTCAGCGATGGCAGAGGCAAATAACACCATTGATGAATCTATTGCTTTGATCGTAGCGGCAAACAATGTTATTCAAGACCCTGATGTGGTTGGTACGATGTGGAAGACCGTCTCTATGCGTATTCGTGGTGCAAAAACCGAATTGGAAGAGGCCGGCCTTTGAAACAGAGTACATGGCTGAAACTACTGCTTCTCTAAGAGATAAAATCTTAGGGCTGACAAATGTTGATGGCAGCGGCGGTTTTTTGATATCATGCTCGATGATGAAACATTTAAGAGCACTTATGATATCATGCTTGGAATCAGCGAAGTTTGGGAAAAGATGAGCGATATCGACCAGGCTGCTTTGCTTGAGCTATTGGCAGGTAAGAGACAGGGTAACGCCTGGCTGCTGCTATTACGAATATGAGCGATGCAGTCAAGGTTATGGATGTTTCTATGAACGCCGAGGGTTCTGCTGTTGCAGAGCATGAGAAAGTGGATGGATAGCATTCAAGCCAAGCAGCAACAGTTCCAGGCTCAGTATGAGGTGTTTGCTAATACCATTCTGAGCAGCGACCTAATTAAAGGAGCTTTTGATGTTGGTACTGGTCTGCTTGGGTGGCTAACTTCTCTTATCGATACGGTTGGTGCTTTGCCGGCTGTTTTTGCTGCCGTGACTCCATTCTTTGATAAGCTGAACTTATTCCGTACAACAGATCAAAAGAATTGGGGAGGTTCTGGCACTGGAATCGCCTTTTCATGGAACGCCCAAAAACTTGAGCTTGATAATGATATCAAGTTGTTGGACGAGTATAATAGCAAAATTGCAAACCTTGGAACATCAACAGGGGATTTAACACAAAGACAAATCATCTGGAATGACACTATTGGTAAGGGTAGCGATAGCCTACGCAGTGCTGTGAAGGTATCTGATGATGCAGCTGTTTCTTCAAAGGCATACGCATCATCTATGGAACAGGCCAGTCTTAAAACTACTCTTATGGGTGTTAAATCCAAGGATGCTGCTATTGGTGTGCAGGTACTTAATACAGCGCTTAATGCGTTAATTGGACTTGGCATCGGCAGCTATTAACGCTATTGTCTCTGGTATCACTTCTCTTGTCAATAAATCAAAAAAAGAGGCTCGTGAGGCTGCATTGGAGGCTGGTTCTGCCGCCGTCCAGAGTTCAAATGAACTATATGATCTTGCCTCATCATATATTGAGATGAGCTATGCCGTGGAAGCTGGCACTGCCTCCCAAGAAGATCTGATGAGTATTCAGGATGAGCTTGTTGCTTATCTTGAGACCCAAGGAATCGCCGTTCAAAATCTTTCTGGAGATTACAAGGATCTAAGAGATTCTATTGTTGAAGCGGCAAGAGAGCAAATGCGTACAAATATCTCAAGGAGCAAGAGCGGCTGATATTGCAAAAGAAGAAGCTGTTAAGGAACTTGATGGATATTTCAACTCACACAGCTTTTATTCTGCAACGGGTGAAGCTGCTGGAGAAGCAATGGCCTATCTTGAATCTCTTGGGTATGAGGGGATCGACAACACTGGTTCAAATGGTGGCGGAACAATCTTTCTTCCAAGCGTTTATAGCACAGACGGGGGATTAGAAGATGTAGAATTTTCAGACCCTAATGGCAAACTATGAGTATCTAAGAGATACTATGAATGCTGTAAGGGATGAGTTTGGCACTGATCGTAATTTACATCGGCTGTGATCATACCCTTGATGCCTGCGCCGTTGAAATCGTTGTAGTTTGCAACAATATCGTCAACGCCAAGCTCGTTGAGCTGCTTTATTATTTCCTGAGCCTGCTCGTATGTTGTAGCGGCAGTTTCAAGATTTACAGGCAAGCCTGCAATCGACTGTGCCTTTATCGTACCGCCGTAAAGGTCAAGATAATAGCTGTTTGTTATATTGTCGCTCTTATCCTTGAATCCCTTCTGCTCGATAAGGTAGTTTCTGTATGCTTCCGCAATATCAACATAAGAAAGGTTTTCCTTTGCAAGAGGATAATAGCCTACCGTGAGGTTGGGCTGGTTTATCTTGCCCTGCTCGTAAACCGTGAGCTTACGGTTACCCATGTAGTAGGTATCCTCTGCTCTTACCTTGAACTCGAACCATGTGTTGTTGTATGATGTTGAGTTCTGTCCGCTTACAGTAGCGTTTACGCTTGCACAGGTTTCGCCGGACTTAGCAATTGCCATATAACCGTGATTTGTCTTTTCACCGTTTGTAACAGCACCGATAACAGGGAGATAAACCTGCTCTGTCTTTGACGGACGTGTCAGCATACCGATCGATGTATCACGACCGTATACCTCACTGTTGTATGCCTGTGCGTTGTAACGGCGGTTGTTGTAGTTGATTACAGCGCCCGAGCCGTCGGGAACTACCATATAGCCCTCATCTTCCATGCCTGCCGCATTGAAGAACTGTAACATACCGATCTCAAGAAGTACAAGACCGCTCGTGTCGGTTGCCTGCTGTTCCTTGATTTCTTCCGTTATTACCGAAACATTTACATTGTCTTTCTCAAGTGTGATCGTCATAGGAATTTCAGCTTCAATCTTGCTTAATCTGTATATGACCTTTACACCGTTTTCGATCGGCTCAAAGCTGAATTTGCCCGACTTTATCGAAGCATCGTAAATGTTTATTCTCTGACTTGTGTGTGATGAAACGTCACCGTATACTACATATAACGGAGACTGCATATTCTTCTTCTGCGCAGTCTTGGCATTTTCGTCCTTGTCTGCGTTAAGAGGAGTAGCCCACCATACATAGTTGTCGCTCTTTGACTGAACTGCAAAGTTTGTCGTCGATTCGTTAAAGTATAACTTGTAGCTGTCGTTTTCAGCCACAACGCTCATATCCGCAAGACCTTCCTCGTCGGTTCTGGGCTTTTCCTTGTCATCTTTTTTATCGTCTTTCTTGTCGTCCTGCTTATCATCTGCGGATGCGCCGTCATCGGTTGTCTGCTCTGTCTGTGATGTGCCGTCGTCCGTTGTGGGCTGTTCGTCAGACCATGCAACAAGCGAGCTCATCGAAACGAGCATTGCGGCTGTGAGCAGAACTGCAAGTATCTTTTTTCTGATTTTTATCATCTTCTGTCACACCTCCGCTTACAAACTGAATCTGTACATCAACTCGGTATAGATAGAGAAACCGAAGATGTAAACCTGCTGGAACAAGCTGAGTAACAGCACGAGCAGGAACAGGATTATTACCATTGCCGCAACAGTGAAAACCATTGCAAGAAGCGTCTTGGGTACCGAGTACTGATGAACTGTCTTGATACCCGAGATCATAAGCACCACCGTCCACAGTATACCGAGATACTGGAAGAATATGATGAACGCACCCTCGCTCTTGAGTAACACGTTACTTGCGAGTATTACCACTACCTGAGTGATAAGATAAGGAACGAGCGAATAAGCGCTGACGCTCGTAATCGCCTTTACTGAGCCTTCTCCGTCGAACAGAGTACACAGTGACCAGTTACCTATTACCCATGTGAAGAACAGGATAACAGTCTGAACCAGGAGCGGCACGATGTTGAATATCTTTACATAGTTGTCGTTGAAAAGGAAGCCTGTCATTACCTGCTGGCACACCGTTATAACAAAGAAACAAAGAACTATAACAAGTGAAACCTTAGTGTTGTATGCTTTCTTCCAACGAAGATCCTCAAAGCCCTCGAAAGGATGTCTTGCAACGTAGAACGGCCATTTCCAGGCGGGCATATCTAAATCAAATCTCATTTTTATTTACCTCCCGCTTTCTTAGCCTTAATGCGTTTTCTTACCTTGCTGAGAACAACAAGCGCTACTATTATTACAAGCACGATTATCATAAATACATTGAAGTGATCTCTGATAAACTGCATTCTGTACTGCTTGAACGCTCTGTTATATCCGGATCTGCTGTTACGGTAGAAGTATTTCATTGCCTGCTCGTAGTTACCCTGAGAAAGCTCTGAGTTACCAAGACCGATATAAGCGAACCAGTAGTTGCTGTCACGGATCAGGACTTCCTGCCACGGACCGCTTGCCTCCTCGTACTTACCGAGGTTGTAAAGACCCATCGCCTCGTGTACGATGTCACCAAACTCTGTGCGCTTGAATGATGTGATAGAGTTCTTACGGCTGTCAAGTACATATACAACGCTGTTGTACGCTTCAATTGCCGTTACGTTTGTGAACAGGCCCTTCTGGTTGCCCTTGCCGCCGTAGATGAACAGCAGGTCGCATTCGTTTGTGTATTCAAAGATACGTCCGTTTGCGAAGTCAAGAAGTCTTATCGTTCCGTCCTCGTCAACGTCAACGTCAGTAATCTGTGAGCCGTATGTCTGGTTCTTATAATAGTACGAAGCCATATCGCCGTAGGTGTAATCCGAATAACCGAGGTTGATAAGGATGTTCTCACCTGCAGGGTTCATCTTCTTGAATATATCCGTTGTGGCACTCTTTGAACCTGTTACGGTGTAAATAAAGCCCTCATCGTCTATATCGAAGTTATCGAACTCCATCGGAACCGCCTGAATGAATGCTGCGGCTGCCTCACGGGAGAGGATCGTTCTCCAGAACTTGTTGGCGATAGCCTGTGCTGTCTGCTCAACTCGGTTTGCACCGAAGAAGTTACTGAATGAACCGTCGGGTGCGAACATTACCGCACCGTCCGTGATTGACTTGATGTTTACATAAACGTTGCCCGCAACGTCAACTACGACCTTGTTGGGAAGGAATGTAACATCTGCGTCATAGAATTCAGTGGAAGGTCTTTCGAATATCTGGAATACCGTTCCGTCTGCATAAACACCGATTACACGGCTGTTGTCGTAGTCCGCAATGTATATCATTGTGGACTCGTTTTCGTTTGCAGCGTCCTCAACGTGTCTTACGAAAATTCCGTGCGGATTCTTCAGTGTTTCGTATTTGTCTGTCTTGGGATTATAGAAATAATCCATTACAGTAAACGCTCTTGAATAAGTTACGTCTGTAACAAGTATGCGGTTATTACCGGAGTCTACTATATAAAGACTCTGTGTTTTACGGTCAATGAAAAGATCCTGAGGCTCTTTAAGCTCGCCGATCTCAACATCCTTTGTTACCTCACTGCCCGTCTGCTCTGAAATCGCTTTCAACTGAGCGTCGGTATTATATCTTGTGCCGGAGCCGAAATCAAGACCTGTAACTACACGGTCTACAACGTATCCGGTCTGTGAAGGAACAGGATCGCCCCACCAGTCGTAGCTGTAACCTTCGTACGGCTGATCGGCAAACGCTGAACTGCACAGCATGGAAACCGCCATTATGGCCGATACGGCTGCCGTAGCGATTTTCTTCATGTTTGGCACTAAAATCATCCTTTCTGTATAATCTAATAATAAATCAGTCTTTAAGACCGCTGGTAGCCATAGTTTCCATAACGCTGCTCTGGCAGAAAATGAATACTATGATAGGCGGCAGCATCGTGATAACAGCTGCGGCTGCCGCAACGCCCGCACGGGCAATACCGGCGGCACTTATCTGCTGCATAACGGTCGGAATGGGTTTTAATGCCTCATTATAAATGAATGAATAACCTGTAATCTGCCATGCGCCCTGGAAAGCGAATATCAGAAGTGTCAGCCAAGCGGGTTTAACGTTGGGCATTACTATCTGCCAGCAGATTCTGATGTGGCTTGCGCCGTCCAGCTTTGCGGCCTCTATCATACTGTCGGGCAGCTGTCCCATGAACTGACGCATAAGGAACAGTCCCATAGGCGTTGCGATGTACGGCAGAATGATTGCAAAGTATGTATCGATCATACCAAGTGTTGCCATTACCATGTACTGCATGATGTAAAGTACGGTAGATGTGAACAGAAGGGCAACCTCGATTATCTTGTTGAGCGCCTTCGCACCGGGGAATGCAACCTTTGAAAGCGCATATGCCGCCGATGACGAGAATAAAAGCTGTGCAACTGTAACTACTACAGCTACAAATACAGAGTTGAAAATGTATCTTGAGAACGGTACCCACATGTTGGATGCCGTAGCAAGCAGATCAGCAAAGTTCTGATCCGTGATGTTCTGTACATATAGTCTGGGCGGGAAGAGGAACAGCTCCTCAACAGGCTTCAGTGACTGTATAACAGAAAGATAAATGGGGAAGATCATGAACAGACCCAGCAGAGCGAGCACTACAAATATGAAAATGTCGCCGCCCAGAGAACCGCCATATCTTTTTCTTCTCCTCTTAGTTATTTTCATAACTGCCTTCCTTTCTTAGAGAGAAATTCATAATGTGAGATCCTCCGATCAGTCAAGGTACTTGCCGAGTACCTTCTTGATACCCCAGTTGGCAAGCAGCATTACTGCGAACAATACGAAGCATATAGCCGATGAGTAACCCATCTCATAACGTATTGAACCGTAGTCATAAGCGTGTGTCATGATCGTGTGTGCCGCATAGTCTGTTGAAGGGAATGCGGTAAGGAAACGACCTACATCACCGGCTGTGAAGGAAGCGGTGATCTGCATAACCGCTGCGAACAGCAGCTGAGGGCCCATTGCCGGCACCGTAACGAGCAGTAACTGCTGTGTACGGTTCTTGATGCCTTCGATAGCACCCGCCTCGTATCTGTCCTTAGGTATACCCTGAAGACCTGCACGAAGCGCAAGGAATCCGGCACCAAGCGACATCCACAGCTGAACGACGATTACAACACCCATGATGTAGTTTGCGTCTGTCAGCCACTGACGTGCGCTGTTTATGATACCAAGGTCAAGCAGATAAGAGTTTGCTATACCGTATGTATCGCCCGAGAATATGAGCTGCCATGTGGTATAGATGTTACCTGCCAGAGTCGGCGCATAGAAGATAAATGTGAACATTGTCTTTAATGCTCTGGGCATTTCGTTGATAAGCCATGCCAGTATAAAGCACATGATATAGCTTAACGGACCTGTTATAATTGCGAATACGAGCGTATTCTGTATCGCCTTTAAGAAGACCTCGTCCTCAAGTATCAGCGAATAGAAATTGCTCAGTCCCACAAACTGGGGGAACTGTACCATGTTGAAGTTCGTAAAGCCCATAGGCAACGAAAGCAACACCGGTATGATCGTAAAGATCGTAAAGAGTATGAAGTAGGGCGCAAGAAGCACATATACGCTTGCGTTCTTCTTCATCTCACGCAGTGTATATCTGACCTTGCTGTCTTCAATATACTGCGGCTTTTCTCTGTTAAACAAACCGATAACCTCCTCTATAATTCAGCAAAGCCTGTGAGGGCGAAAAGCCCTCACCGCTTTTCAAGATCATTTTTTGATGGACGATAATTCCTGATACTTTCTTACGATCTCAGACTTAATCTGATCGTTGTAGCTCATAAGCGTGTATCTGGGGTTACCTGCATCGTTAACAACCATTCTGAATGCGTTGTTGATGTGTCTTGTTACTGCATAGGATGCGGGAATGATCGGTACTTCCTTGAGGTAGCTCTGCTGTGATGAGATCTTCTCATACTCGGCAGTTGACCAAGGGAGCTGTTCAAGAGCTTCTACGTTTGCCGTATCGAAACGTCCCAGGGGACCCATAAGAGCTTCGATCTGCTTACCGTAGTCAACCTGAATATCCGTACTTGTGAACCACTTTACGAAATCCCAGGCTGCAGCCTGATTTGAAACCTTGTTGAATATTACCGCACCACTGCCTGCAGAGTTTACAGCGTGATTTATTGTTCCGTCTGCCTGCTTTGTTCCGGGTACCAGTGTGAAGTCCCACAGACCCTTGATTTCGGGTGCTGCAACTGACAGCTGGTTGTAGAACGTATAGGGCTGAACAACGAGGGGCATCTCACCTGTTCTGAAACGTGAGAATGCGTCGAATGTCTGATCAAAACTGAATACCGTGTAGAACTTTGTCCACTGCTCAAATACTCTGATAGAATCCTGAGTCATGAAGTTCGTGAGGTTTACGTTCTTTATGTCGGTAGTTTTCATGCTGTTGTAGTCCGTTGTGTAAAGGTCCTTGTTGTAGATGTCCTGACCTGTCTGGAGCATCAGCATAATGAATGTGTTACCTGAGTCAAACGTGTTCGATGAAACGTTCTGAGGAAGTATAAGACCTACGTCAAGGTACTTTCTCTGTAATGTCGGGAGCATATCTGTGAGCTGATCCCATGTTTCGGGAGGATTCTCATATCCAAGCTCCTTAAGTACGTCTGTTCTGTAGAACAGCATCGGGAATGTCTGTGAAACGGGGAGACCGTAAACGCCTGTCGATACACCATCGTTATATTCGTACAGCGTCATTGCGTCCTTCGCAAATCTCTTTGTTACCGCCTCATAATCCTTGAACTGCGTCATATCAAGGAGCAGTCCTCTCGCAGCGAGCTGTATCGGGAAGTCGCCGCCGATGAACAGTGCGATTTCAGGACCCTTGCCTGCGAGCGTTGCTTCAAGTACAGAACCTTGTACAAGGTTGATTGAAGCCTGTGTTCCGTTATAGTCGGGATTCGAGTTGAACTTGTTGTCAACAAGGTTCTTTACAACGGTTGCCTGGTCACGGGCAAGTGATACCCATACGTCGAGCGATGTTGCACTTGAATCCGAAAGGTTCGTATAATCCTCAAAGAACGAACCGATAAATGCGTTGAAGCCGAATGCAAGTTCACCGAAGAAGTTGCCGTACGGTGATGCGAAATCCTCGTGGCAGGTTGCCACCTCTATGTAGTCAAGCTCAAGGGGCTGACCACGGTAGTCACGCATCCACGCCGATATAGACGAGATGCTGTCCTTGATACTGCTTGCCATTATCGGAATATCCTCAGGGCTCTTTATACATCTTTCAAGGTAGATACACATTGTTTCAAGCGCCGATGCCTCAGAGCCCTTCTTTGTAAGGTTCTCGATGCTTGCCTTCTCCGCACGCAGAGAATCAACTATTCTCCGGAATGCGTCCTGAATACCGGGTATCTTCCTTTCTACAAAGTAATCCTTGTATTCATCGGGGTTGGGACCCGTTATCATAAGTATTCTTCTATAGTACTGGTTGAGCTCGAGTATAAGGTCGTCAAGTCTCTGCATAACCGCGCCGATTGAACCGGGTATAGCCTCAAGCGTCAGCTCGTGCTCCTCGCCCGCTGTCAGATAAACGTAAATATCGTTGCCGTTCTCGTCCTGGGGAGTGAGGTTGTACCAGTCCGGAGAATAGATGAACCTAACATCGTCAAGCTCCTTGCACGGAACCTTTCCGTCAATGTAGATTCTTCTGTTTGAGAAGAAGCCTCTCATCTGATTCTGTCTTGCCTTGAAGTTGAAGCGGTAATAACCGTCGTTTTCAACCTTGAACTTGTAGGTGATTGCCTGTGTTGCCTTACTCCACGTTGCCTGACCGATAGTATTGTAACGCTGCTTGGTCGGGTGGTTGGGATTTGTCATGTAGGTCGTTCTGTCGTAAGTAGCATATAATGTCGATGCTGTCTTGTATTCAGACTCCTCAGCCTGAAGGAAGATGGTGTTCGTTCCCAGCTCCTCGTTCTTTGAAGAAAGTGCGGGAGTGTTCTGAAGCTCATCATCTGTGGGCTTGATTGAATCGTAGCTTACAAGCTCATCGTAGTTTTTGAACGTAAACGAATGGAAAACACCGTAGGTTCTGATACCCTCAAGTGTCATTGTGTGCTTGCCTTTTTCAAGATAGAAGTAGTAAGGCTCGTTGTAAAGACCTTCCTTGTCCTTGATAGGATACTTTATCCAGCAATCATAGGTTACCTGTCCGGGACGAAGATCGTTGTCCTTGCTGTCACGGGTTATCTCTCTCTCGTCCTTCCAGTAACGGTCGAGCGTGATGTCCTGTGCCGCTGCGAAAGGATATTCGCCGTCTATCTTAAGACCTATGTCAAGAACGGTATTCTTTGATTCATTGCCCTCGATAGGATAATAGATAGTCTCAAGATTGTAAAGACCCGTTTCCTCGACATTGAACTCATATGTAAGCGTGAGCTTGTCGCTCTTCCACTTTATCGTTGAGTAGTGATCTGTCTTGAGATCGGTATCTTCTTCGAGGAATGCCTTGATTCCGTTGTAGCCGTCGCCTGATTTCTGAGTAATCTCCTCAAGTGCAGGCATTATGGCTGCAGCCTGCTCGGCTGTCATCTCCGATACGTTGTTGACGAAGGATGTGCCGTCTATCGTACCTTCCTTGTAGTCGGTAGCATAGATAGTGATTTCCTTCTTGGGCTTAGCGGCGTCCTTATGACTGTTGTAATAAGTGCTGTACTTGCCCTCCATACCGGTGATTGTGATTTCGCTCACTGAGCTATCGGTTTTGCTTTCCTCGGATTGTCCGGCAGAAGTATCTGTTGTCGCTTCTGCGCTGACTGCGGTTGATGTAAGTGACAATGAGGATACGAGTGTCGCACATGACAATATACCCGCTAATGTTCTTTTCATCCTGCTGACTTTTGTTGCCACAGTAATAATCCACCTTTCTGATAGTTGTCGTTTATGTCCAATCGAAAATATGCTAATTTCGACGAGTTAAGGAATTTATCCGTGCATATTGTAGTCCGAGTTGTAAACGGAAATTTTTCCGTCCTCAAGCTCAACACGCACTTTATCTCCGCCCCTTATACCCAGAGCCTCGAGATATTCTTTTGGTATCTGGAGTCTGCCTGCCCTGTCAAGAACAACAAGCTCCTCTTGATCCGAGCCGCTTTGCTGCATGAGCTTTTCATGCTCCGCCCTTTGCTGCTCGCTCATCTTTTCGAGTTCCCCGAATGAGAGGATCTCGGTTTTCTTTCTCAGCATCTCGCTCGATGTACGGCCGTCACGGATAGCAACAACACGGTCGATCGACTTCGACAGATTTGTATCGTGTGTTACTATTATAATGGTAACGCCTGTCTGACGGTTTAGCTGCTTGAAAACATCAAGCACCATCGCCGCCGTCTTGGTATCGACCGCACCCGTAGGTTCGTCCGCAAGGAGCAGGCTGGGATTGTTTGAAAGCGCTATGGCGATAGCCACTCGTTGCTGCTCACCGCCCGAAAGCTGACCGAGTACCGAGTTCTTTCTCGCTGAAAGCCCTACCATGTCGAGCAGTTCCTCCGCTCTCTCCCTTCGGTTCTTGTGTCCCGAAAGTAAAAGCGGCATTTCAACGTTCTGTATCGCCGTAAGATACGGTATAAGGTTTCTGGCGTTGTTCTGCCACACGAAACCGACCGTTTCTCTCTTATATTTTATAAGATCCTTTTCATCAAATTTAAGAAGATCCTTACCGTCAACGTAAAGACTTCCTGCCGAAGGCTTATCGAGCGCACCGAGCATATTCAGAAGCGTTGATTTACCGCTTCCGCTCGCACCGACAATGCCCATCAGCTCTCCACGCTCAACCGTGAGGTCAAGTCCCTGCAAAGCCATTACCTCAACATCGGTCGTCTTATATATCTTGACAAGGTTCTCACATTGCACCATCACATTTTCGGGCGGTGCAAGCATCATTCTATGAGGCATCACTCCACCTGCTTTCTGACGTCTGTAATGCGTCCGTCGTCAAGTGTATAAACCACGTCGCACTGCTCCATCATCGCAGTGTCGTGCGTTGTCATCACTATTGTAAGCCCGTCCGTATGTACAAGCTCTTTAAACAGATTCATAACCGCAAGTCCCGTAGGCATATCAAGCGCCGCAGTAGGCTCATCCGCAAATATCAACTTCGGCTTGTGCGAGATCGCCCTCGCTATCGCCACTCTCTGCTGCTCACCGCCCGAAAGCTCTCCGGGTCTGTGGTGCATACGCTTTTCAAGTCCCACTCTTACAAGGCATTCCTTCGCACGTTTTACACGCTCCGCATAAGGCATGCCCACAAGCCGCATTGCAAACTCAACGTTCTCGTACGCCGTCATTGTCGGTATAAGCGCTACAGACTGGAAAACAAACGACATATCGTTTCTTCTCAGCTTATCCATCTCCTTGTCGGAAAGACCCGTTATCTTCTTCCCGTCAAAGTAGACATCGCCGCCTGTAGGACGGTCAAGCGCTCCGAGTATATTTATCAGCGTGGTCTTGCCCGAGCCGGATCTGCCTCTCAGCACGACCAGCTTGTTCTTTTCCACATCGAGATTTATATCCTTCAAAGCGTCAACAGTGGTATTATCGTTTATTTTAAAGCTCCTGGAGATATTCTCCGCTCTTAAAATCGTTTCCATAGGCAGTTTCGATCCTCAAAAAAGTCCGTAAGCTACGTTTGCCCTGCAAATTGTTTCATCTGCTTTTTGTACCATATGCACAATTGTATTATTCGTTTTCGGCTGTAAACACGCCGTATTTAGAAATAATGTACAAAACAGCACAAGGGTCTATAACGTAGTAATTATACCAAATTATCACGTTACTGTCAAGGTTCATAAAAGAACTTTCACATTTCTCAAATGATTTTGATTTTCTGTACAAATCACTTTTGCGCTTGTCTAACAGTTACAAACTTCACACGCAAATTTTGTGCATATCGCTGAATTTGATTTTTGTCTGCACAATATCTTGATTTTTCGGGCGTCTTATGAGCTATTTTTGGTGTAAACGATTTCCACATTGAAAATTCTTATAACTTAATTTAGCTAATTCCTTAATTTGCTTAATCAAACTTTGTTGAATATGCACAAATATTTTCGGCGATTTTTTTAGCTAATTATTCCATATATTACTTAATTTTTGCTTGTAACTCATGTAAACGCTTCGATTTGTTCACTTAGCTCCATCCACTCGACAGTAAGCGCCTCCTCTTTTTCCTTCAGTGCCTCTATTTCCTGTGCAAGCGCACTCGTTTTTTCGTAGTCTGTCGCTATCTCCGGCTGTGACATCTGCTGTGCAAGCTCCGCTGTTTTCAACCCGACCTCATCTATCGCCTGTTCGCAGCGCTTCAGCGCACCGCTGAGCTTTCTGAGCGTGCTTTCACGCTCCTTGCGCTCCTTGTAGTCGTTCTTCTTGCCTTCTGCCGCCTTTACCTGTACAGCCTGCTCGGACTGTGCCTTTGCTTCCTTGAGTTCGATATACCTGTCATAGTTTCCGTCTATGTTTACAGTACCCGTCTTTCCGAGCCACACTATCCTGTCGGCCAGCTTGTTGATCAGGTATCTGTCGTGCGACACGATAAGAAGCGTTCCGCCGTAGCTTGCCAGTGCGTTTTCCAGAGCCTCTCTCGAATGTATGTCCAGATGGTTTGTCGGCTCGTCAAGCAGCAGCATATTTGCCTTGCTCAGCATCAGCTTAAGGAGCGACACCCTTGCCTTTTCTCCTCCGCTGAGCTTGCCCACATTCTTGAACACATCGTCGCCCTTGAACAAAAACTGCGCCAGTGCAGAACGCACCTGCGTCTGCGTCATTCCGGGATACCTGTCCCACACCTCGTCAATCACCGTCTTTGACGGGTCAAGATCCGTCTGTGCCTGATCATAATATCCAAATTGTATATTGTTGCCAAATTTATACTCTCCGCTATCCGCCTGATATTCTCCCGTAAGGATTTTCAGAAGCGTAGTCTTTCCGCAGCCGTTCTCGCCTAATATAAATGTTGTCGTGTTCTTCTTTATATCAAGCTCCGCATTTGTGAAAACCGCCGTCCCGTCAAACGATTTCGACAGGCCCTTTGCGATAAGCACATCGTTTGCGCCGCCTTCCTTCGCCCTGAACGTGAACTTTATAGCCTCCGGCAGATCCTCAGGCTTTTCGAGCGTTTCCTTCAGCCTGTCCGCCTGCTTCTGCTTTGATGCCGCCGTGATGAAGTTATGCTCCTGCCCCCACCGCTTCTGTTGCTCTACAATGCCTTCGATACGGTTTATTTCCTTTACCGTCCTGTCGTACACCCTCTGCTGAGCCTCTCTCGCCTCAGCCTTAAGCTCAAGATAGCGTGTATAGTTGCCCTTATATTCACGAAGCGTCCTGTTTTCCATTTCAAAAGTCGTGTCGGTGACTTTGTCGAGAAAATAACGGTCGTGCGATATTACGATATATGC
>VOFB01001744.1_pt1 | contig 18946 bp, 29 predicted proteins | sample 5384141 | NCBI WGS metagenome assembly VOFB01 (sample SAMN12384721, study PRJNA508395) | human gut metagenome | isolation source: healthy gut A | host: Homo sapiens | reverse complement strand
AGTCCGATAAGGACAGCTCCAAGGACGTGCTCCAAAAAGATCATTCCAATATTTGAGGCGCTGCCCGTGTGGGACGATGAGCATATCATGGGCGCGATGGTCGATCTTGCCGAGGCAATGGAGGCGAAGAACGCAAAGGTCATGTGGCCTGTGCGCATCGCCGCCGCGGGCAAGGCAGTCACTCCCGGCGGCGCGGTCGAGATATGCCGCATTCTCGGAAAGGACGAGACTCTCCGCCGTTTGAACACGGCGCTTGAAAAGCTCGGATAATCAATAATAATCTGCCCCTTTGACGGTGATACTAATAAGCGTCAAAGGGGTGTTTTTATGTCCGCAAAAGCAAAACAGCTTATCATTATATATACCGCCGCGGCGCTTGTGACGCTCAGCGTGCTCTCAGCAGTGCTGTACTCAAAGCTTGCCGACTACCGGCTTACCGCGCTCTACAGCTCCTCCGGCGCGTTCGAGACGACAGTCTCCGCTGTCGATGGACTGAGCCGCTCTCTTAAAAAGAGCCTGTACGTCACTGACGCGACCTTGGGGCGCAGCATATGCACTCAGGCCTATGCCAACGCGCTGGCCGCCGAGGCCGCGCTCTCAGCGCTGCCATTTTCAACGCAGGAGCTTGAGCAGCTCTCGGGCTTTCTAAACCGCGCGGGGGACTACGCAAAAAGCCTCGGCGCGCAGAGCGGCGATAAGCTCAGCGACGAGCAGAAGCAGCAGCTCAAGACTATGTCCGATACCGCCGCGGAGTTCTCCGCCCGCCTGCGCGATATGCAGGGGCGCGTAAACCCGGGGAGCTCATCATGGACAGCCGCGAGGAGCAGCTTCAGAACATCGGCATCGAGGACACGGGGAAAGCTCAGCGCCGAGCTTCTGGGCTACGAGGCGGACTTCACCGCGCCCGAGGATTTTCAATATGACGGGCAGTACAGCACCCGCCCGGAGAAGGAGCGCGGAAAGCTGAGCGAGCAGGCGCGGGCGCTCGCCGCCGAGGCCGTTGGCATGGAGCCGCGCGAACTCAAGGACGAATACGGCTACGAGGGCGAGGACGGCCGCCGCTGCTACAGCGCGGGAAACGTGCTCCTGTGCGTCAGCTCGCGCGGACTTGAATCTCTGTCACAGTCGCGGCTCGTAGGCTCCGGGAGCATCAGCGCGAGCAGGCCGAGGAGATCGCGCAGGACTTTCTGAAAGCGCGCGGCTATGACAGCCTGAGCCTCAGCGAGCGCGGCGGGAACGGGAGTGTCGCCTCGTTCCGCTTTGTCCCGTGCAGGACGGCGCGCTGCGCGTCGACGATTATATCAGCGTCTCCGTCGCGATCGACGACGGCAGCATATATTCCTATGACGCGACGCGCTATTCGGACGCTGTGCCGGAGCTTGACTGGAGCTGCGACGAGGGAGACAGCGCGCGGCAGCCTGCCCGATAACGTGAGCGTGATCGGCAGCCGCAAGGTGATCGTGCAGCGCCCCGGCGGGGAATATATGGCCTGCTACGAATTTGACTGCACCGGCAGCGAGGGCGAGAGCCTGCGCATCTACGCCGACGGCTCCGACGGACGGCAGTGCAGGATACAGCTTGAGGGCGTATAAAATTTTAGCGTCATCTTAACAGCCGCGGCTGGGCGGAGCTATCTCCCGAAGCCGCGGCTGTTTGCTTTTGGGCAGCTCACAGCATTGTATACATTGACGAACCTATGACACATCCGACTTTTTCATTTGTGCAGATTCGCGTTTGACAAGATTCTGTCAATATAATACAATACTGTAGCAGCTTTATATACAAATACGCGGAGTCTGTAAGTTTTTTGACCGTGTGCGTCAATTTTGACAAAGTAAAAAGGTAAGTTTTGCTTGAATCTATATGCGCGTTAAGGTATCATAAAGACAGCTTTTTTAATAACGCATTGCGGGATAAAGAGGGGGTGTGCCAATGTCATTTGAAGCAGTAAGCAATATTGCTCAGGCGGAAGCTCAGGCCAAGGTCACGGTAGCCGAAGCCGAGAGCAAGGCAAGCAGATGCTGGCTGACGCGGATACCGCGGGCAAGCTTGCGATCGATGCCGCCTGCGCAAAGCCGAGGAGGAGCTCAAGGGCTCAGCCGCCAGGTCAGCGAGAAGGCAAGGGCTCAGGCCAAGGGCCTTTCCGGTGAGCTGGAAAATCAGAAAGCGCTGCGCGCCAGAGCCGAAGGGCGGCTGGAGCAGGCAGCAGCTCTTGTTGTGGAAAGGATAGTGAACAGCTGAGATGGCCATTCTAAAAATGAAAAAGCTCCGCCTTATTGCTGTCCGTTCCAATAAGGAAGAACTCCTGCGGGAGCTTATCAGGCATGGCTGCGTGGAAATTTCCGAGCTTGAGGGCGAGCTTCACGGCACGGATATCGAAGCTCTGGTACATCAGGGAGAGCAGCGACGTCGCATCTCTCAAGAGCCGGCACACAACGCTGACGCATGCCATTGACCTGCTGGATCATTATGCCCCGAAGAAGGGCAAGCTTCTCTCCGCAAAAAGCCGGAGCTTGACGACTGCGTCCTGCTGGACGATACATGCCGGTGCGCGCTCAAGGTCGCCGAAGGCATCGAGAGCTACGACGCGCGCATCAAGCGCATCAGCGCCGAGGAGAGCCGCCAGCGCGGCGTCATCCAGTCGCTCCAGCCGTGGCTCGATCTCGACCTGCCGCTCGGTACCGAGGGCACAGAACGCTGCGCGGTGCTGCTCGGCACCATACCCGCCCGCACGGAGCTGGGTCAGGTAGAAGCGGCGCTCGAACAGATAGACGCCGAGAGCGAGCTCTTCTGTGCATGAGGAGAAGAAGGAGCACTACGTCGTATTCGTGTGCATGCGCGAAAAGCTTGCCGAAATGCAGGAATGCCTGCGCGGCTTCGGCTTCAGCGCGGCGTCCTTCACCGGTGTGAACGGCACAGCTAAGGAGAGCACTATCGAAGCACGCAACACGCTCAGATCCCTCGAAAGGGAAAAGGTGGACTGCCTGCAGTATATCGTCGACGAAGCCGTCAGGCGCGACGAGCTGAAACTTGCGGCAGACCGCGTGAGCGTGCAGATATCTCTGGCCGAGGCCGGGGACAAGCTCTACGGCACGGACAGCGCCGTTATCATGGAGGGCTGGTACCCCGAGGAGCGCGAAGCGGAGCTCAATGAAGTGTTCGAGCGCTTCGGCTGCGCTTTGGGAAGCTCTCGTCCCCGAGGAGGATGAGTACCCCAATGTCCCTGTAAAGCTCAAGAATAATAAGATCACCAACGCGCTCAATATGGTCACGAACATGTACAGCCTGCCGGCCTTACGGCAGTCTGGACCCGAACCCGCTCATGGCTCCGTTTTTTTTCATCCTGTTCTACGGCATCATGATGGCGGATATGGGCTACGGCATCATAATGATCCTCGCGGCGGTGATAGCAATGAAGAAGATGAAGCCGAGGGCAGGCTCGCTGTCGTTCTGCCAGCTGCTGCTCTACTGCGGCATCGCGACCTTTATAATGGGCGCGATAACCGGAGGCTTCTTCGGTGACGCGCTCGTGAAGATCGGCGGCATCCTCGGCAAGCCCGAGGGCTGGGGCGAGCTTGAGTCTCTTCACCCCGCTCAACGATACCGTCTATGTCCTTGTCGGCTCGATGGCGCTCGGCCTTATCCATCTCAACACGGGTCTTGCCATCAGCTTTATCAAGAAGATAGCACGGCCAGATAGCCGACGCGATCTGGGAAGAGGGCTCTCTGTGGGTCACGCTCGCCGGTATCATCCTCTACGTGCTGAAGATCGGCAATGTCTCCGGTGTCCCGGTCGTGCTCATCATCGGCGCAGTGATGATCTTCTACGGCGGCTCACGCGGCTCCAAGGGCATCTTCGGCAAGCTCGGCAGCCTGTTCGGGACTCTTTACAATACCGCCACCGGCTGGTTCGGCGATATCCTGTCCTATACCCGTATCATGGCTCTGATGCTCGCCGGCCCGTCATCGCGACGGTGTTCAACACCATCGGCGCTATCGCCAACAGCTTCTGGCTCTTCATACCGATCTTCATCATCGGTCACGGCCTGAACTTCGCGCTGAACCTTCTCGGCTGCTATGTCCACGACCTGCGTCTCCAGTGCCTGGAGTATTTCGGCAAGTTCTATGAGGACGGCGGCCGCCCATTCGATCCGCTTACGGTAAAAACGAAATACTACAACGTAGCAGAATAAATTTAGGAGGAAAATAAAAATGGAATTTCTGTTTGCACATTCCGGTCTGGCAATAGGTCTTCTCGGCGCAGGTCTGGCTGCATGCCTTGCAGGCGCAGGCTCCGGTCTCGGTACCGGTATCGCCGGTGAAGCCGGCGCAGGACTCATCACCGAAGATCCCTCCAAGTTCGGTAAGGCGATGATCCTTCAGGTCATCCCCGGCACTCAGGGACTGTACGGCCTGGTCGTTTTCTTCGTCGCCATTATGCAGATGGGTCTGCTCAACGGCACCGGCGCCGACCTGAGCTTCATCGACGGCTGCCGCTACTTCGCAGCCTGCATGCCCATCGGTATCGGCGGTCTCGTCACCGCTAAGGCACAGGGCAAGGTCGCTGCCGCTTCCGTCAGTCTGCTTGCAAAGAACCCCCTGACCACTGGGCAAAGGGCATGATCCTCTGCATCACCGTCGAGTTCTACGCCATTCTGTCCCTGCTTGCATCCATGATGATGCTCCTCTCCATCTGATGGGGATCTCTTTAAAAATTCAAAAAGGCAGGACATACTATGAAAGGCACTGAAAAAATAATCGCACATATCCAGGCTGACGCCAAGGCACAGGCCGATGCGATACTGGCTCAGGCAGAGCAGCAGTGCGCAGAGATCCGCCGGGACTATGAGATAAAGGCAAAGGACGCTTACGCCGAGAAGATCCGCCTCGGCGTCAAGTCGAATCAGGACAAGCTTGACAGCGTAGAGCGCCTGACCCGCATGGAGAGAAGGAAAGCCATCCTCGCTCTCAAGCAGGAGATGGTCTCCGCGGGCTTTGACAAGGCCGTGGAAGAGCTTATCGCGCTGCCGCAGGAGAAGTACATTGCTCTGCTTGCAAAGCTTGCCTCTCAGGCCTCCTCCACCGGCGATGAAGAGATCGTGCTCAACGCGCGCGATAAGTCCGAGATAGGCGCGGCGGTCGTCAAGGCTGCCAACGCCCTTCTCCCGGCGGCAAGCTCACGCTTTCCGACGATACCGGCGACTTCAAGGGCGGGCTCATCCTCCGCCGCGGAAGCATCGAGGCCAACTGCACCGTCGAGCTTGGTGGAGCTGTGCCGCGGCGATATGTCCGCGCAGCTTGCCGGAGTTCTCTTTGAATAACGGCCCGGCCGTAAATCCCGAAACAGGGAGGGAAAAAATTGTCAAATAAAAAAGAAGCGTATCTCTGCATATCCGCCATGCTTCGCGCGCGGGAGCCGCGGCTCCTGAGCAATGAGAAGGCGGAGCGTATGCTGGATGCCGCCGCCTTTGAGGACGCCGCAAAGCTCCTGACCGACTGCGGGTACCCCGACATGTCGGCAATGAGCGCGGGCGAAATTGAGGAGACCCTGGCGGAGCACCGCTCGGCAATTTTCGAGGAGCTGGGTAAAATGGCGCCCGACAGCGCGCTTACGGATATCTTCAAGCTCAAGTACGATTACCACAACGCCAAGGCCATCATCAAGGGCGAGGCGATGGGTCAGGACGCAAAGCATCTGCTCAGCGATTCCGGGCGCATCCCGGGGCTGAAGCTGCTGAGCTGTACAATGAAGAGAAGCGCATCATGCTGCCGGAGACGCTGGCAAACGCCATGGAGGAAGCCAAGGCGACTCTTGCCCGCACCGCGAATCCCCAGCTTGCCGACTTCGTGCTCGACAAGGCATACTTCAGCCGAGCTTCGCGCCGCTGTCGACAAGGTGGACAGCCCAGTTCCTGCTGCGGCTACGCCGCCATCCTCATTGACAGCGCGAACCTCCGCAGCGCCGTGCGCACCCTGCGCATGGGCAAGGGGCAGGACTTCCTGCGCGAGGTGCTCATACCGGACGGCAACGTCGGCGCGGAGCGCGTCGCGAACGCCACGGATAAGGACAGCCTTGCTGCTCTCTATGCCCACAGCGCGCTTGAGAAGGCCGCCGTTCTCGGCGGTGAGGCGCCTCCGGCGGCAGCATGACGGCCTTCGAGCTTGCCTGCGACAACGCCGTGAACGACTACCTCAAGGGCGCGCGCGCTCATCAGCTACGGCTGCGAGGTGCCGGTCGCCTATATGGCGGCGGTCGAGGGCGAGATAACCGCGATCAGAATGATCCTCACGGGTCGGCTTGCGGGCGTCCCCTCGCAGACCATCCGGGAAAGGCTGCGTGATCTGTATGCTTAAAATTGCTGTTATCGGCGGCAGAGACACCGTCATGGGCTTCAAGGCTCTCGGCCTTGAGACATACCCCGCGGCGGACGGCGCGGAAGCAGGCAGGATCCTCAAAAGCCTCACCCGCGAGAACGACGATTACGCCATCATCTACATTGAGGAAAACTTCGCCGCGCAGATCCAGGCGGAGATAGACAAATTCAAGGACAGCCCCACCCCGGCGATCATCCTGATCCCCGGCCGCGGGGTTCCATAGGCCTCGGCCAGTCGGCTCTGAGAGCGGCGGTCGAGCGTGCCGTCGGCACGAATATTCTGGGAGACTGATCCTCCCCATATCAATCAAGGCAGCAAGCTGCGCGGTTTGGAAAGGAACATGTAAATGAGCGGAACTATAACAAAGGTTTCCGGACCGCTTGTTGTGGCCGAGGGTCTGGCGGACGCCAACGTCTCCGACGTTGTGCGTGTCGGCCAGCACCTGATAGGCGAGATCTTAACATGACCGGCGACAAGGCGTCAATTCAGGTCTACGAAGAGACCTCCGGACTTGGCCCCGGCGCCGAGGTCGTAACGACCGGTATGCCGCTGAGCGTGGAGCTCGGGCCCGGCATGCTCGACAACATCTATGACGGCATCCAGCGCCCCCTGCCGGAGATGCGCACGCTCTCCGGCGACTCCATCGCAAGAGGCACCGACGTTCCCGCGCTCAACCGCGAGAAGAAGTGGGAGTTCGTCCCCGTCGCAAAGCCCGGCACTGCCGTCGCCGGCGGCGACGTGATCGGAACCGTCCAGGAGACGACCGCCATCCTGCACAAGATCATGGTGCCCCCGCAGATGAAGGGCACGATCAAGCGCATCACCGGCGGCGACTTCACGGTCGATCAGACCGTCGCCGTGCTCACCGATGCCAGCGGCGTCGACCATGAGCTGAACATGATCCAGCGCTGGCCGGTGCGTATCGCGCGCCCCTATGCGCAGAAGTATGCCCCGAACAAACCCATGAACTCCGGCCAGCGTATCATCGACAAGCTCTTCCCGATCGCCAAGGGCGGCACGGCTGCCGTGCCCGGCCCGTTCGGTTCCGGCAAGACCGTCGTGCAGCACCAGCTCGCGAAGTGGTCTGACGTGGACATCGTCGTCTACATCGGCTGCGGCGAGCGCGGCAACGAGATGACCGACGTTCTTAACGAGTTCCCCGGAACTGACCGACCCCCGCAGCGGCGAACCGCTGATGAAGCGCACGGTGCTTATCGCGAACACGTCCGATATGCCTGTGGCAGCGCGTGAGGCTTCCATCTACACCGGCATCACCATCGCGGAGTACTTCCGCGACATGGGCTATGACGTAGCCGTTCTGGCAGACTCCACCTCCCGCTGGGCGGAGGCACTGCGTGAGATGTCCGGCCGTCTGGAAGAGATGCCGGGCGAAGAAGGCTACCCGGCGTACCTCGGCAGCCGTATCGCACAGTTCTACGAGCGTGCCGGCCGCGTCCGCTGCATCGGCAGCGAGGATGACCGGCGCGGTTCCGTCACCGCCATCGGCGCTGTCTCGCCTCCGGGCGGCGACATTTCTGAGCCGGTCTCTCAGGCCACCATGCGTATCGTCAAGGTGTTCTGGGCACTTGACTCGAGCCTGGCCTACGCCCGTCACTTCCCGGCCATCAACTGGCTGACGTCTTACTCGCTGTATGTTGACTCGCTCAAGCCGTGGTATGAGGCTACGTTCGGCGAGGAATATATGGCCAACCGCGACAAGGCCATGAGCATCCTGCAGCAGGAATCCGAACTGCAGGAGATCGTCCGCCTCGTCGGTCAGGACGCGCTGTCCCCCGCTGACCGCCTGACGATGGAGACTGCCAAGATGATCCGTGAGGACTTCCTGCAGCAGAACGCCTTCGTCGATATCGACAGCTACTCCGAGTACCGCCGCAGTTCCTGCTGCTCGGCCTCATCCTGCATTATGACGCCGAGTGCCGCGACGCGCTCGAGAAGAACGCGCCGATGCAGAAGCTCTTTGCCATCCCCGCCCGCGTCGACATCGGCCGCGCCAAGAGCGTGCCGAGCGACGAGTACGAGCAGGTCTATGCCAAGATCGCCGCGGACATGACCGCACAGATCAAAGAGATTATCGCCGGAGGTGAGGAGCAGTGATTAAAGAGTACAAAACAATCCAGGAGATCGCCAGCCCTCTGATGATCGTCAAGAACGTCGAAGGCGTGACCTACGACGAGCTGGCCGAGATCGAGCTCCCGAACGGTGAAGTCCGCCGCTGCAAGGTCCTCGAGGTCGAGGATGACCACGCGGTCGTGCAGCTCTTCGAGTCGGCGCAGGGCATCAACCTTGCCGAGAGCAAGGTCCGCTTCCTCGGCCACCCGCTGCAGCTGGGCGTGAGCGAGGATATGCTCGGCCGCGTCTTCAACGGCATGGGCGAGCCCATCGACGGCGGCCCGGCGATCCTCGCCGAGGAGCACCGCGACATCAACGGCCTGCCGATGAACCCGGCAGCCCGTGCCTACCCGGCAGAGTTCATCCAGACCGGTGTTTCCACCATCGACGGCCTGAACACCCTCGTCCGCGGCCAGAAGCTGCCGATCTTCTCGGCGTCTGGTCTTCCGCACGCCGCGCTGGCCGCGCAGATCGCGCGTCAGGCGAAGGTGCTGGGCGACAACGAGAACTTCGCCGTCGTCTTCGCTGCCATCGGCATCACGTTCGAGGAATCCGAGTACTTCATTCAGGAGTTCCGCCGCACCGGAGCCATTGACCGCACGGTCGTGTTCTCGAACCTTGCCAACGACCCCGCCGTCGAGCGTATCGCCACTCCGCGTATGGCGCTGACTGCGGCCGAGTACCTGGCCTTTGAAAAGGACATGCAGGTGCTGGTCATCCTGACCGATATCACCAACTACGCTGAGGCTCTGCGTGAGGTCTCCGCGGCGAAGAAGGAAGTTCCGGGCCGCCGCGGCTACCCCGGCTACCTGTACACCGACCTGGCCACGCTCTACGAGCGCGCCGGCCGCCGCATCGGCAAGTCCGGCTCGATCACCATGATTCCGATCCTGACCATGCCCGAGGATGACAAGACCCACCCGATCCCCGACCTGACCGGCTACATCACCGAGGGCCAGATCATCCTCTCCCGTGACCTGTACCGTAAGGGCATCATCCCGCCCGTGGACGTGCTGCCCAGCCTGTCGCGTCTGAAAGATAAGGGCATCGGCGAGGGCAAGACCCGTGAGGACCACTCCGGCACGATGAACCAGCTGTTCGCGGCCTATGCCCGCGGCAAGGACGCCAAGGAGCTGATGACCATCCTGGGCGAGGCGGCCCTGTCCGACGACGACAAGCAGTTTGCGAAGTTCGCCGACGCGTTCGAGCAGCGCTACGTCAACCAGGGCAACAACACCAACCGGTCCATTGAGGACACCCTCAACCTCGGCTGGGAGCTGCTGAGCCTGCTGCCGCGCACCGAGCTCAAGCGTATCAAGCCCGAACTGATCGAAAAGTATATGCCCGAGACCTGAGCGCACCCGTCCCGCAGACTTACCAAGTGAGGTGATTTGATGGCAAATACGGCAATTACCCCGACAAGAATGGTGCTCAACCAGCTCAAGGGCCGGTTGAAAACCGCTCGCAGGGGTCATAAGCTCCTCAAGGATAAGCGTGACGAGCTGATGCGTCAGTTCCTCGACAACGTGCGTCTGAACAAGCAGCTGCGCACAAAGGTCGAGCAGGGACTCACGGAGGCGTTCGGCTCTCTGTCGGTCGCGTCCGCGATCATGTCCCCGGAAATGCTCGAGCAGTCGCTGCTCTACCCGCGGCAGAGCGTCGAGCTGGGCATGACCTATCAGAACATCATGAGCGTGAACGTGCCGGTCTACGATTTCCAGACCCGCAACAGCGATCCGTCCGAGATCTTCCCGTACGGCTTCGCGCAGACGTCCGGCGAGCTGGACGATGCGCTTGAGAAGCTGGCGGAGGTGTTCAAGGACATGCTCGAGCTTGCGCAGGTCGAAAAGACCACGCAGATGCTCGCGCAGGAGATCGAAAAGACCCGCCGCCGCGTACTGTTTTGCTTTATTCGGTTTTTCACTCAGCCGCGGCGCTTCGCTTCCTATAGATAACTGCCGCCGCCGCGGCGCTTCGCAACTGCCGCCGCTGCGCATGCGGGACGCCGTCATCACGGCTATCCACAGGCCGAGGTTCGAATCATCGCAGGTTCTCGGTGAGCCCTTGCCGCTCGTCACGGTGACGGAGACGCTGTCATTAAGCTTCTGGCCGCTGAGATCATAGATCAGACCGGCTGCAGCAGCTTCGGTGACGGAGGCCGTGTTCTCTATCACAGACCCGGCGGCGAGACCGTACTTGAGCTTCACGGTCAGCGTGAGGGTCACGGACTTGCCGTTTGCAAGGCTCGCGACCGTCCATGTGCCCGTTCCGGTGTCGTAATCGCCGGTGCTGCTGGAATAGCGTAGTCTGGAATCGAGCTTATCTGCCACGATGATATCGCTCAGGTCGACGCCGGTGTTGTTCGTCACGGTGACGGTGTAATTCACGACCGAGCCGGGAGTCGCGCTGGTCTTATCCGCGGTCTTCGTGATGGTGAGCTTGCTCCAATCGGGCTGGGTATATGTGTTCTCGATCTTCAGCAGGATGGGCTGACGGACGTCGGTCGTTGGCACGGGGAGCGTGAATTTGAAAGTGCTGCTTCCAAGCGCGCAGAGATAACCGGGAACGTCATATCCCGACTGGGTGAAGCCGAAGGTCAGCTCTGTACCGGCCTGGAGGGTGACATTCTTTGCGGAAAACTCGAGGTACGGTACGCCGTTCTCAGTTCCTGGGGTGAGAGCAAGCGGGCCTTGGAAGGCGATCACATCCTCCGGTGCGCTGACGCAGTTCAGCTTATAGCCGAAGCTGTCGGGCAGCTTCGCCAGACCCTTGAAGTAGGTGCGCACCGTCAGGGACGGATAGGTGTAAAGATTTTCCTTGACGTAGCTGAGCGTTATTTCAGCATTGATACCGGCGATCGCGTCTTGGGCAGTGACCTTGATCGGATCGGTCTCCGTGGTCAGCGTGCAGATATAGCCGGGAATGTCGTAGTCCGACTGCGTGAAGCTCAGGGAGTATTCCTGACCGAGCCGCACATACTCTTCGGTGGAGAACTTGCGAAAAACATGACCGGTCTTGCTCTCAGCCGGGTCAAGCTTGATTTCTCCCTTGAGGAAGTGGTTGCCGTCCGCGCCGGTGAGCTTATACCCCTGCAGGAACCTGAGAGACGTCCTTGAGTCCGGCGAACAGGACTGTGACATTGACCGGGACGGGGGTATAAACAGTCGTCTTTGCGGAAGCTTCTTTGGTGGTGGTGATATCGACGGTGTCAGTGCCGCGCACTGCTTTGGTAATTTTTGCAAGGCTGTTGATTTCACCGGAAGCATCGGCATTGACCTTTGCCGTTACGGTATATTTGGCGGCTGCGCCTTTCTTAAGGCCGGTGACCTTGGCGGTCACGGTGCCGAGCTGCGAATCATGCGAGCGTTCCGGTCGCCCCGTCGACCAGTGTACTGCCGGTATATGCAAGCGTACCGGGCAGGGAATCTTCAACGTATACCTCGTCTAGATCGGTATCAGTGTTGTTGGTGACTTCTACGGTATAGGTGAGCGTATCACCGGGTTTTGCCGTGGACTTGTCAACGGTCTTCTCTATGGTGAGATTCTTCAATGAGTATACTTCAGCATAAGCTGTGCCGAAGTTTCCGGAAGTGATATCATTGCCTATTCTTACTTCGTATATATCTGCTTTATTCGTGGCAGTTGTAGCCGTCTTATAGTATGAGAATTTTGCGTTTACGTTATAAGAGGCAGAAGTGCCGTCCGGAAGTCCTTTTCTCACCGATAAGATTAGCTGACAAAATGGCTGTGGACGAATTGGTATTCAAATGCCACGAGCCCTCAACAGCGCGGTTCCCAAGCCTTTCAACACCGGTAGGCAAACCGTTGCTGACGCGTACTATCTTCAAATGTTTTCCGGTGTTATTGGTAATCTCTACGGTATAAGTAAATTCCTGATTGATATCCGCAATGGACGTGTTAGGGGTCACGCTGATGGTAAGCCCCGGCAAGTCCGAGCCCGAGCGCGTTCTATGCTTGTCGTAGCCGTCGCGCTGTTGCCGGCACCGCTGGGCATAGTGTAGTGCTCGCTTTTTTGCTTCGGTAATTTGTGCTGTGTTCACAGCGGTTCCGGAAGCATTACTGGTCAGTGTCGCCTCCACGGAAAAGAATGCGTTGGTGCCCGCTTTAAGACCGTCTTGAAGCTTGGCCTCTATGCTGTCTGGGCGAGTGGTATATTTCCATTTAACATTGCTGTCTGTGCCGGAGAATCCCTGAATACACGATGGGAATGTATCCTTAACGCATATATATGACAAATCGTAGCCTGTGTTATTGGTGACCGTTATGGTATAGTTAAGCGTCTCGCCGGGCTGTGCCGTGGCCTTGTCGACCTTCTTTTCGATCGTGAGCTTCGACCAGTCGATTCCCGATAAGGTCGCTGTTGTCGAATCGCTGCCGAAGTCGCCATTCACAGGGTCACGGCCGTCGGCGGATATCGACGTTATTGCCGCTGTGCACGTGGCGGTCTTGTTGTCGGCATTGATGAAGCTGGTCGTTAGCTTATAGGAGGAGGAAGCGCCGGGGCAAGGTCCCTATAGAAATAACAAAGGTTACCTTCGCTGGTGCTCGTGAGGGCCCATCCGTCACTTGATGAGGACTGGAGGCTCAGCATTGAAATACTGTTGTAGCTGTTCATGCCGTTGTTGATCGTTATACCGCTCAGCGTAAGACCGGTGTTGTTGGTGACAGTCACGGTATAGGTGATCGTCTCGCCGAGCGTTGGATTCTCCGGCGCAGCGGTCTCGCTGATGTCAAGCTCTGACCATTTGGGATTATCTGCCCACTGAGCGTAAAGAATAAGGTTGTCGCCGGGGAGCCGTTATCACCGAATCGGCTTCATAAGGCGTTCCGCTGCCGTCCGACGCGGTGTTCCAGTTGACAAAATACTTGTTGTAGGGAGGCCGGAACGTATTACTACCCAACACGGGGTTCTCGCCCTCTGTGGCAGACTCGGACACAACCGGCTCCATGCTGCTGTAGTTGGGGGAATAGAGAATATTGATCTTCTGGGGTACATATTGCCACTGGGCATAGAGCGTGGTGTCCCCGGTGACGGTTATCTGATTATTGCCGTTGTATCGATCCCGCTCGCCATCTTTATCTATAGTCCAATAGAGGAAGGCGTGTTTGGCTCTGTCTATGCCGGTATCGAAGCGAGGCTTTACCGTGAAGGTATACTCTTCTCCGACATTAAAGGTCTTCTTCTCGCTGCACGAGCCGGTTCCGCCGTTTGCGTCATAGGTAAGGGTGATGTCGACCGTCTTGGGCGCGGCGTCCTCAGAGCTGCCCTTGGCGGGCTGCTCTGTATCGCCGATGGGCGTGTCTTTATTTTCATCCTTGGCCGCGTCGTCCTTAGGTGCGTCTTTTGATCCATCCTGGCTGCGTCGTCCTTCGGGACGTCCTTGGATTCGTCCTGACGGTGTCTCCGACTTCATCTGTCTTGGTCGCGTCGGTCTTACCGTCAGCCTTTGGGAGTGTCCCCTGGTCTTTCCTCGACCTTGGGAACATCCTCTGTCTTGTTTCTCCTCAGTCTGCGCGGCCGCTGTCTGGTCGCCCCTCCGCGAAAGCGGCGAAGGGCAGCATGCTCACGAGCAGCGCGAGCAGCAGCAAAACGGACAGAAGCGTCTTCCATGAATTCTTCCTCATATCGTCCGGCTCCTTTCAAAAAGAGACTATTTTACTTATATAGTATATCTGGTAACAGTCTCAAATACAAGGAAGATCAGGAAACAAATAGTTACAATATGGTGCGCATACCACAGCGGTGTATATGGTTTATCATTAAAATGCTATGCAGCGTGGCACCCGACCTTGGCTCTCCCTTCGTGAGAGTCAGCTTGTCAAAGAAGCTTTAAGAGCTTCTTTTGACCATGGCCACCGCCGTCAGTTGACGGCGGGGCGGTTTTGGTTTAAGCGTATATTTCGTCAGTCGATGTGAATGACTTTCTGGCAAAGATCGGCGGCGGAAACATTGGGGTTATGGTAGCGCTCGCGCTTGACGGTCGCGCCGCCCATGTTTATCGCCTGCTTCGGGCAGTACTGCAGGCAGCTCAGGCAGCCGATACAGTTCGTGCCGATGCTTGCCCTGCCATTGACTATGCTGATATTCCCACGCGGGCAGAGCCTTTGCGCACTGGCCGCAGCCGACGCAGCTGTCTGTCACGGTCATCTTTGCGGCTTTCTTGCCCGAGAGCATCGGCCATGCCTTTGCTTCGAGGGCGTTCACGGGGTTCGACAGCGGGCGTCCGCTGAGGTGCTTGACATAGAGAATGTCGTCCGCGATCTTCGCCGCCAGCTTCTCGGAGCGCGCCTGTGCCTTCTCCGCATCGAGCGGGGGGCAGCATCAGATTGTGCGGCATGAGCCATATGCAGGAGCACTGGTGGGTTATGCCCGCCCAGTAATCCAGCGGCACGATGTCATGGATCTTCGCCATGCCCACGCCGGGGTAACCGGCATAGCACACGACGCCGAAAGTGTAGCTCTCGGGGTCGACGCGCAGCTCGAGACAAACTTCTCCACATCGCCGGGCAGGCCGCCTGCGTAGCACGGAACACGAAGCCGACACGCTTTGCGCCGCGCACGTCTTTCACCTCAGGCTCTGCGCGCATCATAACAATGTCCGTGTCTCCAAGGCGCTTTGCGATGTTTTTTGCGATGTCGAGACAGTTGCCGCTGCCGGAATAACAGAATATAACGTTTTTGCTCATTTGTACTCCTCCTTGTGAAAATATTACCTATCCACTGCTGCTATTATATAACGCAGAATTATTCCGGGCAATATACAAAGAATAAAATTTTGTATCACGCGGAGGAAAAACGGTGTTATTTCTATGCTCTGAGTACTTCGCGGCTTCGGCGCGTCAGCAGCCGCACCGCGGTGAACACCAGCCATGTGCCGAAGCACACGCAGGGGATATACAGCGCCGCTGCAGCGTACCAGCCGAAGCGGGAGGCGATGCCCTTTCGGTAAGTGCCGTTATGACCCGGCCTCCGGCAGCGCAGACCAAAAGCCCGATCGCGACGCCGAGCACCGCCGCTCCAAGGATATCCGTCGGATAATGGACATAGAGATAAAGCCTTGAAAATGCGATGAGGGCAGCAAGCGGTATGGCGGCGAGGCCAAACTTAGCGTTCGCCTTGGTCAGCACTGTTGCGCCGATAACGGACGAGAGCGTATGCCCGGACGGGAAAGAATAGTCGGTGGGGTTTGGGATCAGCAGCCTTACGCTTTCATCCACCCAGCACGGGCGCGGCCTTGCGATCAGCGGCTTCAGGGTCAGGTTTCCGGTCAGCACCCCAAGCGCCAGCGCGACCAGAAGAAGCACGCCATACCTGCGGTATTTCTTCGTGATAAGCAGGGCTGCTGCCGCAAGGAGCCGTAGACCGCATCGCCGTTTCCGAGCAGCGTGATCTTCGGCATCAGGAAATCCAGCGCCGGGCAGACCAGCGTATCCTGTATCCAGTGCAGGATAGTCAATCAAATTCATGTTCATATCCTCTTTCTGTAAAAAATAAGAGCGCCTTATACCATAGCTGTTGTTATGGCATAAGGCGCTCTTAAATTGCCTTGAAAGCAAATTAAAACAGAAATTAAAAAGTATGCCTGCGGAATGATAGGCGGCTCTGTATATTCATCTCTCTACGAACGTGCAGATTTGCTGACTACAGCAGAAACATTGCGCCCATTATGATAAGCAGCTCACTGTCGCCGCTCTCGCGGTACATGAGATAGAGGATGAGCAGGAGGATAATGTCCTCCGTCTCAAGCTCGCCTATCTTATCCGGCAGCAGCCGCCCTATATCTCAAGCCCGTTGAGCAGCCCGCCGGGAGCGGGCTGCGGCGGCTTCGGCCGCACCGGCGGCGGAGGCTGCCGCCGCGGTATCTGCTCCCTCGGCGGCGCGCGCCGCTCCTCCCCGCTTCTCCGGGAAGCGCTCGACGCGCCCGCTGTTTCCCCTGATAGCGGTTAATCACTGCTGTCTCCTCCCATCTCGCCCATGGCTATGCGCGCTATCGACGCAAGCCGGGCAAGCTTTGATGGCTTTATCCATCTTGCTCCTGCGCTTTTCGGACAGGTATGGCTTCATCGCCTCCAGCAGCGCGCGCTCCTGCTTCTTTTCTCCTGCGCCCGATGAGAATGCGCGGCTGAGCCGCGCGAGCATCGCCGGGTCGATGGCACTGTCGCCGCCGAGGCTCTGCATGAGCGAGTCCAGCCCGCCGCCCGCGCTCTTCGTTTTCTCCGCCGGTGCATCCCCGCTGTCACCGCCGCCCATGAGCGACTTTGCCAGCCCCGCGATCTTTTCCATCTGCGCTGGGTCGCCGAGTATGCCGTTTATTTTGTCCTCAAAGCTCGCTCACGGCCGCTTCACCTCCGTTTACTGCGCTGTGCGCCTAATTTTCCATCATCCGGCGCACACTTTCCGCAAGACGCTTTCCCTCCTGAGTGCTCAGCATGGAGCTGAGCAGACTGCGCAGCGCTTCGCCGTCGCCGCTTTTCGCGGCCTGCTCGACGGCGTTCGCGTCGATAAGCTTGGCGAGCTTCGCCCCGTCCTCGGACTCCGCAAGCTGCTTTATCTGCTCGGTCTTGCCGCGGCGCTCAAGCTCCCGGCCAAGCTGTTCAAAATTTTGCATTGCATCTCACCCTGTTCGTTTTATTATATTCACAGTAGCGCCCATGATAATTGCGAAAGGATCAAATATATGAAAGTTGCCGTTTTTTCCGGATACCCATTCAAACAATGAGCTTATGCTCGAAGCCGTCCGCCGCTGCCGCCCCGACGCCGCGATACATCTCGGCGACCATGACCGGGACGCGGTCGAGCTGCGGCACGAGTTTCCGGGGCTGCCGGTCTACAGCGTCTGCGGCAACTGCGACCTGATGCCGCTCGCGCCGGAAAAGGACGTCGTTCAGCTCGGCCCGGTCAAGGCGTTCATCACGCACGGCACCTGTAACGTCAGCTACGGGCGCGTGGATTCGCTCGTCTATGCCGCGCGCAGGAAGCGGGGCGCGCAGCTTGCCATGTTCGGCCACACGCATCAGGCCTATTATGAGCAGATAGGCGGGGTGCAGGTTCTGAACCCCGGCACCGCAGGGGCGCGGCAGGGAACTGACCTGGGCACTGGTCGAGATATTCGATAACGGTGCTTTCGCCTGCGAGATACGCAAGCTGTAAAGCGAGCTGAAAAAAGCTTGGGGTATCCGGAAAAACCGGATACCCCTAACTTTTTTGGAACCTGCAACAGCGCGAGCAGGCTATTTGCTGCATATTTTCGTGCTGCAAAGGCTGCAGGAAGTGCTATGATCAGGAAGCACAGCCCACCACATAGCGTCCAGGAGATGAAGTTTTTATCACCACTGTCCGGATCATTAAAACGCCGCATAATGTGACTGCAAATAAAAGGAGGATCGTCACGAAGAACGTAAGCAGGATCCTATGAATCGGCAGACGCAATATATTCTTTTGCGGAGTAGGCCATGTAGTAGATCGCTCTGAACACCGTTGCGACCAGAGTTCCGATTGCAACGCCAAGCAGCGGCTCCCACTTGATCAGGATGCAGGAAAGAATGATATTGATCAAAGCTTCGCTATAGGCTCCCCAGCGTGTTTGCTTCAAATGATCAGCTGCCACCGGCAGGCTTGAGCAAGGCAGCACCAGACAGTTCACTGCCTCCGCGAGGAGGAAAACCCAGGCAAATGCAGGCTGAATATAATTCACATCGGTTATTCCCTTTGTGTAGAGCCTGATGAACGGGACGATCAATATCCTGCGCAGGAAAACAGAACCAGTGTGCCTGCCGATAGTAGTGTTTTTTATATTTCCGGTAAGTTTTTCTGGAGAGCTGCTTTGTCGTCTTTGGCTATACACTCACCAAATACCGCCTCCATGCCGCCTGAAAGAGCTTCTGTAATGGAGCGAATGCTGTTGATCACCATGTTATGTACGGAGTAGACCGCAACTAAACGCAAATCCGCCAGCAGAGTAAGAAGCACTATATCCGTGTTCTTATGAAGGAAATATGCGATATGCTGACCGATCCCCGTCCATTTTGATCCAAGGCAGTTTTTTGCTGCTCCGGGTAAAATATAATGCTTCTTGACATAAACCGCATAGAGAACTGGCCGCACAACAAAATGAGACTGCTGCCAAGTTTTTACAAACACCAGCCAGGCACCCATTCTGACCAGAATAACAACTGCGGCTGTATTGATCATCGTGGTGCCAACCATGATCAGATTGTTGACATACGCTTTTTATCCGCAACGATCAGGGGTAAGGTTTGCCAGACCTCCTACGTACTTTGCTAATGTAGCCAGACCGATAGATAATACAAGCAGGAAAATATACGTCTTTGAGAAAATTGTCACGTGGGCCAAATCGTGATAACAAAGTCCCAGAATGACACTGTAGACAACAAATACGGCCGCGACATGATTGAAGAA
>VOFB01004246.1_pt1 | contig 18951 bp, 28 predicted proteins | sample 5384141 | NCBI WGS metagenome assembly VOFB01 (sample SAMN12384721, study PRJNA508395) | human gut metagenome | isolation source: healthy gut A | host: Homo sapiens | reverse complement strand
CGATCGATGGTAATTCGCAGTTTTTTTACGCTCTGATCGCCATCGGCGTGCCTGTATGGATGTTTTATCGGCTTTGGCGCCGCGATCACGTTACAGGCCAATTTAACAGCTCTGGCGGCAAGACGTTGTGTTACTCCCACCCATAAACTCAAACTGATTTTATCCGAGCAGATTACTTCCTTTCTGCTCGGATATACCGATGTAATTATTTTACTCATTTATCTCAGGATCATACTGAAACTGGATTTTCAGGGACAAATAGGAAAAAATGCTTATCATTTCACTGTTCGGAAGCCTGATCGGTGTTTTCTGTGGGGCTGTTTGTCGGAAGTCTCGGCAAACTGAGTGAAGGTATAAAAGTTGCTGTTATCCTTGCGATTTCCATGGTCTGCAGTTTTCTTTCTTGCAGGACTCATGAACAGTAACATGAAAGATCTCGTAGAAAAACATGCTCCGATCATCAACCGCATCAATCCTGCTGCCCTGATTTCGGATGCATTTTACTGTATCAATGTTTACAATGATACAGCCGCTATTACCGCAATCTTGTCACACTTGCAGTTATGAGCGCTGCCTTTGTTATGGCTTCATTTTTACTGATCAGGAGGAATCGCTATGACAGTATTTAAAGGCTATATGAAAATATTAAAAAGAATATCGGTCTGGTGATCATATATCTGGTTATTTTTTTTTCTCCGTTGCCATGGCTCTTCAGGCAGGCTGCCAGCAAAGAGCATCTGGAAGATTTTGAAAAAGCGCGAGTGGATATTGCCGTTGCAGATAATGATCAGAGTACTCTTTCTCATGCTTTAACAGACTATCTCAAAACAATCCATAATGTTTCTGAGATTTCCAGTGATCCTTCTGTTATGCAGGAAGAGCTTTTTTTACAGAAATGCAGAATATATTGTACAGATTCCAAAAGATTTCTATAAAACCTGCATTGTACAGGATAACCCGATTTCCGTCACAAAGATTCCCGGATCCTATACTTCATTTTATGTAGACCAGCAGATCAATGCATGGCTGAATAATGTGCGCACATATATTGCTTCTGGTTTTTCTCAGAAAGAAGCTGCAAAAGCCGCTCTGGAACAGCCTTCTTCCAGGGTTTCCATGTATCAGGGACACCGAAACCACTTCCGAAACACCGGCATATACCTATTATTTCCGTTATGTTCCCTATCTGTTTCTGGCTGTTCTGTGCTATTCCATGGGCTATATTCTTCTTGCTTTTCAGAAAGAAGATATCCAGAAACGTATGCAGGCTTCATCCGTTTCCATTCGCCGGCAGAACCTTGAAGGACTGCTTGCCATGTTTACGATCGGAGTCGGTTTATGGCTGATCGCCGTCACAGGTGCAATTGTCATGTATCAAAAGATCTCCTGGCTTCCGGTGTTCTGACCTATTATCTCCTGAATACCTTTGATGATGATGGTCTCGCTGTCTCTGTGTCTTATCTGCTCGGACTTTTTGTAAAAAACAGCAACATGCTCAATGGACTTTCCAATATTGTTTCTCTTGGCATGTGCTTTTGTCCGGTGTTTTTTACCAATGAGTGTTATGGATAAAAAAGTACTTAAAATAGCACAGTTTCTTCCAGTCTACTGGGTATGAGGACATCAATGAAACGCTCGCCAGATATCATAGCGTTTCCGGCAATATTGCCACAGATATCTGGAAATCTCTGGGAATCGAAGTTATGTTTGCTCTGGCATTTGTTGCTATCATTCTGGCTCTTTCGAAATATAAACGACAAGTAATCAATTCTGAGCCATATTTCGTGCAATGTACCCTCACTTCCCCACGCATCCTCACTCTCATTGCAGGTAAAAAACAAAAGAACTCCTGCTCTTGTCATCACATTTTCCCCCACTGTAGAAAATCAACATAAGCATGAGTTCTTTCTTTTATCTTTTTCAAGTCGAAACAGTCAGCTCTGTCAGAAGAAGATTCCAACCTGTTCAGGAACTGTTCCCGGTGCTTCACATGTGGAAAATGTTTTGTTTCTTTAATCATAACAGCTTCTACCGATGGATTGACATTTGATATGCTTCATGATTGCTTCCCCATTGTTCTCAGCTTCACCTTCAACAATATAAAGACTGTTATCGATTTCTTTCAGTCCACGGGTAATATCAATATTCATATATTTAGATGCTTTATTTGCATAAACATTCTTTTTGCATAACAGGCCTCATCTGTGTGCGCTGCTTGCTCATAATATGCATCCTGCAGGTCTCTGTCCGATGGAACGGATCAAATGCATAATTCTCAATGAATTGTTATTAACAGCATCTCTTTGATACGACCATGTGATAAACCAATGTTCCAAACACCGAATTTCCAGACATCTGCAGAAGTTTTTCTTTCCTGCAGGCATCTGTTTCAGACTTTTGAAAGACTGACCGGATTTACCATCATAATCTTGTTGAACAGATCTTTTCATTGTGACATGCCATCACAACAAAAGATACTGCATATCCGTTCACGATAACATCTGTCTTCTCTCCCGATCACATTTTTAATAAAATCGCAGATGGCCTGTACATAAACAAAATTTGTATAAGTTATTCCGGACTTCTCAGAACGTCCGCATCCCGGAAGATCCAGGTTATAGACCGTATGCTCCAGTGCAAGATCATCCTCGATCTTACTCCACTCATATCCGGAACCACCCGGAAGCATATCATGGATCAAAAGGATTGGGCTTCCTTTGCCTTTTTTTGTATAATAAATATCACCAAAGCGCCAATGATAATAGTTTCTTACATCAGTGTCCAGCATTTCCTTCAGACAGGCGGATGCTGCAATCACTTTATTTATAATATGAATAGTGGCAGTTGTTGTCATAACCAGTGCTGCAGTCAGCAGACGTTTGCTGTGTTTCTTCATGTTCTACCTCCCTTTTTCCATCACCTGAATATCTATATTATACGATAAAAAAGGTCTTTTTACAATCTATAACAGAGAAAGAAGTTTCTACATCTTCCATTCCTGGTTGCCCAGCTGGTTGCAAATCGGACTACCGTATGTGTCATCCTTCTTCTCCCAGAAGCTGAACTGGACATCTTTTTTAATTCTTCCATCTTACGGTTCTCCAGAACAACAAACTGCTGATTAGTAGGTGAATCTATGTAAAATGTATATCCTTTTTTCTTTCAATCCCGCTTTAAGAACAGCGGCTGTTTCGATAGCATTTTTACCAATTTCAAGGTAAAGATCATCTGTAAAAAGCGCATCAAACTGCACCCCCGTAAGTCTGCCTTTGCAAGCAGGGCTCCATGCTGTTTGACTCTTTGTAAGGAAATGCTTCGGCATACTGTCTCCGGTAAACACAACTGCTTCTCCACATAAAAGCACCTGCCTTGGTTCCTCCGATATAAAATACATCACAGAGTTTCGCAATGTCCTGTAAAGTCACATCTGTTTCTTTACTTACAAGACCATAGATCAGTCTGGCTCCGTCCATAAAAAGAGGGAATTTTATATTCCTGCATACTGCAGAAAGCTCCGTCAGTTCTTTTTTTGTATACAGTGTTCCATATTCTGTCGGATGAGAAATATAGACCATTCCCGGAAATACCATATGCTCATGATTTTTCATCACCATAAAATGTCTCAATCAGATTCTTAAGGTCCGCTGCATTGATTTTCCCATTCTTTTTTCTGGAAGTGTCAGGACTTTATGACCGGTAAATTCGATTACCGGCTTCATGTGTACTGACATGTCCCGTCTGAGCCGCTACAACGCCCTCATACGGCTGTAATATCGTATCAATGACAATCTGATTGGTCTGCGTGCCGCCTGTCAGTAAAAAGACTTCTGCGTCCTCACAGCCACATGCCTTCTTGATCTTTTCTTTTGCTTCTTCACAGTAATGGTCGGTTCCATATCCAGGAAGCTGCTCCATATTGGTATCGATCAGGTGCTGAAGGACTTTTCATGTGCACCTTCTGAATAATCATTTAAAAAAATATAACATCTCTGATTCCTCGCTTATTATAAAATCGACTCTATTTTATCACCAGGAAGATTTTTTTACCACTGGCAAACAAAAAAATACCCCGCGATCAACTCGCGGGGCAGGTTCGTAAAATTTAATTTTCTTCTGTAGCTGTATCGGATGTACTTTCTTCGGCATCTTCCGTATCCGGATTCACCATCTTCTGATAAGCTTCATCCAGATCTTTTACATTCATTTTGTTCACCAGATAAACTTTATCCTCAACTAATGCTGCATAGAAGTTTGTATCATATTCATAATACTTCACCGTAGTTTCTTTTCCGTCTTTATCTTTAAAGATAAAGGTATATGCCGGATCTCCTTCTGGAGTATATCCTCAGTAAGACGTTCCTGTGCGGTCATGTTGATGAGTTTATTGTAGAAAGTCGTGAATGTGGATTCATCGAGGTCTTCGCTATCTAACTTGTAAGTTGTTGTAGTAGTCTCTTCCTCATCATCAGAAGAACTTTCATCAGAGGAGTCTGTATCTGGGAACTCTCATCCGATGTTTCTGTACTGCTTTCATCTGTAGTATCAGAATCTGTATCGTCTGTGGTATCTTCATCTTCTGCCTTTTTACGGTTTCCGTTACAACGTTTATTGTATGATCTCCATCTGCACTCTGTACCTCCAGGGAATCCAGATCATTGGAAGAAACATAGCTTACTGTCAGGTTATAGAAATCAGACATTGTACTGTCGAGGATATCTGTCAGAGAATCTTTCGTGATCGTGTAAACTTCTTTGCTGTCATCTACTTTCACATAACGGTCATCGCCGGTCTCATCTCCCACATAAATGGTAAGCGTCTTCTCTACCGTCTGTGTTTCCTGTTCATCCTCGGTATACTTCACAGTGATAACTGCATACGGATCGTCAAATCCATACTTGGAATCGTCGGTGCAGTTATAATCTACAAAATTTATCGTATGCCAGAGATCCTATCGCTGAAGTTACAGTTCCTGCTTTTGTAGTATCTGCCTTCTCTGTAGTCTTTCCATCAGACACATTCCAGAACAGATTGTCTGCATCCTGTGTAAGCTCATAACCATTCTCTTTATCAACTTTAACATCTGTGATCGTAGCAGATGTTACGGATGGAAATGTGCCACTCTCCGCAAAATCATACAAAGTTCCCATAAAAGGCTCTATTGAGCTGCTGGATACCAGATAAACATTTTATCATCATCCTCTTTTTTCACATAGTACTGATTATTTGAAGATTCCATACCAATCTGAAGACTTGTATCACCATCAGCTGTTGTCAGCGTAATGGTATTCTGCGGATTATCCAGATCATACTGACTCATATCTTCCACATCGGAAATCTCCTTTTTTTCTTCCTGTGAGGTAACATAAAAGTTTACGCCTTCATACGCTGCGCACAGCACTCCCAATACGACTACTGCCGAAACAAGTTTGACTGTTTTTTTCTTCATTTATGCTTTTCTCCTTTTCAGCCATACCATGAATCCAATTACCAGGAATACTACCGGGATGATTCCCATTACCATGATCTTCCAGAAGCTTACATCGTAAGCAGTCAGTGTCAGATAGGAAATCTGCAGGTTTTTAGATGGAACAGAAATTGTTGATGTCTCATCCGAGCTGCACATCCAGCGGATACCATCTGGTTGATCTGGCTGTCCATCAGATTTGCTGAAGATAGTAAACGATCTGTGTCTCCTTATCATCATCCAGTTTCTCAGTGATAGCAACACCAAGATCAAACGGTCCGTCTACATCTCCGTCTTCCCTTTTCGATATTGCTGCTGCATATTTGTTTTGGAGTAAGCACTGTCAGAGGTTGTCAGAAGACTGTCGATCGTACGGTATCTCTGACATCATCTGTCTTCTGAATGCCCTGTGCATATGGTACAAGTACATAATATCCTGGATACAGTCTCAGAGACTGCATCTGTGCTGTTTATAGTTGGAACCAGATAATAAGGCATCTGCATTGCATAATGCTGATTATCACCCTCAAATACGATTCCTTCGGCACACTTTACACCATAGTTTTCAAGAACTGCATCAAAGTTTGGCAGGTCATCTGTTGTATAATCCGAGAAAATCATCGCCTTTCCGCCATTTTCAAGATAATCCAATGGATTCTGTTTTTTCTTCCTTCGGAAATATCGCTGGTCGGAGATACGATCATCAGGCAGTCTGCATCATCGGAACACTGTCCCTCTGTGAGAAGGTTCAGCTCCTTGATATCAATATTTGCTTTCTGGATATCTTCCTGAAGAGTAGAATCCAGGTCTTTTTCACCATGTCCATCCAGTGTATAAAGAACCGGAAGGTCTTCGGAAGTTACATAGGAAATAGCACTGTCGATCTGTCCTTCTCCATCGAATCCTGTCGTTGTGGACTGATACGTATTATAATCAATCGAAGATTCATAAATACTGTGTAATTGACAACCTTGTTTCTGTCGCCGCAGACTACGATCAGGCTGTTTGACTCAAGATCATCGGTTGTATATTCCGATGCAAATTTCGGATTTACAACAGGGTCTTTCTGTTCTACTTTAATATGATCTGATCCTTCTTCATATTTCTCAAGTAACTTTTTAATCGTTTCATCTTCAGAGCCGCTTGTACGACCTGATAAATCGTTACATCTTTATCCAGTTTTTTCAGGAAGTTCTTTGTATCATCAGTGATACTGTAAAGTTTCTGAGCACTGACATCCACTTCTGTATATTTAGATGGAAGGAACCAACGATCATATTTACCACAAGAACGATCACTACAAAAAGCAGCACTGATAACAACACTGTAAGAACCGTTCTTGATGTATTTTTATTCATGGAATCCTTTATTTTCTGTTTTAAAGGTTTCTTTTCTTTTTTTGGCTGTCTCTTTTTTGCCGGATTTTCAATCTTATCTGCTTTCTTTGCTTTCAGTTTTTCCGTAAATTTCATTGTCTCCACCTCCTTAATTCCAACGTCTCTTGGCAATCGACTGTACAGTCAGAACCCGGCAGACTGCAATCACAGACAGGAAATACAAAATCCTTTGACATCAAAGATTGCATTTGCAAAATTGTCAAAATGACTGCTCAGGTTAAAAATGTCCAGTATTTCTGGATTCCGCCTGAGAAAAAGCCGGAATTCACGACATAAACGATGACAAGTGCGATCTCCCCAACTACACAGACAACTGCAGAAATCAGGAAATTTTTGATCATGGTGTAGATTATGATCGCTGCGCCAGAATCAGAAGTCCGAATGTAACGCATGTGGAAAGTGCTCCTTCTGAGAAGAAAGAGGAAATTCCATTCATCATATAAAAAAAGCAAACAGAATAACAAATGTCAGTACTGCTGCAATTACCTGGCTTTCTGTAAGTGCTGACATAAATACACCGATCGCCAGATTCGCGCATCCCAGAAGGAAAAATCCCAGGATCCCGGTGTATGCTGCTCCCAGAGATACTGTTCCGAATTTTGTCATGAGCAGTGGATACAGACACATAATCAGCATCGGAATCGCAAAGATCGTAACCAGTGCAAAATATTTACCAAAAACAATTTTTTCAATAGACACCGGTGCTGTAAGAAGCAGCTGATCTGTTTTCTGTTTACGTTCTTCTGCAAGGACTCTCATGGTAAGGATCGGTACACTGATCAGAAATACAAAGGTCAGTGCACTTAATGTGTACTCAAAACGCGGATATGCTGCTCCAAGCTGATATGCTGAAAAATAAATACCTGTCAGAAGCAGGATAAAAATATGAACAGGTAACCGAGCATAGAAGTAAGGTAACTTCTCAGCTCCCTTTTATATACTGCGATCATTTATTTTCCCCCTTTTGTCTGTCTCTTTTTCGTTCTTTTTCTTCTTATCATCTTCAGTCAGTTCAAGGAAGATTTCCTCCAGAGATACTTTCTTCGACTGCATTTCCAGAATTGGGCAGTGCGCATCTGCCATTTTGAAGAACACCTCTTCACGGATATCCATATCCTCTTTTGTAGAAAGCATTACATTCCATGCATGTTCTTCCTTTGCATCCTCTATCTTAATATCTTTGATATCACTGATCTGTCCAAGTTGCAATGCGAATATGATCTTTTCACCTTTCAAGCAGATTTAATGTATTGGAACCTTCTGCAAGTTTACCAAGGTTTTCCGGTATCACTGGCAACCAGTTTTCCATGAGAAATGATCAATACATAATCGCAGACAGCACTTGACTTCTGACAGAATATGCGAACTTAAAATAACCGTATGTTTCTTCTTAAGGCTCTTGATCAGATCACGGATCTCAATGATCTGTTTCGGGTCAAGACCTACGGTTGGCTCATCCAGGATGATTACTTCCGGATAACCAAGAATTGCCTGCGCAAGTCCAACTCTCTGTCTGTAACCTTTGGACAGATTCTTGATCAGACGGTTTTTCATATCGGTAATCTTTACCATTTCCATGACTTCTTCTACCATGGATTTTTTTTGATCTTTTGGGATTTTTTGAGATCAGCAACGAAATTCATATATTCGCCTACTGTCATGTCGAAATAAAGGGGCGGCATTTCGGGTAGATATCCGATGCATTTTTTTGCCTGCTCCGGTTCATCCAGTATGTCATGACCGTCGATGGTTACCGTTCCCTCCCGTAGATGCTATATAACCGGTAATCATGTTCATCGTCGTAGATTTACCAGCTCCGTTTGGCCCCAGAAAGCCGTAGATTTTGCCCTTCCTATTTTAAAAGAAAGGTGGTCAACTGCCGTATGGTTACCATATCGTTTGACCAGATTGTTTACTTCAATCACAAGTCTCTCCTCCTTTTCTTTAAACAGAATATTGTATTCTGCAAATATTTACAAAATAAAAAGATGCCTCCAGGTGAAACAGAGATAGGGGGTACCTGGAAGCATCTTCCATCATGAGCCGGCTTTAACGTCTGCTCTGAAAATATTCTATGAGGAAGTTGTGATAAAAATTGGATAAATTTGTGATGATTTTTTGTGAAAATAAAACGTATTTTTGAAATAGTTTTTCTAAAAACAGTTTCTATTTATGAAAGAGGCTCTTTCAGTGGTGTTCCTGCCTTACGCGGATAGCGTCCCGGTGTTGGTTTCATTTTCTCGATCACAACGAGAGAACGCTGGATTTCAGAATCCGGAAGATTAAAATAAACCACATCCTGAATCTTGCCGCCGAGGATCTTAACTGCTTTTTTCTGCCTGCTGCAGTTCTTCCTGAACCGTGCCAGACTTGTAAGAAATAAAATTTCCGCCCACTTTTACATATGGAAGACAGTACTCAGACAACGTAGCCAGATTGGAAACCGCACGGGATACGCACAGATCATACTGCTCACGGTATGCTTTATTTTTGGCAAATTCTTCTGCCCTGCCATGAATTGCAGTAATATTTTCCAGTTTCAGAAGAGCAAATGTTTCTTCGAGAAAATTAACTCTCTTCTTCAATGAGTCAAGAAGGCAGGCTTCCAGATGCGGAAACGCAATCTTAAGTGGTACTCCCGGAAATCCGGCCCTGTTCCGATATCCATAATTTTGCTGACTTTTGTCATATCTACTGCCTTCACACAGGCAAAGACTGTCCAGGAAATGCTTTACCAGCACTTCCTGAAACTCGGTAATACCAGTCAGGTTCTTTGCTTCCAGTTTTGAACTGCTCTACCTGCTTCAGCTGTCTCTTGATATATCCCATATTTTCATATTTCAGATTGATCTCTTTTGTCACCTGCTTCAGTTCTTCACATCCCATGGAAGCAATTTCTGGACCTCCGGTTCTTTCTTTGTCAATTGGAAGAACTGCCTGATATGTTCATAGTTCAGTTCCGGTCTGACCAACCTGATATCCTTTTTCCGGGATTTCGAAGTCTTATTCTTCCAGCAATTTCTGGACCTCCGGTGCACGGCTTGTCATCATTCGGTACGGCTCATGGTTCTTCCTTTGTTACCAGATCATCGATAAGAACACCAATATAAGCCTCAGAGCGGTCCAGAATCAGCATGTTCCCGGCCTTTTACCTCCATAGCTGCATTAATTCCCGCTATGAGGCCCTGAGCTGCTGCTTCCTCATATCCGGAGCTTCCGTTAAACTGTCCGCCACTGAAAAGGCCCTTGATCTTTTTGAATTCCAGTGTGGGATAGAGCTGCGCGGATTGATGCAGTCATACTCAATTGCATAGGCGTTCTTAACAATCTTTGCATGTTCCAGTCCCGGTACGGAATGATACATTTCTTCCTGCCCATCTTCCGGCAGAGAACTGGACATACCTCCAATATACATTTCATTCGTATAAAGACCTTCCGGTTCAATAAATACCTGATGACGTTTTTTATCTGCAAAACGGACTACCTTGTCTTCAATTGACGGACAGTAACGCGGTCCGGTACCTTCGATCATACCGGAATACAACGGCGAACGGTCCAGATTATTACGGATGATCTCATGAGTTTTCTCGTTTGTATAAGTCAGCCAGCAGGACTTCTGCTCGGATCTGTACAGACTCGGATCCGTTGAGAATGAGAATGGAACTACTCTCTCATCGCCTTACTGCTCTTCCATCTTCGAATAATCGATCGTATTTCTCGATTCGTGCCGGTGTTCCTGTCTTGAAGCGGAACATCTCGATTCCAAGCTCTTTGAGTGAATCTGTCAGATAATTGGCCGCCTGCAGTCCATTTGGTCCGGTATAATTGCTGACATCACCGTAGATACATCTCGCTTTCAGGTACGTTCCTGTACAGAGTACAACTGCCTTTAGAGTGATAAACTGCACCTGAATAAAGCTGCACTCCTGTAATTTTGCCTTCTTCCACGAGAAGCTTTGTGACTTCCCCTGTTTAATGGTCAGATTTTCCTGATTTTCCAGAGTCTTTCTCATCTCTTGCTGTAGGCCTGTTTGTCTGCCTGTGCTCTCAGTGAATGAACTGCCGGTCCCTGAACTGTTCAGCATCTTGACTGAATAAAGGTTTTGTCAATGTTTTTTCCCATTTCACCGCCAAGGGCATCAAGCTCTCTTACCAGATGGCCCTTTGGAACTGCCACCTACGTTCGGGTTACATGGCATTAAGGCAATACTGTCTACGCTTACAGTAAACATCACTGTATTCAGGCCCAGGCGCGCACCCGCAAGTGCTGCTTCACAGCCTGCATGTCCCGGCTCCTACTACAATCAATATCACAGGTTTTTTCCATTTTTGTCTCCATTATTTATCTTCCCTTCTTTTATTTACCAACGCAGAATTTGCTGAAAATCTCGTTTACAAGGTCTTCCCACAGATTCACCCACGATGCGTCCAAGACTCTCGTACGCATTCATCAGGTCAATGGAAAAGAAGTCCTCAGACATTCCCATAGCAATACTGTCCATTACACCATTTCAGGCTTTCCTTTGATTCTTCAAGTGCGGCCTTATGACGGGCATTTGTAATATATACCTCATCGTTAAAGGAAATCTCTCCATGGAAAAACATCCTCTTAGATCTCATCCTCCAGCTGACTGATTCCGGTTTCTTCCACAACAGATACCGGAATGACCGGCTTCCTGTTTTTCCTTTAATTCTTCAATATCAACAGCCGCCTCAAGATCTGTTTTATTGTAAATTACGATACTCTTCCGTCCGGAAAGTAATTCCATGATCTCGCGTCATTATCATCCAGCGGCAGTGAAGAATCCACAACATAAAGGATCAGATCTGCGTTTTCCGCCATTTGTTTTGCCTTACCGACTCCGATCTTTTCGACAACATCTTCCGTTTCACGGATTCCAGCGGTATCGATCACGCGAAGCGTGATCCCGTTCAAAATTATTCCTCCAGAATATCTCTTGTCGTTCCGGCGATATCCGTGACGATCGCCTTTTCCTCTCCGACCAGATAATTTAACAGAGAAGATTTTCCCGCGTTCGGTTTCCACGATCACGGTCCGGATACCTTCCCGTATCATCTTTCCTTCGTCAAAAGAGTCCGCCAGACGACGGATCTTCTTCTTTTCCTCTTCTACCGTCTGCGCGAGTTTTTCGCTAGTCGTCCAGACTGATATGTTCTGGATCATCCAGCGCCGATTCAATATGCGATATGATACAGTAGATACTGCTTTTCGGATCTCTTTGATGGACGTTAAGACAGAGCCTTTCAGCTGGCTTAACGAGCTTTTCAGTGCGTATTCATTCTTCGCCTGGATCACATCGATGACCGCCTCTGCCTGAGACAGATCGATCCTTCCGTTCAAGAATGCACGTTTGGTAAATTCTCCCGGTTCCGCCGGTCACCGCACCCGCATTTTAGATCACGGCTTCGAGTACCTTTTTCATGGCTAAAACGCCGCCGTGGCAGTCGATCTCCACCGTATCTTCTCCGGTATAACTTCTCGGTCCTTTCATGATCATCACCAGGACTTCATCGATCATTGTATCGTTGTCATAGATAAATCCATAATGAATCTTATGGCTTTCGGCTTCTTTTATTTTTTTTTCCGCCCTTTGAGCGGTATACCTTTTTGCTGATGATCTCCATGCTATCGTCACCGCTGATACGGATAATACCGATTCCTGAAGCACTCATCGCTGTGGCAATTGCCGCAATCGTATCTCCTGTCATCTCTGTCCTATCCTTTCACAGATATTTTAATATTTATTTTTAAAAAGGAAAAATCGCAGGAAAAGATGCTACTCACACCCCGTGAAATAACATCTTTCCATTCAACAACTTATTTACCTTTATAAACAACTACTACATGACGGTAAGGTTCATTGCCCTCACTGTATGTTTCCACGTACTTGTTTCCCTGCAGTGCAGAATGGATGATTCTTCTCTCATAAGGATTCATTGGTTCTAACACTACCGGCTTTCTTGTTTTACTTAACTTTGAAAGCAATGTTCTTGGCAAGATTTTCAAGCGTGTCTTTTCTGCGCTGACGATAGTTCTCTGTATCAACCTTTACATGAATGTACTCTTCAGATTCTTTATTGACTACCAGAGATACCAGATACTGTAAGGAATCCAGTGTCTGTCCTCTCTTACCGATCAGGATACCCATATCCTCTCCTTCAAAATCAATTTCCAGGCAGTCGGCGGTCTTATCATAGTTCATGAAGTGATCTGCACCTCCAAGATCCATGGAACCAAATACATCGGAAGGAATACGACTGCATCTCTTTCAATCTGCTTTATTTCTTCGGTACGGACTGCCGGTTTTCGATCGGTTTTGGCTTTTACTGTTTTTCTTTTGCCACCGGTTTTACTTCTTTCTTTTCCGGTCTGCGGTTTGCAGGTTTTTTTTTGCTCTACCGGTTTGGCTTCTTTTTTCTTCTGATTTTTGAATTCTTTTTGTTCTTTCTTTTCTTCCTTAACAGGGCTTTCGGTTCAGATTTCTTTTTTTCTTTTTTCTTTTTGAAAGCATTCTTTTAAGATCAACGAACTCTTCTTCCTGCAGAAACCTTTTTACGGACTTTGATCACGGCAGGTTTGCTGCCGATTCCAAAAAACCGGAACTTCCTTCCTGACTACCTGAATCTCAAGCTGATCACTGGAAGTCTCAAACTCCAGACAAGCCTTTGTAATGGCTTCATTCTTTGTTTTTCGCTGAAAACTGCTTTAATCATCCATAGCCCCTTCTCCCCCTTATTTCTTCTTATTACGTTCTTTTCATCGAAATCTCTTACAAGATTTGCCTTGGCTGTGATACTTCCCGGCTTTTGCATGATGCATTCTTGTAAGCCGTTCTTTTCTTTTTTTTGTGCTTTTTTTCATCAGTACCGCCGGATGCCCTTTTTCAATTTATTGATGTTTCGGGCACTCTGATGAGCCTGATTGGTAATCTTCTGAGGCGGAAGTCCTTCTTTTGCATCTCTTGGCTTCCATTTTTCTCATATTTTCATTTAACAAGGTCATCGATATTCATCTTGTTCAGATGACGATTGATCGGCAGCTGCTGGGCACTTCTAACGACGGAACTTGCGATCCAGTAGATACCAAGACCAACCGGGAATGTGAAACAGAAAAATGCTGACATAAGAGGCATGACTGTGTTCATCGTCTTCATGGAGTTTGCCATTGCATTGTTCATCATGTTCCGAGCCATTCTGTCGCTGCCTGTGGCATCAGTTTTCAGTTCAGCATCTGAGTTGCCCAGGAAAGAAGCGGAATTGAAGAGCTACGAAAATAACAGAGAACCATGATCCGCCCTGAATACCTGTTTTGATATAACTAGCAGTGGCTGGTCAGCGATATTCAGGCCACAGAATGTCCTGCATCTTGGAAATGGTTTCAGATGCAGTTTGCTGATCGATCAGAAAATCCTGAAAACTGATATCATCTGTGCCAGCTCTTTCCACTGGGAAGGAGAAAGTGCATACAGAAAATCAACAATCGAGTTACTTGTAGCATTTCCGGCACTGTCCATAACGAGACGTCATGTCATCTTATTATCTGTGATAAACTGCTGAAGGATATCTGTATATCCGTCTACAGACATGATCTTTGTGCAACTGCCTGTGCACCAGTAAAATACATTGTTTTACACTGCCTACATATGCCGGAATTTTATGAATTACCTGATACAGAGCATACAGAATCGGCAGCTGGATTGCCAGCTGAACACAGCTTCCTGTCGCAGAAACACCATATTTCTGGTATACTGCCTGGGTTTCTTCGTGCATCTTCATCATAGAATCCTGATCTTTTTACCCTGGTATTTCTTCTGGATCTTCTGGATCTCAGGCTGCATGATTGCACTTAACTTGGAGAATTTCTGCTGCTTGATCTGCAGCGGGGTCATACAGAGAAAGATCAGAATACTGAAGATGATAATACAAAGACCAAGGTTCTGGATTCCGAACAGGCCGTCAAGCATCTTGTAGATGCCATCCATGATCCATCCCATAACGGTCGCAAGCTGACCAATGATAGGAGTGCTGCTCTTTGTCGCTAAAAACAGTTCCAAGTTCATTTCCTCCTAGACTTCCATTCCTGGAACTATTCATTCGTCCATGGAAGTAAACAGTTACAAATTCCATTGCTCTGCCCATGAACAGTCACAAAATAATTCATGGCACAGGGTCATATCCTCCGTGAGAAAAAGGATTGCATCGCAATATCCTCCATACTGCAAGAAGACTTCCCTTAAATGCACCATATTTTTCGATTGCTTCCAAACCATATTGAGAACATGTGGGAATATAAGGACATTTTGTTCTCTTCATCGGTGAAATATAGATCTTGATAGAGCCGTATCATCTTAATAAGAAATTTCTTTATCATGTTCATTCCCTGTTATATGATGCTTTCTTGCAAGATGCAGAAAAGCACTCTCGATCTCGTGAAAGCTCTTGCCCTTGGCTGCGGCTCTCGCTACTACTACAATATCAAGATTTCTGTCAAATTTTTCTTCGTTTAAACGATAGCTTTCTCTTATCAACCTGGTGAGTCTGTGGCGAACCACACTGTTCCCTACTTTTTTACTTACTGATATTCCCAGACGATTCTTCATGTGCTGATTTTTCAGCACGTACATCACCAGATAGCCGATTTGCGTACGATGTTCCGTTCTGATATACAACTTTAAAATCTTGATTTTTCTTTAAGGACTCTGATCTGATCAAACGAATCCTCCTTAATTAAATTCCGCCTGCGCGGATATTTCTCCGGATAGAAGAAAAGACCACATAAATGCGGTCTTATATCTTAGGCTGATAACTGTTTTCTTCCTTTTAATCTTCTGGCAGCTAATACTTTACGGCCACCCTTTGTGCTCATACGAGCTCTGAATCCATGAACTTTCGCTCTGGATCTCTTTCTTTGGCTGAAATGTCATCTTCATAGGTAAAGCACCTCCTTTATCTATTTTTAATTGTTATGAAATAACTTATCATTCAGAACATCGTTTCAATTATATAAATAAACCTCCTTTTCGTCAAGTAAAAATTGCAAAAAACCCGATAAAATCAAGGGTTCTCAGTAAAATACCCCACCTTACGGTATTTATTTTTTTCTCTTATGTGGAAAGCGCTTATGGTTTTACGTAACATTATCCACATTTTGTGGATAACTTGTGGATAACTTGATTGGATTGACCGGAAATCTATCCACTTTTTCGGAGGGTTTGTTCACATCGTTTTCAAAAAACCCTTTATTTGCGGTATTTTTAAGGTGGATTTTTTTATACACATAATTCTTCCACATTTTCCACCAATTCTCGACTTATGGAAACCTCCAGGACTCTTATCCACAATAATCCACCCTATCCACAGTAATTTCCCCACATTATCCACATTCTTTTCCCCAAAATCTCAAGGATTTTCCATTGCGAAAACCCCATTTTCATTGTAATATATAAAAGGATATCTATCTCCAGTCGCAGACTGGGGTTTTATAATACCAGGGAGGAAAAAATGGACGCTGTTATTGAAAAATGGGAGGAGATCCTGCAAACTGTCAAATCTGAATATGAGGTGACTGATGTCCCTTTTAATACCTGGCTCAAGCCGCTGAAAGTTTATGAGGTTGACGGAAAGCTGATAACAGTGGTTGTTCCCTCTGAGCAGGCAGCGATTTAATAAACCTTACAATAAGAAACGCTACAAAATACCCCTCCAGGTTACTATCTGCGTACTAACCGGCATGGAAGAATGCGAGGTTCGCATTCGTTCTGGAAAAAGATCTCCCCAAAAACAGAAAAAAACACTTCTTATGATAAACAGGTTCAGGATACACGTTACGAAAGAGGCGCATTTAAATCCAAAATACACCTTCGACACCTTCGTTGTAGGAAGTAATAATAAATTCGCACAGGCAGCAGCCCTTGCAGTTGCCGAATCCCCGGGTGATACCTACAATCCGCTCTTTATCTATGGCGGAGCAGGTCTGGGAAAGACGCATCTGATGCATTCCATCGCTCATTTCATTCTGGAACACGACGAAAACAGCCGTGTTTTGTATGTAACCAGTGAGGAATTTACCAACGAGCTGATCGAAACCATCCGAAACGGAAATAACACGGCAATGAGCAAATTCCGTGAAAAATACAGAAATATCGACGTTCTTCTCGTCGATGATATTCAGTTTATTATAGGAAAGCAGCCAGCGCAATGACGCGCGAATCCTGAAAACCTGTCTCGCAGTTCGATTGAGTCTGCAACCTGACTCCATGAAGCTGGATTCGCTAGTAATCGCACCAGCCGCGTGAACATGTTCCTGGCCTTGTACACACCGCCTGTCAAGCCATGGAAGCCGGAGTACCTGAAGAATGCAAACGCGCAAGGGAGTGTATGAAGCGGTTACTGGTGAATCAGCTTAAGTCGTATTAAGGTAGCTGCAATTGAAGTGGCTAACACCTTCTGAGAAGGCAAACTTGAACAAGACAGAAGACCAAGCCCTTGGTAATTTGCGCCGCCTGTCTAATATAAAAAGAAGAAAATGAACCCGCCGTGGTGTCGATTTAAAGAATAGTCCCAGTCAGTAGGTTAGAGCGCCACACTGATACCGAGAGGTTTCATAGTTCAACGCCTGACCACGGCCGGAGGTCAGGTAAAAGGGACGAAATGCCAGCTTGATAGAGCAATCTGCTTCAGCGGTAAATACCTGTCTGAATCTGCTATTCCCTCACGAAGATCCCTGATGATGAAAAAGAAGAGTAAATGTTAAATCATATTAACCCCTTTAACGTCGCTGACTTAAGCAGAGTGACGCGGAAGAAAGCAACATGGCGCATGAGGATGCCCAGGGCCTTTGAGCAGAAGGACGGAGGTTGCGAAAAGCGATGGTGGCAGCAAAGAAGCCGTAGACCCGTAACATCCGGGCAACTCATTAGCACGGCCGCAGTCGCCAAGCGGTAGTTTCAACGGGAACTGAAACATCTGCGGCGCACCCAAAGCAGGAAAAGAAAAATACAATAATGATTCCGCCAGTAGTGGCGAGCGAACGCGGAATAGTCGAAAACCAACCCGTGTTACGGCACGGTGGGGTGAAGGATCCACGATACGGCAAGAAATAAGTTAAAGTGAATACGAGCGAAAATTGGTTAAGACGGTGAGCAGCCTGGTACGCGAAAAAATGATGAAGCCCAGTGGACACCTGATGGCCAGGACACGAGAAATCCGGGCGAATCAGCGGGGCCCATCCCGTAAACTAAATACTCGAGAGACCGATAGCGAACCAGTGCTGTGAAGGAATTGAAAAGAACCTCGAACAGAGAGGTAAAGACCCTGAAACCATGCGCCTACAAGCGGTCGGAGCATGTTAAATATTGACGGCGTGCCTTTTTATAATGAACCTGAGTTACTCGCTGGCAAGGTTAAGCGATTCAGTCGCGCAGCCGAAGCCAGAAAGCAAGTCGAACAAGGCGTACAGTCAGCAGGGTGGGCAGAGCCAAGTGATCTACCCTTGGTCAGGTTGAGTTGGGTAACACCAGCTGCTGGAGGACCGCACCGATAAGCGTTGAAAACACGGATGAACTGAGGGTAGGAGTGAAAGGCCAATCAAACTTGGAGATAGCTCGTACTCCCAGAAATGCATTTAGGTGCAACCTCAAGCAAGTGATAGAGGTAGAGCGACTGATGGAATGCAGGGGCTTCACCGCCTATCAAGTCTTGACAAACTCCAATACTATCACTTGATCTTTGGGGTGAGGGGGCATGGGTGCTAAGGTCCATGTCCGAAAAGAGAACAACTCAACCACCGGCTAAGGTCCCGAAATAAGGGCTAAGTTGAATAAACAAAGTAAAACTACAAAGACAAGCTAGGATGTTGGCTTGGAAGCAGCCATTCATTTAAAGTGCGTAACAGCTCACTAGTCGAGGAGTTTTGCATGGATAATAATCGGGCATAAGCCCTTTGCCGAAGCTGTGGATGTCGCAAGACATGGTAGAGAACATTCCGGCGGCGACGAGGCCGTCCTCGGGACGACTGGGGCTTCCGGAAAAACAAATGTAGGTATAAGTAACGTCGGGGCGTGAAAACCC
>VOFB01004376.1_pt1 | contig 18969 bp, 25 predicted proteins | sample 5384141 | NCBI WGS metagenome assembly VOFB01 (sample SAMN12384721, study PRJNA508395) | human gut metagenome | isolation source: healthy gut A | host: Homo sapiens | reverse complement strand
CAAATGCCGTATTCGGCAGAACTGGATGGCTCCGAAACAATTCAGCTTTCTGCGCGATATCTGCGCGTCGGAAGATGCCTTGTCCATTGACGCGCTTGGATATGATATGGCAATAACACCGCCCGGACGAACCTGCTCCAGCGTTTTAGCAAAAATAATCATGAATCAAAAATTATACTTGTCAAACTGCTTGTCGGAAACCACCACCGAAGGGAACATTGCCTATTGCCAGGTCGAAGAAACCCTGCGCTGCGTTTTTCAAAGCCGCTGATTGTGATCCGCGCATCGGGATAAGTTGCCGCGCAATGCGCCCCCCTGTAATGCTGTCCAGTTCCACGCCATAAAGCCGGCTGCCGCTCATGTCATCCGGCAGCATACCGAAAAAAATTGCCTACGCCGCAGGACGGTTCCAGAACATTACCCGTGCGAAACCCCATTTTTTTCAATCGCGTTATACATAGCGCGAATAACCGTTGGCGATGTGTAATGCGCGTTGAGCGTCGAGCTGCGTGCCGTCGTATTCCTTCTCTGTCAGCAATTCTTTGAGCTGCCGATATTCTTCTGACCATTGCGTGTTTTCCTCGTCGAAGGCTTGTGAAATACCGCCCCATCCGACATATCGGGAGAGAATTTCCTGTTCATCGGGACGTGCCTGCCTGCCCTCCGCTTCAATCTGCTTGAGCGTCTGAATTGCCGCGATGTTATACCCAAATTTTGTTTTTTGCGCTTCCCTCGCCCAAATGTTCATCTGTAATGCGAAAGTTCTGCGCTTTGAGCTGTTCATTTTCTCTCTGCCGGGTTTCTTGCCCCGTCAGGTCTACGACGACACTGTGCAGCTTCGTCTCCTCCTGCGGCTGTTGCGGTTCCGGATTATTCGGCAATTCCTCCGTCAGTACGAAATTCTCAGGTTCCGCAGGCATCGCTTCTCTCTGTCTGTAAAACAGCTCGTCGTTTCGCGTGTTTTCGGCAAGCATCTGTTCAAAATTTCACGCCGTTCCGTCCTAATGACGGGATAACGCAGCGTAGGATCGCGCAGCTGGACATGGATATCCGTAATCTGTTCAATCAAAAAAGCCTTATCATCCAGATAGACCGTATCGCCCACCTGATAATGCGGCGTATCCCGCCTTCCGTTCAGCTCCTTGACGACCTCATAGCCGCCCTGTTCGGCAGGCTCGGCAAAGAAAATGCTCTGTCCGTTTTCCGTCAGCGTTTTTGCCGCAACACTCCAACGTCCGAAAGGAATGCCCGTAACCGGCATCATGCCCACGCCGGGAATATCCCGTTCAAGCAGTTTCGTGTTCAGCAGCGGCGCAGCCGTTTTCGCATCCTCTCCATAAAGAGCAGGTAATCGTCCACCTCACGCCAACCATGTATTGCGGACGCTCGGCTTTAAGATTCCGGTAGGCTTCCATATCCGGCACTAACCGAATCTCTTTCCTCTGGTTTTTCTCTTTCAGCCTTGTATATCGACCATTCCGAATCAATGTGTCAATACGTTCAGCAACCTTATTCCAACCAAGCGTCACATTCTGACAACCATTCTTGCGAAGCTGTATGCCCTTTGTATCGTGCCATTCTTCGCTGTGGCGTGCGTTCGAAACGCTGGGCATGCGCCCGCCTGTTCCATATTCGCGTTTGAAAATTCAATTTTCTCGCCGACATCATGCGGCTGTGAGAAAAAACAACTCAATTCGTTCAGTGCCGCTTTCATAGCCTGAACCGCCGGTTAAATTCAGTCGATTTCATCCTGCGTAATGAAGCCCCGGACTTCCGGCAGCTCTCTTTCTCCTTTGGGCAGTTCTCGCCGCTCGTGTGTCAAATCTCTAAGCCGTGGCAAAATTGCATCGGGCATGAAGAAACGCATCCGCATCAGGTCAGGCTGACGTTCAACCGCCTCTGCAAATGCTTCGACCTGCCGGATCAGCTCATGCAGATTATCCGGCTGCTCCATTTTTTCAAACAGCCGATTTGCGCAATCCGGAAAGATCATCGGTTCCTGCTCCCGTATCAAGGGCAGATAGCCGTTTTCGCCTGCAAAACTCTCACGATACATCTCAATAAGCCGGCTTGCTACCTGCCGCCTGACAAAGCCTGCAGCTTCCACATTTTCCAGCTCTGTTCCAAATCGTCCGGCGTTAATCCGTTCACCGACGCGCTTCGCAGCGTCTTTCCACGAAACTATGCGGGCTGTGTTGGCATACCGTGCGCGGTCGCCGCCTACAATGTATATCCCATTGTCCGCATACCACGCTGAAAAACGTCTCCCTTCCAGTTCAAAACCACTTCCGCCACGATACAGTGTCCGCATATGCGCAGCAATTTCATCTATCGGTTTGTCAATTATTGCATCGAAAGCAAGTTCCATTCGGATTTCTTCGTTGTTACCGCCGAGGGCAGCACGACATCCGTCGCTTTTTCCATCAAAAAGAAGCGAAACCTCTCGTTCATCCGCTTCTTCAAGACTTTGTATTTGTTCCGCTTCTGTTGGAAAAAGGCTCATCTGCCGGTTTAGGCGTAAATCAGCTCGTTCATTACGATTTCTTCCGCCTGCGCCTTGCAGGTGTTCATCAGCCCGACCCAGCGCATCGGGTCGCTCGCTTTCAGCGCTTCCGTCGCGCCCGCCTGCTTCGCCAGCTTCGGCACGATCTCCTCCATCCGATTCACCGCCGCCTGATCGATCTCCATCAGGTGCGCGGTCAATTTTCCGCTCAGGAGCAGGTTGTTGTAGGTGATCGTCCGATGCTTCTTCAGAAACCATTCCCGCATCCGTCCGTATTTGCTCAGTGTCACCGACTGTTCGGCTGCTGTCAGATCGGGAATCCAATACTCTCCGTTCTTCGTATACGTCAGTTCGTTCGTCATGGTTTTGGCTCCTTTCATATTGACGGATGGTTCTTTCAATCTGTCTGAGTACCCTTCGCTCAGCTCGCTGACCGCGCTTCCCAACGCACCGGATGCGGCAGACGTGTTCCATTCCAATACGCCCGCCAGTTCTTCCGGCTCAATCTGATATTCCCGTGCCAGATTGCATCGGCTCAGCAGCATGTATTTCACGCTCGCCGCCGCTGTGTTTCGAAACGCGATTTCGAGGTTAAGCTCATCATACCCTTCAAGGAAGCTCCCGTCAACGATACCGCGCAGCTCGTCCTGATGCCATTGCCAATAGTCCATGCTCTGCTGCATCGCGATTTCTTCAAGCTGTCCGGCAATGCCCAGTTTCGCTGCCGAGCCGTACTGCGTTTCCAGCGCATGAGCGACAGCTTCCCGATTGTTTTCATCCAGTGCCCATGTTTTAACCTCCCGCGAGCTTTTGCGTGCGCCCGTATCTGCCACATCGAATACATAGCGCACTGCCCCCGCCCCGTCCGGCAGCGCGATACCCCTTGCGCCGCGCCGGACATACCGCCGCATCGTCTGATTCCAGATTTCATAGCTGGCACAGGCGGTCGCATCCGGACGCTGGGCGTAGATCAACAGCTGTTCCGGGTAACTGTACTTGTACAGCCGCGCTGCCGATTGCAGAAAGCCAGTCCATTCTTCAACGCTGTCGGTTACTGCTTTTGCCGTTTTTTCCGCCAATTGCACCGTTGTTGTTCCATTCATGGTGTCCTCCCTGTCTATTTCATTTGATCTCGTCAATCTCGTCAATTCAATAGCTTAAATTGACGAGATTTATGACGAGATCAATTCTCATTTTTCACGTTCAAATTCCATCTGAAGCCTCGGCACGCCCTGTTCTCCGCACATCATTTTGAGCGTCGCGTCGTACCTTCTGCCGGTTTTCTTAGAGCGCAGTCCCTTGAGCTTTGCCGCACCGTCCCGAATCAGCGCTTCGACCACGCCTTTGTTGACGCTCTGCCCAATCTGTGCAAAAAAGCGGTTGTCCTTCCAGATTCCGAATCGACAGATACGGCTTTCGCAGAAAAAGCCCTTCGCCGTTTCCGTCACCACCGCGCCGCAGCAGGGGCATATGCCAACAGACGGTCTATCAGACGGAAAGAGCTTCTGTGCGTCCGGCACAGGCTGAGCACTCTGCACCAGCTCCGTTACCATCCGCACGATATCATCCATGAATCCCGCCGCTTCTTCCTGCCCATGCTCAATCCGTTTGAGCCGCTGTTCCCCACTGCGCGGTCATCATCGGGGAAGCGTCATTTTTCGGTTACAGTGTCTTCGCCTTTTGCTCGCCCTTGCGCAACAAATCCCACATCAACCAGCTTTTCCAACGTCCCTGCGCGGGTTGCAGGCGTTCCCAGTCCTTGCGCTCAGCATCCTCCGGCGCGTCTTTTGCGCCTGCCGTTTCCATCGCCGCCAGCAGCGTATCTTCTGAAAGCTTCAAGGGGGTGCGTGGATATTTTTCATTACGCAGATTCTCTCTCTGCTTCTGCCTGAATAATGCGTTTCAACCTGTCCTCCGCAGTCAAACCGCTACTATGGTCAAAAAACACTTTGACTTTATAATTTGTTTTGCCTTGCTTAATCACAAAAAACTCCATCCGGTTTTTTTTCTCCGAATGGTTATTTGGGATGGGTAGTGTACTGTTCACAATATTTGTCATACGATATTCCTCCTTAAATGAAAAAAAAGCCGACAAGGAAAGGTCTGACAACGAAGTTCCGACAACGGACATCAGAAAACCTTTTTTCTTTATCGGGCGATACTATCTTTTACTATTTCCTTTTTTCTTTATAATATTGGTTGTCATGGTTGTCAGAGAGGAAAAGTGCCGCAATATCAAGGCTTTCGGGATTTTACCCGACAACCAGACCGACAACCGGCTCGACAACCGAAGCGACAACTGGCTTTTTATTTTTGCTTCAACCATTCTTCCGGAAGCCCTAACTGTTCCATTTCCTCTGTCGGGATTTCTTGAAAACCATCCATGCTGTTGTCAGGCTCGTTGTCGTTCCTGATACGCTCCCAGCCTTTTGTCTGCGGTAAGGCTCTGGAAAATACCTCGGATTGCTGAACGCCCTCCAGCCTGTGACAGCGTTATTCATAATGTCATTGATCTCTCGCAGTTCCCATTGTTTCGGTTCGTCATAATCATGCCCCAGTGCTTCTTTGTAAAGCTGTTTGGAGCAGACTATGCTGCCGGAATAGCGTTCCAGATAATCTAAAATCTGTCCTGCCTTTGTGTCCTCCGGCATAAAGTCCTTTTGGTGGGCTTTCAGATAAGCGTTCATAGCCGGACTGAATCTCAGACGGAAATTGCCGCTTCTGTAAATCTCCATAGCTTCTGCCCACATCTGATTGATATACTCTCTGGAAGCCTGTTCATCCGCCAAAATATGAACCTCAGCCCTTTCAGGATAGACCATAACCGGAACGAAGCGGCGGTTGCCTGTTCGGTCAAGGGGAAGAAAGTCAAGGGTATTAGAAGAACCTCCAAACACACATTGTCGTTTTCTGTCTGCCGGATGTGTTTCATAGGGTATCTTATAGGTTTCCTTTTGTCGGCTCAGAAAGGACTTGATTTCTTCAATGCTCTTAGCGTTGGCAGTTGCAATCATTTCCGACATTTCAATAATCCAATGCCCCTGCATTTTGCGGTACACATTTTCATCATCCAGCTTTTTCAAATCATCAGAGAACCAGTCATCATTGACCGCAAGCAAACGGAAGAAAGAGGACTTTCCGGCTCCCTGACCGCCTACAAGACAGAGCATTACCTCAAATTTACACCCCGGCTTAAAGGCTCGTGAGATAGCACCCAACAGAAACAACTTCAATGCTTCATAGGTGTAATCATCTGTATCAGAACCGAGAAAGCGGTGCAGACAGAAGCGTATGCGTTCCGTTCCGTCCCATTGCAAGGCATTGAGAAAATCACAGACAGGGTGGTAACGGTTTTCATTGGCAATAACCGCAACTGCGTCTATGATTTTCTTCTCTACGGTCAATCCATAGTTTTCTTCAAAATATAGGAGCAGATATTTCACATCCACATCCGTCAATGTCGGGCTGTCACGATACCAACCGAGGGGCTTCACAATGTCGATTCTTTCGGTCAGAAGATTTTTTCGGATAGCCCCTTTCAAAAGCGGGTCATATTGCAGAACACGCTTATAATTTGCGGCAGTATTATAAACCTTACCTTTCTCGCTCTGCTCTAAGCTGTTTCGGATTTCTTCTACTGTGCATGGTTCTGTCTGCTGACAGTTCTGCAATTCGCTGTTCAAGTTTCAACACCTCCTTTCTCTGTTCTGCCACAAGTGCTTTTCGTTCCTCCAATGAACCATACAGAAGAATATCAAGTAGATATTCGATATAGTTCTTCTTATACAGTGCTTCTGCAAACAGAGGATTCCATTCCTCATCCGGCTGTTTAGGGGCGTATTTCTTTTCCCATTCTCTAAGAAGATGAAAATAATCCGTCAGCACCTTGTAGCAATGATTTTCTCCTTTTTGATACTTCTGTTCCGGTGTCGGCTCACGAATACGAGGGCGGACACTGGGCTTTTGTCGGCTGTCATAGTTAAGACCAAAATCTTCAGCAAGTTTGACAGCAACTTCCCTCAGCCCGATACCGAATAGCTTCGCTGTGAGATCAACAGCGTCTCCGGTTGCTCCGCAGCCAAAACAGTAATAGCGTTCATCCAGCTTCATACTGGGGGACTTATCTGAGTGAAACGGACAGCACGCCATACCTGTGCGACCCACTTTCAAGCCATAGGCTTCTGCGGCTTGTCGGGCAGTAACATTTTCTTTTACAACTTCAAATACATTCATGTGACTCCTTTCCTGAAACGAAAAAAGCACCTGTCATTTTCAAAACGAAAACAGCAAGTGCCTTAGAGTTCCATATTTAATTTTAGGTGCAAAAAAGCAGGAGACCTTTTCAGATTTCCTGCTTAGTAAAGCTTTGAAGATTTAATTGTGGTTGGGTTGCCAGTTATACAAACTGGAAATTTTCTTTTTAGAATGAATTATTTAATTTCTACAATAGCACCATATTTCGTATGCGGAAGATATTGTACCTTTTAAATAAGTATTTTTATCAACATACCTTGAAAATACTGTGATTTCGATTTCATCATCTTTAACTTTATCATATAGAAAAATACTTCTTCTTTCAGAAGATATATCTGCACCACCATGAGATTGTTCAGTTACATATCCTTCTGCATAACTATACTGTTTGTTTATGATGTAAGGCATATCTAAAACAAAATCTTTCAAATATAAGATTAAAAGAATAGCTACTATAACAAGAATGGTATTAGCCAATCGAAGAAATATTATATCATTTTTCCAGTATATTCTTTTTTATCGCTTCTTTATCAAAAAATATCGAATAGATAAGTTTTCTTTTTTAATTAGATAGATAATGCAAGCAATTAACGCTATAACAAATAATGAAACTCTTATAAACAATCTAAATATAGCAAAATCCATAATATCATCCCCTTAAACTTCAAGTTTGTTGCTTACATTATACTTCATCAACCTAAAGAATGGAAGATTTTTTCTTGCCTCCCAAAGCAAAAGCACCTGTCATTTTCAAAACGAAGACAGCAAGTGTCTTAGAGTTCCACATTCTATTTTGAGTGCAAAAAAGCAGGAGAACTTTTCAGATTTCCTGCTTAGTAAAGCTGTGAAGATTTAATTGTAGTCAGTTTTTCTTATACCATCCGAAATTTATACTTTAATGTTCTCTCATAACAAAAATCAATTTTGTCCTCCAACAAAAATACCGTTTGGGGGATTATCCCATATAAAATTATCCTCAGCCACTTCGCTCTCCAATGCAATTTCAATTTTATATATCCCCACATTTTGGGCATTTTCATCATCCTGACTATACATATAAAAATTCATACAATACCTTTCCTTCTCTGTCAATATGAGATACATACCATCCAATTCCGTTTTCCTTTTACCATAGTTGCTTTCACTTGATGATGCACAATCGCCCTCAAACCTTTGGATACTGCCCTCAATATAATCGAAAAAAGCAGAGATTTCAGTGTCTAAATTCTCAATGTTCTTTTTGCTTTCTTCGGAAAATAGAGATTTGAGTTTCTCTGAATCCTGTTGCTTACATGCCTCGATAATTTGTTGACACATCTTATCCGTTTCATTTTGTTCAGAGCTAAACCAGTCATTGAAATATTTGTTAGAGCAGCCTGTTAAACCGAGTATAATAATCACACCGGAAAGCAACAATACTTTTTTCATATAATTACATCCTTTACTGAATAATTGCAAAATCACTTATTGGATTAAGGTCATTACAAAAAATTTCTTACTATCATTATACTTCATCAACCTAAAGAATGGAAGATATTTTCTTACTCCCTAAAGCAAAAGCACCTGTCATTTTCAAAGTGAAAACAGCAAGTGCCTTAAAGTTCCATATCCTGTTTTTTGCTTTTCGCCGGAATTGTCCGGCTGACTTCACGCTCTGCCATTTCCTTCTTCTTGCGGCTCAACTGCTCTATAATGGAACTTTTGGCTTTCTTCTTGATTTGCTCCGTTCCGGCTTTTTTGACCTCCGGTTTCATCAGCGTAGTTTGGATTTTCTGAATAGTTGATTTCATAGCATTTGTGATTCTGGCAATCACGCCATCCAATCGTTTCACTGCATACTCAACTTCTTTCTTTGAAGCCTTACGCTCAGGGGAGAGAACCCACGCCTTAGACTGCTCCACCAGCTTAATATCCTCCTTGTGCGTTTCCAGTTTTACAGTATCAGCAACGACCTCAACCGCCTTGTCATAGGCAATATCGGCAACCTCGTCCACCAAAGCTTCCACATCTTCAATCTTCATCGTGAGTTCTTCCAACTTTTGCTCCTGTGCTGCCAGTTGCTCCTTTGCTTGAAAAGAATATAGTCCTGTTTTTCCAGATATGCACGACCACCATATTCCGGTTCTTCTTCCAGTTGTAAGCCATGCTTTTTCGCCACATCAAACAGCAGCACTCGGCAAGCTGAATCGAAAGTCATCTTGCGGTTGTTTTTTCTTCCGACTGGCTTCTCCGGTTCCGGCAGTTCAAACCCCAATGCTTCCAAAGCCTTTTCCTGTTGTGGGGCAATCTCTCCATATTGATTTTCACAGTCGAACACATGACGCTCGTGAATATGAGGGGTGCTTTCATCCAAGTGCAGCGCCCAATTCAGGATATGGACATGAGAGCCGAAACGCTCATTTACGATTTCCATAAATTCTGTGACGATCTCAATGAGCAATTCCGGCGGAACATGATTATCAAGCGTTCCAATCTGATAGACCGTTTCCTCTGGACAGGTCTTTTTGCTTTTGAGCAAATCTCCGGTTTCCTTATTCCTTTCAGGGTGTCGGTTCTTCACATTTCTTTCATTCTGTCCTGTTACAAAATCATCCGCTGACGATAAAAAAAGCTTTCCAATATCTTCAAAAGTGGCAGACAGCTCATTTTCCTTTTCATTTTTGAAATTGGAAAGCCATTGTAACAGTCCCAATAGTTTTGTTTGGCTCGTTCTTCGTCAATGTGTTCGCTGTTGGCAATGTCAAAACTGCGGTCATTGTGCATCGGGTTATAAACGCCATTCTTTCCGGCTCGTCCATTGTCTTGTTAATTTCATGAGTTCCCCTTTCTTTTTGATTTCGACAAAGAAGGGCAGCGAAGCTGATTCCTTGCGGCTTTCTGCGTCAAGTAGTACCCAGTATTGATAAGGTACAATAAATTGCGCAAAAAGAAACAGACATAGTTTACAAACTCTGGTAGAATGAAAGTTGCTACACACCATTCAAAAAGGAGAGTAAACTATGTCCGAGAAGATTGTACAACTGAACGAGGGAAGTAATCAAGGGGCAGCTGAAAGAACTTGTGCGGGGAAGCGTCGAAGAAACGCTAAATGGCCTGCTGGAGGCAGAAGCGGAGAAGCTGACACAAGCTGGACGTTATGAACGCAGCGAACAACGGCAAGGGTATCGGGCGGTCATTACAATCGCAATCTCATGACAACCGCCGGAGAGGTTAAGCTCCATGTGCCGCGGCTCAAGGGAGTTACCTTTGAAACAGCGATTATTGAGCGTTATCGTCGGCGGGAATCCAGCGTGGAAGAAGCACTCATGGAGATGTATCTGGCAGGTGTGTCGGTGCGCCGCGTGAAGATATCACGGAAGCGCTATGGGGCTGCAAGGTTTCTTCTTCAACGATCAGCGAACTGAACAAGAAGGCATACGAACACATCGAACAGTGGAGAAACCGACCACTTGAGGGTGGAAAGTATCCCTATGTGTATGTGGATGGCATTTATCTGAAACGGAACTGGGGCGGCGAATATGAGAATGTAGCCATTCTTGTGGCCATAGCAGTCAATGAAGACGGATACCGTGAGGTTCTGGGGGGCAGCCGAAGGGATGAAGGAAGATAAGGAAAGCTGGAAGGAGTTTTTCAATGGCTGCGCAACCGCGGATTGAAGGGCATCAAGCTCATTGTTGGCGACAAGTGCCTCGGCATGCTCGAAGCAGCCGGTGAAGTCTTCCCGGAATCCAGGTATCAGCGCTGTGTCGTTCACTTTTATCGCAATGTGTTTTCTACGGTACCGAGGGCAAAGATTAAGCAGGTTGCGCTGATGCTCAAAGCAATTCATGCGCAGGAGAATAAAGGAGCAGCCCGGAAAAAGGCAGAAGCGGTTGCAGAAGAACTCGAAACATGAAACTGAAGGAGGCTTCAAAAAGATCTGCGACAGTATAGAAGAAACGCTGACATATATGGATTTTCCGCCCGAGCACTGGCAGAAAATCCGTACCAACAACATCATTGAGCGTCTGAATCGCGAGATCCGGCGCAGGACGCGCGTAGTAGGCACTTTTCCTGATGGCCATTCGGCTTTGATGTTGGTATGCGCCAGACTGCGTCATGTCGCCGGAACCCAATGGGGCGGGAAAAAGTACATGAGCATGAAGCACATTGAGATGCAGGAAGACGAAGCTGGTTGATAGCAGAAAACAGAGTTCACGTCAAAGGGCTTCGCAAGCGGCTTCGCCGCCCTTGACGCGCTCTCTGCCCTCTGCTACTAGGTAATTAAGGGCAGGTTTCCCTGCCCTGTGCAGACTGAGTTCTGCCAGACTTGTAAATGAATTTGCGCATAATACTTGACGGTACCCCAGTATTAAGTGGCGAAGCGCCACTTAACTGGGCAAGGCTGCCGCCCTTGACCTGCACAGGGGTATTGCATTCCCTGTACCCATGCACAAAGGGTTGCACCCTCTGTACTCCCGCCCGAACAAACTGACTTCACCCCATCCCAAGCTCTGTCAGTTCCTTCGGTTTTACAAAACAGTCCACCGGACTATTTTGCAAAAAGAAAAACCGACGCATGATCGCTTTACGCTCAATACATCGGTTTCTTCATCTGACCTTGACGGTCATATTCAGTTGTGGCAGATTAGCCAATTTGAAAAATTATTCTGGCACATCTACTGAATAACTTAGATTGTTTCCTCTCTTGTCGCTCTTTAAATCATCATAATACCATAGATACATCGTTCTGTCATATACATTGATTTCAATTACACCGTCCGGTTTTTGTCCCTCTACTTCCAATGAATAGATTTCTTTATCATGTGCATAGCCAAAAACGAATCTGGTATCTGGATAATTTGGATTTAAGTCTTGTTGAATATCACTTATTGTTAAAGATGAATGAATTAGTTCTGTAATATCAGATATAAGAATGCTATCCGCTTTAGTTGTAACCGGTGTAGCATTTATAAACGCATATTGTACAGTTGCTTCCTCCACCTGTTTTTGCAGCGTGCCATCACAAAACCTTGAACGGGATCGTTATCACTTCCTGCCCGATAGAAAATAGTATCATATTTTTTGCCTTGCCATATATGCAATGTTTCATCAACATGATTAAGAAAATCTTCTGGAACAGAAAATTCTTCATTTTCAGTATTCAAAGGAGAATTCAAAATAGCTTCTTCGACAGAACTATAATATATGAGTTCAGAATCCTTTTTATCGTAATCGCTCAAATTGAATTCGACATATGCATTGTCTTTATTGTCATCTTCCGGAACATAAGTATAGCGACCATTTTCAATATGGTCATCATAATCAACAAACAGTCCAATACATATCAGTGCTGCAAAAATCAAAAAGACTATTCCTATAATGATTAGCAATATTTTCAAAAATTTTTTCATACAAAAGTCCACCTTCTTGCTTCATTTCAGTAAATTATATCATACCGATATGAACAATTCAATTTACACTCTATCAAGTAGTTTTTTTACTTACCTGTAACGCACATTTCTGCAAAATCCATAGTCCCCGATACTTTCCTCACAGGCGATAGGCAACGGTCAAAACATCAGGTCTGCACCTGACATTTTAACCGCATATCAGCCCTGATTATCACATTATCCCTGCTGGCTGTTCAGCCCATGCTTTTTCGCATATTCGCTGGCTTTCTGTCTGCGTTCCTCACTGTAAGGCGGCAGGAAACGGATAGACAGACGGGACTTTGCCAGCTCATAAGAAACACCGCCTTGAACATTGGATTTTTCCAGTCGGCAAAGGTCAGGGTACTTCTTAGCAAAAGCAGCCAACCTCTTTTTCAATCCGGCGTTGTGGGTGTAGATATTTGCCTTGTCCTCGCCCTCATTAAAGAGAACGATTGTTTCTTTCTCAATCTTCGTCAGTCTCGTCATAGCAGCCCTCCCTATGGTTTTTCAACACACGCAGCTTGCAGTAAAAGCAGCGATACCACCTTTCAACACCCTCAGCACTCAGCTTGACGGAAAGCATATAAAACAGCTTCTTCGCCACTGGATCGGGTGCAAGGGCAGCCACCATACGCAAACGCTCAACAGTTGCTTTCAGGTTCGGACAGCCAAAGGCATAAAGGGCTTCCATTTCATTCCGGTTCATCTTCATTGTGTTTTCCTCCTTAAAGTTTGATAAATGAAAAGCGACAGACACTTCATAAGGAAATACCTGTCGCTTCGTTTACGATATAAATTTGTTGGTTTTGGACTTGATAAAATCAGCAGTAAATCATTTCCTGTCTGATGATTTCTTCGGCTCGGTTACGGATAGAGTTCATGGACTGTACCCACAATATCTGATTGTCTGCTTTCATGGTTTCGGTCACACCCTCGGCTTGTTTCATCTGCTCAATGATAAGGCTGCACCTTTCCGTTGCCTGTTCGTTCAGGTCAGCAAGGTAAGTATGCAGTTCGCCGGATAAACAGAGGGCAGAGAACCTTGCAGGGTGGTACTGCTCTAAATATGTCCTGTGCAGTCTGCCCCACATACCGATAGGGCGGTGTTCCTCCGGCAGCTTCAAGTCCGGCACATAGTAATCGCCCACAAGAACATAGTCCAGACCGTTGCTTTCGTCATGGATTCGTGGTTTCAATTCTGTCATGCTATTTTTCTCCTTTCACTTTTGCCGATTTGATTTGCTTGTGGCGTTCTGTTCAGCACACAGCTTGCTATCAGAATTATTTTCTTCTGCTATACGCTCATGCTCCGCAAATTTTTTGATTTCTCACGAATCTTTTTCATATACTTACGATTGGATTCTCGTTTTCTGCGAAGTCGTTCCGCCTCTTTTTCAGCAGCAATCCTTTCTTCCTCTGTTGGTTCATGCTGCTCCACAGGTACTTGAAATTGCCCGACATAGTTAAGATATATCTCCACCTCTGTGGTGCGGTCTGCACCTTTTCCTTGTGGCTCGTGAACCAGAATTTTGTCGATAAATTCATTTATCATGGCAGGAGTAAGTTCTGTAATATTCTCATACTTTTTAACCAGCTTTAGAAAACGCTCCACATTATTTTGACCGCCTATAATTCGTTGCATATCAGCGGTGTCAGTCTCAATAATCTTGTTCAGCTCGTTCTGCTCATTTTCATAATCAGTAAGCATACTCTGAAAAAGCCTGTCCGGCAATCTTCCAATCACATTATCTTCATAGATTTTCCTGATAAGCATATCCAGTTCGTGAACTCGCTTCTGATTTCTTTCAATGCGGTTTTTTACAGTTTCAGAAACAGCAATATCTTTCATCGCCGATTCTTCTTGCAGAGAATAAACAAACTCCCGCTCATTCAAAGAAACATAATGGCAAGTCTCCTGTATGGTTTTCAGAATGATGCTTTTAAGTGCTTTTGTTGAAATATGGTGGCAAGTACAATGTCGGTCATACTTCTGATAAGCAAGATTATATGTGGAACATTCATAACAATCTGCCGGATTGGAATAACTTGTCCTTTTTTCGCCTTTGGCAGTATAGTATATTCTTTCTCGCCCTTTCCGTTGCCTGTGATTATACATCGGCGCACCACAGTCAGCACAGTAAATCTTTCCGTTTAGAACATTAGGCTCACCCATAGGGTCTGCTTTTCTTACATTCTGTCTTAACTTTTGAGCAAGCATCCATGTTTCTTCATCGACAATAGGCTCTTGTGTATCATCAAAAAACCACCCAATCTTCCTTATCTGCCCTTTTCGTCTTTTGTCCTTATAGGAATTTTTGAATGTCCTGAAGTTGACAGTCTTTCCGATATACTCTGGTCGGGCAATCAGAGTAGTAACCTGATTTCCTCGCCACATATACGGATTTTCTTTGTCATAGTTGCTTGCATGATTTCCAAGTCCCTTTTTTCCAAGATAATAAGAGGGTCTTTCAATTTTTTCTTCTGAAAGTTCTCTTGCTATCTGATAAGGTCCTTTTCCCTCAATAGTCATACGATAAATTCTGCGGACTACTTCAGCAGCTTCTTCATCAATAATCCAATGGTCGGGGTTTTCGGGGTCTTTCAAATAGCCGTATGGTGGGATATTACTTGTATGAGCGTTGCCGGAAGAACCTCTGGATTTCAGTACAGCTTTAATTTTCTTACTTGTGTCCCTGACAAACCACTCATTCATGATATTCAGAAAAGGGGCAAACTCACTGGTTTCTTGACGGTCACTGTCAATACCATTATTGATTGCTATAAATCGAACTTCCTTTTCTCTAAACAGAATGTCAGTGAAAAACCTACTTGCAGATGATCTCTGCCAATTCTGGACATATCCTTGCAGATACAGGCAGTGATTTCTCCGTTTTTAACACCTTCAACAAGGCTGTTCCATGAAGGTCTGTCAAAGGTCGCTCCACTCCAACCATCATCGGTAAAATGAACAAGATTCGTAAAACCATGTTTCATAGCATAATCTTCAAGCATTTGCTTTTGATGAACGATACTGTTACTCTCTCCAGCATTATCATCATCACGAGACAGTCTTTCATACAAAGCAGTAATGCCATTGCTTCTATCTTTTTTTCTTCTCATGCTGAACTCCTTTCTTCAATTCCTATCCACTCCTTACGCTCACAAAATATCACATCTGTAAAGTGTTTCTTGGTGGTGCTGCTGAAATTTTCACTCTTTTGTTTCTACCTGCTCAAAGGTCATTCCCTCAGATAACAACGGCAATGCTGCACAGGCCAGCATTCACTGCATTTTCAGCTTTTTCTTTTCCCGGATTTTAAAGACTTTTAAATTGTTCCTCATAGGTTTTCCAACCATTTTGAAGATGCTCTTCCCAGTCGCAGTAAACATGATGCCATTACAGTGAAAGCTCTGCTTTTTACTGTTTCATAAATGTGATTTTTTTCTCCAGTAGCACAGATCAGGCGCTGGGCAATCAGTGATAAAATCCAAATATCTCTCAATCCCTTGAAAACACAAAGTTTATCGCAGGTGAGCTTTCCCTTATTGTTTCCCTTGCGTTATATCGTCCCACCAGTGTTTACGAACTCTGATAAGGGCAAAAACAAGGGCAAGAAAATTATATAAAACAGTATAACACAAAATAAAACTGACATTGTGAACTGATTGAAATGCTTCTATATTTTTATTGGTTTAAAGGAGACACAACATGAATACCATTTACGCAGAATACAACATGTACCACAACAGCATTGACATTTATACAATATTTATTGTGTCAGGCACCATTGTTTTCAAACTGCATAACATCATCCGGCGGATTCAGAGCATACAAAAGTCCATACGGCGAGCTGTATTCCCATTTCACTGGGATACTGACAAGCGCCGGGTGGACATCCTGCCAACATTCCAGTATTAAGAGAACATTCCCGGTTTCTATACAGCGGTTAAATACAGACATATCATAATATTTATTGTGTCAGGCACCATTGTTTTTTCATTCTCGGCATTGGAAGAACTTCTGCATATCTTCTGGTGAAAGAAGAACATTTCAGTTCCATTCCTCTGCCAGCAGGAAGTCACGAATATTGCGGTGTTTGATTCCATCTCGGCTCATATCCAGTTCGTCCATCGTTACAACGTATTTCGGGAAATTGTCACGAACACCGGCAAACGCCCCAAACTCACGCTGGATGGTTTCCTCCGAGGCAAGTAGATAGGAAACCTGAACATACAGCTTTTTCCCATGATCTTCACATACGAAGTCAATCTCCTTGTCAGAGACTTTCCCAACAGTCACAGAATAACCACGGCGCAGCAGCTCCATGTAGACAACATTTTCAAGGACAAGGTTAATGTCCTTCATGTTGCCACCGTACACGGCTTCCCGGACACCATGATCTGCAACATAGTATTTCTCGTTGACGGTCAGGATTTTCTTTCCCTGGAGGTCTTGGCGCTTCACCTGATAAAACAGGAATGCGTCCGTGCAGGCTTTGATGTAGTTCAGTACCGTTTCTGGTGAAACGGAGCGCCCTTCACTTTTCAGATACTTGGAAATGGCTGTGGAAGAAAAGGTAGTGCCGATGTTGGAAGTTATATAAGCAATAATTCTCTCCAGCATATCCACATCACGGATATTGTTTCGCTTGATAATATCTTTCAGCTCTACGGAGTTGAACAAGTCCCGCAAATACTGACGACTGGCGGCATCGTCGTAGCGAAGGTTGCTCAAATAGGGCATTCCTCCCAGCGTCAGATATTTTGTAAAGCATTGTCTTTCGTCTGCACCTTCGTAAACGGTGTGATACAGCTCCATAAACTCTCTGAATGAAAACGGGTAAATCACGAACTCCACATACCGTCCGGCAAGATAAGTGGCAAGCTCACCGGAAAGCAGCTTGGCGTTGGAACCGGTAATGTATATATCACAATCCAGCTCCACCCGGAAAGAGTTGATACATTTTTCCCAATCAGCCACCTCTTGGATTTCGTCGAAGAACAGATAAACCTTGCCGCTGATTTCTTTTGTTCTGCGAAGGATTTCATCATGCAATGCAACAGCCGTACAAAGGTGTGCATTGCTCATGTTCTCAAAATTCAGGGAAATAAACTGTTCTGGTTGGACCCCGTTTTGGGCAAGTTCCTCTTGGATCAGGCTCAGCATGACAGATTTTCCACTACGGCGAATCCCTGTCAGAACCTTTATCAGCTCATTTCCGATAAAAGGACGGATACGGCTCATATAAATTTCTCGTTTAATCATGTAGACCAGCCTCCCTTCTGAAACTGTCTATATGGTACCACGGCTATAACTTTTCAATACCGCAAATCCAGTTTTATCAGATATAATTGATAAAATACGAATTTCGACACAATCAGGCAGTTATACCGAGCGAAGTTTGGCTATGCGTTTTTATTGTGTCAGGCACCATTGTTTCATATTGAAATATAGTGTCTCTGTGCATGTTCTATATACCTCTGATGATATAATATTCAATTTATATAATCTCTCAAATGCTTTTTTATCAAAGTCTGCTTCTGTAATATATAGCTTTCTATCGCTATCAATGTCATTCTAACTCAATAGTCATATCAATTATACAATTAAAAGCAAAGATGCTGCTAACTGAATAACAACATCTTTGCTTGTTTAGAATGGGGATTATAAAATTTTAATGATAGTATACTGTGACATAAATATTTTTAATGTTGCTGCTGCAACAGTTCCCGTTGAATACCTTGTAGATTCAAATTGAACATAATAATTTCCAACAGGGCTTAAATTATAATTGCCAAAATCTGCAAAAGTAAGAGAACTATTCCAACTTTTGCTGTCTGTATATCTGTCAAATGTGCCATCTCCATTATCCTCATCTTTAGCAACAAATAATTCGATGTTTCCACTACTTCCACTACTTTTTGTGGATGTAACCACTATTTTACTGATTGTGGAGCCTGACGGAACAGATGTGCTGCTGATTGTAAAAGAACCAAGAGCGGAAGTTGCCACTGTATCATTTGTTCCAAAAAAGGAATTTAACATTCCAACAGAATGTCGTGATGATCCAGAAGTTAATGCTGTCGGAGTTATTTCAAATGTCATTGTTTTCTCCGTCTCCGAATAATTTTCCTGAGTTTCTGCCGCAAAAGCTGTGACATTCATTGTAAAAAGCATGACAACACATACAATAATAGAAAAAAAACGTTTTCTCATAATGAATCTACCCCCATACTTTATGTAATCATCCCCATCTAAATATACTAAATTGAAAAATCAAATCTTCCACCGATTTTATTATCCTCTGGTTTGATAGAATTCCATTCAATATTTTTAATTTTATCCAAAAGTTCATCTTTTGAATTTGCTTGAACAGTAGCTTTTTTTACTTCAATTTGCTTTAATTGTTCCTTTTTTTCTTCGCCTCTTTCTTCTCCGCAGCTTTCTTTTCCTGAATTTTTTCAAGATATTCTTTCTGACTAGCTGATGTTTTTTCTAATTGAGCAAAGAATGTTGTAGTTCCATCACTATTAAAAGAAATACCAAACTTTGTTATTTTTGTATCAGTATCTGCACTGTTTTCTATTCCGTTTGTCTTACCAAATGCTCTTTTTCAAATCCAAACTGAGCATTGATTTCATCCGACATACGCAAAGCACCTTCAATACTATGCATCTTTTCAGCATAATATTTGGGATCGGATGCCATCTTCTCCATTTCTTCCTTTGAGAAAATAACCGTAAACTCTTTATCACTTTGTGCTAAAATATCTTTAGCATTATCACCATTTTCAAAAT
>VOFB01004222.1_pt1 | contig 18972 bp, 28 predicted proteins | sample 5384141 | NCBI WGS metagenome assembly VOFB01 (sample SAMN12384721, study PRJNA508395) | human gut metagenome | isolation source: healthy gut A | host: Homo sapiens | reverse complement strand
AACTGCTGATGGATATTCCGGAAGCAACGAGTCTTATTGCAATGTATCTGTACGATGAGACTGAGTTAAAGGAATATATCCAGGCGAATGAAGACAATAAACTTGTTGTTGCTCTTGCATATCTGGATAATTATGAAGAAGCACTGGAAAGTGTAGAAGATGTCAGAAGATCGCTTCTGATTGCTCTGATCGACCGTAAGATCACGAAATATTTTTCCAATTATGATGGCCTGGTTCGAAAACTGGAAAAGATAAATATTTTTCTGATCATGAGGCAGAGTTCGCTGGAAACGTTGAAGGAGCAGAAATTCCATATCCTTGATGAAGTAAAAACTGTTAATATCGGTAACGAAATGACAGTGACTTTAAGTATTGGTATCGGTCTGAATGCTGCACTTATCTTCAGAACTATGGTATTCACGTATTGCCATTGAAATGGCACTTGGACGTGGCGGAGATCAGGTTGTTATCAAAAACGGTGACAGCATTACTTATTATGGTGGTAAGGCCCAGCAGATGGAAAAGACTACCCGTGTCAAAGCCCGTGTCAAAGCACAGGCGCTGAAAAGAGTTCATGAGCACTAAAGAACGTGTTGTTGTTATGGGGCATAAGATCACAGATGTTGATGCTCTGGGTGCGGCTATTGGTATTTATCGTGCAGGTAAGACACTTGGCAAACCGGTACACATTGTTGTAAATGACCCATCTACATCCATACGTCCGCTTATGGCTGGATATATAAATAATCCGGACTATGAACCATCTATGTTCATTGACCGGAACCAGGCAATGGAACTGGTAGATGACAATACGGTAGTGGTTGTTGTTGATACAAATAAGCCAAGCTATACAGAGTGCGAAGAACTTTTGTACATGACAAAGACAATCGTGGTTCTCGACCATCACCGAAGAGGTAACGAAGTGATCCAGAACGCGGTATTATCCTATGTAGAACCATATGCATCTTCAACATGTGAAATGGTAGCTGAGATCCTGCAGTATTTCTCGGATGATCTTAGACTTCGTAATATTGAGGCAGATTGCATTTATGCCGGTATTATGATAGATACAAACAACTTCATTACACAGGGCCGGTGTGCGTACATTTGAGGCCGCCGATTCCTGCGTCGTTCCGGTGCGGATATGACCAGAGTGCGTAAAAGATGCTTCGTGATAATATTGATTCTTATAAAGCAAAGAGCGGAGGCTGTTCGTACAGCGGAAATCTACAGAGATTATTTTGCTATTGCAAAGATGTCCGGAGTGAAGGTCTGGAAAGTCCTACCGTTGTAGGAGCACAGGCGGCCAATGAGCTGCTCAATATCGCAGGAGTCAAGGCATCTTTGTTCTTACCAGCTATAATAATGAGGTTTACATCAGTGCCAGAGCCATTGATGAAGTGAATGTACAGGTCATGATGGAACGGATGGGCGGAGGCGGACATCTGAATATTGCCGGTGCACAGGTGAAAGACACCATGGATGAGACCGAAAGAATGCTGAAAGAAATTATAGACCAGTTATATCAGGAAGGGGACAAATAGAAATGAAAGTAATTCTTCTGAGAAGATGTTAAATCCCTGGGTAAAAAGGGACAGATCGTAAATGTAAGTGACGGATATGCAAGAAATATGATTCTTCCGAAAAAACTGGGAGTAGAGGCTACTCCGAAGAATCTGAATGACCTGAAACTTCGTAAGGCCAATGCAGAAAAAGTTGCACAGGAAAATCTGGAGTCAGCACAGGCATTTGCAAAAGATCTTGAAACAAAAGAAATCATTCTTACACTGAAAGTAGGAGAAGGCGGAAGAACTTTCGGATCTGTATCTTCCAAAGAAATTTCAGAAGCAGCCAAAAACAGCTTGAATCTTGATATCGATAAAAAAAGAAACTCCAGATGGAGAATCCGATCCGTAACCTGGGTGTTACCAAGTTCCGGTACGACTTCATCCGAAGGTAACCGGAAAGTAGTCTCAAAGTCATGGGTAAAAGAGGCGTAATCAATGGAAGAAGCGCTGATAAAAAGAATTCTGCCTCACAGTATTGAGGCAGAGCAGTCTGTCATCGGCGCCATGCTCCTTGACAGAGATGCGATTCTGATTGCTTCGGAAATCCTGACAAGTGATGACTTTTATCAGAATCAGTATGGCATTATCTTTGATGCCATGGTGGAATTGTGTAATGAAGGGAAACCGGTTGATCTGGTGACCCTTCAGAATCGTTTGAAGGAGAAAGATCTCCCTCCGGATATCAGCAGTATGGAATATGTAAGAGAGCTGATTTATGCGGTTCCTACTTCTGCAAATGTGAAGTATTATGCCAACATTGTAAGTGAAAAGGCAGTTCTCCGTCGGCTGATCACGGACTACGGAAGAAGTTGCCAATGCCTGTTATCTGGAGAAGGACAGTACGGAAACCATACTGGAGGAAGCCGAAAAAAAGCTGTTCAATATTTTGCAGAGAACAAATGGCAGGATTATGTGCCGATCCAGCAGGTTGTGTTGAATGCAGTCAGCAATATTGAGAAGGCTTCCAAGCTGAAGGGCTCCGTTACAGGGATTCCCACAGGCTTTGTCGATCTGGATTACAAAACGTCAGGTATGCATCCTTCTGATCTGGTGTTGATCGCAGCCCGACCTTCCATGGGGAAAAACTGCCTTTGTATTGAATATTGCCCAGTATATGGCGTTCCGTAAGGATGTTACGGTTGCTATTTTCAGTCTGGAGATGTCCAAGGAGCAGCTTGTGAACCGACTTCTTGCGATGGAGTCGCACGTCGATTCACAGAATCTCCGTACAGGCAATCTGAAAGACGAGGACTGGACGAAACTGGTGGAAGGAGCAGATATTATCGGTGGCTCTAATCTTATTATTGATGACACGCCGGGAATCTCCATTGCGGAGCTTCGCTCCAAATGCAGGAAATATAAGCTGGAACATAATCTCGGGATTATCATGATCGACTATCTGCAGCTGATGAGCGGAAGTGGAAAAAGTGATTCCAGACAGCAGGAAATTTCAGATATTTCCCGTTCTCTGAAAGCTTGGCAAGAGAGATCTGATGTACCGGTAATTGCGTTTCACAGCTCAGTCGTGCGGTTGAACAGCGTCCGGATCACAGACCAATGCTTTCGGATCTTCGAGAATCTGGTGCCATTGAGCAGGATGCTGATGTGGTAATGTTTATGTACAGCGATGACTATTATCATAAGGATACAGAGAAGAAGGATATTGCAGAGGTCATCATTGCCAAACAAAGAAACGGTCCCATCGGAACGGTAGAACTGGTATGGCTGCCAAGATATACACAGTTTGTAAATATGAAGAAATAATAAAAAAAGGCTGAATGAAAGTATAGTTACCGATGGCCTTTTGTAAACATGTTCTGATCGTGGATGGGATGCTTTTTTGTCGGAACGTTTTTTTGTTGAATTATGTCAACCGATTATTCTTTTTCTAGTCTTGGAGTTATATAAAAGTAATGAAGTTCATAAGGAGGTGCATGATGGAGACACGATATACAGTCAGACAGGCGGTGGAACATGACTGGAGTGAATCATATGTCCTGCGATACTGGGAAGAGGAACTGGAGCTTCGGATCGGACGCAATGAACTGGGACATCGCTATATACACCGTTTGATATCCAGCTTTTCTTAAAATAAAAATGAGCTGAAAAGTAAAGGACTTCAGTTGAAATCCGTACACTGATCCCACCGGAGGCAAGAAAGGCATGATACCGGATTTTCAGAATCTGGTATCAGGATCCTGGATGGAGAAGCTGTTGAGCTTGGAAGATATCCCAATGAAAAAAAACGGGATCTGAAAAAGGAAATTCATGGAAAAAATCCGGGAAAATACAGAGGCAGTGCGGAAATAACGATAAGATACTGGAGTTTCAGGAAATCATGGAACGCCTGATCCGTGAGGAAATGCAGAGAAAGAAAGAAGGAGAGTACCGGTGTCGTTCTCTGGATGAAGCGATCCGCAGGCAGCAGCAGGCAAGAAGAGAAGCGGCAGCTTCCTGTGAGGAAAAAAGAATAAAAAAAAGAAAAGGCTGCCGGTAAACCGGCAGCCTCATTCATTATAGCAGCTTATCAAGAAGCTAATGATGCATTACTCAGCAGAGATAGCACCAACTGGACAGGCCTCAGCGCATGTTCCGCAGTCAACACAAGCATCTGCATCGATTTCGAAATGCTCGCTCCCTGAGAATAGCCTCGTTCGGGCACTCACCCTGCACATGTTCCACAGCTTACACATTCGTCAGAAATTACATATGCCATAATTGATATCCTCCTTTAAAATTGTATGTTGTATGTATCCCCACCAGGTTCTATTCCCATTCTAATATATCTGCATAAAGAATACAAGTATAAATTTATAAACAAAACTGAAAATTCGTAACCCGTTGATTCCATTCCGATTCGTATTATAATAGATCAGAACGGAATGAAATATTTCGATAAATGAGCAAAGGAGAATACAATCATGGCAAAAGTTACAAAGAGCATGCTGATCGGAGAACTGCTCACTGTAGACCCTAATATTGCACCAATTCTCATGAGAGCTGGTATGCACTGCCTTGGATGCCCGTCTTCACAGATGGAATCTCTCGAAGAAGCAGCTATGGTTCATGGACTGGATGTTGATGTACTGGTTAACCAGATCAATGATTTTCTTGGAGAATAATAAACAGAAGCTTTTTTGCTGAAAAAAAGACTGGCTGTCGGGAAATGCAGATCTTTTGGATCGCATTCCGACAGCGGTTTGTTTGTTTGTCAATATTTGGTTTGTCAGATATTCAGTTGCTGAAGTGCATGATCAGCGATCAGTTCTCCATGTTCCTTCAGATGAGCTTCACCGGCTGCGGAAAATGCTCTGCCAGATCCATACTCGGAAAGGATATTGCAAACCTTGTTAAATTCTTCTGGTGAGTAGTCTGACTGATGAAGTACCAGCTGGTAGACACCGTCTTCTCCTTCACGATAGAGAGTATTATCCGGTAAAGAATCCATTCAGACCGTGTGATGCGGCAATAACATCATCCAGCCCCGGGAAAGCTGAACAGGCGTATCAGATTTACAACTGTCGGTGCTTTGCATCCGAAGAGTAGCAGATTTCTCCCTTTTTTTTCCGGTTTCTGTGAAAGATCCTTATCAGCTTGGATTCACAGAGCTTCTGGAAGATATCGATGATATTGTCAGCGCCATCGATCTCTACGGTATCGGAAGGTTTGTTGCCCTTAAGGGTGCAAATTTGGAAAAACGTGTATCCAGTTCTTCAGGATCTTCCACTTTAGTGACGATGAGGATAATACTTTCGGAATTGACAGGATTGGCCTCGATCATGAGTGGAATATTATCTGCCTCAAAACCGAATTGTATCTGTGCCTGCTGCATCATATCGCGGAAAAGTTTTTTTGCCTTTTCGGAACCATAAGCCAGCTCTTTGAGATTAACCTGATGGCTTTCGAGATCTTCTCGGGTTAATGTACAACGGATTTGGTTTTCATTGATTTTTCATAAAATATTTAGAAATTAATTAATTTTTAGATAAAGTGCTTAAAAAGGCTTGCATAAACAAAAGGGAACTCATGAGGAATAAGAAAAAATTCGTCATATAGCTGAAGAACAGATTAGAAGCAAAACTTACACAATACATTTTCCTTCCATATCATTGCCGGTAATACAACATATCATACAGCGAGTCTTGCTGGGGCAGTGTGGAAATCCCACCATAAGATTAAATTCAATTATACGGAGGATTATTTTTCTTGAACCTATCAGGTGTTTTCTAAAATTAATTTCAGGAAAGGAGGGCCGAAAAAATAAAATATGTCACACAGTAAATGCAGTAAAAAGTCATTGAAACCTTTGAAGGATGAATTAAAAGATTATCGGAAACAAGGTGTCAGGCTTTTCTGAATGGAAACCCAGTACACCGAAATGTATTGCGAAAAGCCTGTATGATCACGCAGAAGACGGTGGTCTACATGAGGGATTATACTGCAGATGAAGAAGGCAGGATTGCAAAAGTGAACTTTGAACATATCAGGGAACTTCCCAAAACAGAAGATGATAAATACCTGCTTTTATATAATAAGATGATTGCAGCGATTTTCCGGTACAAGTGCAGTTTCCCTCGTACTTAACATGCAAACCTGCACAAAATGCGGTCTGGGTAATGATTCTGTACAGAAATATTTGAAAATTTATAATTAGTTAAGACATTATATAGTAAAGCATGTTATAATAAAAAAGTATATGTAATAATCAGGTTACTGAGAATAGCATAAAAAGTGTTACGATACGTAAGAAAAAAAGCGCAACACAGAATGGTTACAGATCTTATCTGAAATTAAAGGGAGAAACAGATGAAGCATCAGGCAAAAAAACAAACGAGAAGTCAACACATGCCTGTCGTAATTGTCTGCATATTGATTTTAGTGCTGGCAGTTATGGGGCTGGAATGCATTTTATTAAGAAATATATTCCTACAAAAGAAAGAATGAATCTTACAGAATATTATGGACAGCCCGGAGATGGGGAAATGGCAGTTGTTCTGGGAACTGAAATCATGGAAGAACGCGCATTGATGTCAGGAGATCAGATATATCTTCCACTTGATATGGTAAAATACATATCTGAATCAGAGATATTACTGGGATAGTGCTGACCAGCAAGTACTTTATGCGACACCTTCTGAATTGCAGTATTATCCGGCAGCAGAGAGCGGAGAAGGCGATGTATGGCTGAAGGATGGAACAGTTTATCTGCGTCTTGGTTTCGTGCAAAATTTACAGACCTGGATGCCTATGTATATGAAAATCCGAACAGAGTTGCAATCAGTACAGATTTACCGGAGTGCAGACAACGACAGAAAAAGATACAAGTATCCGCTATCAGGGTGGAATCAAGTCTCCGATCCTGACAGATGTGAAGACGGGGGATACATTGATCTTTCTGGAATGAACTGGAAGACTGGGCCCAGGTTGCTACAATGGATGGCTATATAGGATATGTTCAGAAGGATACGATAGCATCTGCTGAGACAAAAGATTTTGAGAGGGATTTGAAAACAGAGTCCTATACCTATCTTACTATGGATGGAAAAAGTAAATATGAGCTGGCATCAGGTGACAAGTCAGGATGCAAATGCATATCTGGCGGACACGATCGCAAATGTCAGCGTGTAAAAATGTAATTTCTCCTACATGGTATTATATTCAAGGACACAACAGGAAATATAGGAAATATTGCGTCGGCGGACTATGTGGCAGGCACATGAACGCCCATTAAAGGTTTGGGGACTGATTGATAATTTTACGGCAGAAGTGAGTACAACGGATACACTTTCACAGTTGTCATCCAGACAAAATATGATTCAGCAGCTGATTCAGTCAGCAACTACCGTTGGGCTAGATGGTATAAATGTGGATTTCGAGACACTCAGTGAAGATGCGGGACCTCATTTTCTGGAATTTTTAAGAGAACTTTCTATTGAATGTCATAAGAATAATCTTGTTCTTTCAGTAGATAATCCGGTTCCGGAAGATTTTACCAGCCATTATGACCGCAGAGAACAAGGACTGGTGGTAGATTATATTGTTATTATGGGGTATGATGAACATTATGTAGGGTCAGATGCCGGATCTGTGGCCTCTCTTCCATGGGTGGAGCAGGGCGTGCAGGATACGATTGCAGAAGCGCCGGCAGAAAGAACAGTTCTTGCAATTCCGTTTTATACAAGACTTTGGAAAACAACTGGTGGGGCTCTGACCAGTGAGGCGATTGGAATGGATGAAGCACAGAATGTCCTTACTGAAAATGGTGTTGAAGCTGTATGGGACGGAAGTGTCAGTCAGAATTATGCAACATTTGAAAAAGATAATTCAACGTATCAGATTTGGCTGGAAGATGCACAATCGATCGTGGAGAAAGTGAAACTGATTCCGAAATATAATCTTGCGGGCGTTGCACAGTGGAAGCTGGGATTTGAAAACAGCAGTATCTGGCAGACGATCAGCGATAATTTACAGTAATAAAAAGCTCTGTTGTATCAGTGATTGATACGACAGAGCTTTTGACGTTGCGTAAATAAAAAGTTCCATAAATGGAAGGGAGGCCGGTACTTTCGTACCGGCGCGTATGAAAAAAAAAATATTTTATAGAAGGCATGCACCTTCTATGCATATTAATATACCTAATAAATGTGAAAAAAATATGGTATAAATTTGAAAAAATTGTGAACTAGAATTTCTTCCAGGTTCCTTTAAAGAAAAGAAGCATCAGAGGAAAAATTTCCAATCGTCCGGCAAGCATGTCAAAATTAACACATTTGGAAAGATAGGAAAAGGAACTGAAGTTCCCCATCGGGCCTACAATTTCAGACCAGGACCGATATTATTCAATGTTGCGGTGACTGCTGTAAAGTTTGTAATAAGATCAAAATTATCCAGAGAGATAATAAGGACAGAAGCTGCTAAGATCAGGAGATATACACTCAGATAAATGTTTGTAGATCTGATGATATCATGTCCAATCGTTTTTCATCCATTTTGATTTTTTGACTGCATTCGGGTGCAGATATAACTGGAATTCTTTTTGGCTGCTTTACATAGAATCAAAATTCGGGAAACTTTGATTCCGCCACCGGTACTTCCGGCGCATGCACCGACAAACATCAGAAGTACGAGAATCGTTTTGGACAAAGAGGGCCACTGGCTGAAATCTGTGCTGGAAAAACCGGTTGTTGTAATGATAGAACCAACCCTGAAAGGCTGCCTGTTGAAATGCTTCACCCAGATTGCGGAACAGATGAGCTGTATTTAATCCGATCACAAGGATTGCAGCGAGAATGATTCCAAAATAATAACGCACTTCTTCAAATTTAAATGCCTGCACAAACTTTTTCGTAAGAAGAAGATAATATGCAGAAAAGTTGACTCCAAAAAGAATCATAAAAATCGTTGTGACAACCTGACAGTAGGTGCTGTAGCTTCCCATACTGTCATTGACGATACCAAATCCACCAGTACCGGCGGTACCAAAAAGAAATACACAGGGTATCGAACAGAGGAATTCTGCCAATCAGAAGAAGAATAATCTGGAACAGTGTCATTCCAATATAAATCGTGTAAAGAATTTTGGCGGTCTGCTGAACTTTTGGAACCAGTTTGCTGACGGAAGGACCAGGGCTTTCGGCTTTCATCAGATTCATATGATACCCGCCGGCAAGTGGCAGCAGTGAGAGCAAAATACAAGAACCCCCATGCCACCGATCCAGTGTGTGAAACTTCTCCATAGCAGAATAATACAATGAGGGAGAACTTCCCATCTGTCAGGATACTGGATCCGGTTGTTGTGAACCCAGATACTGTCTCAAAAAAAGCATCGATTGGATGTGGGATAGCACCGCTGAGGACAAAAGGTACTGCACCGGAAATACAAAGTGCAAACCAGCTCAAAGCTACTGCAACACATCCGTCTTTGGTATAAAAAACTTTGTTCTTAGGTTTTCGGATAGTCAGTGGAAGACCTACGATCAGGCAGACAATCATGGAAATCAGAAAAGCGAAAAATTCATGTTCTTGATAAATGAGAGCCGTGATACATGGAAGAACCATGAACATTGCCTGAAAATTACAATTTCACCCTATCTATAAGCAATAATTCGAAAATTCATCTGTATACATCCCTTCTTAGTGCCAGAATATCGCGATATCGTCCCTTATGGGTTGTGACAATGATCACGTTGTCGCCAATCTGAATGGAATCCTGTCCTCTTGGAATTCTGACAGTCCCCTCACGTGTAAGGCAGCAAACAAGAAGATTGTTTTCAGATTCAGTTTGGAAAGTGGAATTCCACAACAGGAGAATTATCACGAATGATAAATTCAAGCGCTTCCGCCTGATTGTCAAGCATGATAAAGGGTTTCTACGTTACTTCCGATAGTATTCTGCATGGCACGTACATACCGGAGAATAGAATCAGAGGTAATATATTTCGGGTAGATCCACACTTCCATATCCAACTCATCGATAACGTCTTTGTAAGGAAGACGGTTTACTTTGGCAATCAGTTTGCCTGTGTCATATTTTTTGCAGACAGTGACAGGAAAATGTTTTCCTCGTCCATGTTTGTGAGTGTGACAAAGGATTCTACTGTGGAAAGACCTTCTTCCATGAGAAGTGCGCGGTCTGTACCATCACCGCAGATAATTGTGGCATTTGGAAGCATCTCGCTGAGTTCTTCACAGCGCTCTTTTGTTCTTGTCAATGATCTTAACACTGATCTTCCAGATCAGAAAGGGCTTTGCAAGATAATAGGAAATTGCCGCCGCCAATGATCAGTATTTTTGACTTGATGTGTCTTCAGCTTTAAAAAAAGAGCTGTATTTTTTGGGTGTTGCGATAATAGAATAAAATCGCCATTGTGAACCAGATGATCACCGCCCGGGAATGCTTAAGGTCATGAATATCACAGCGATATCTTGTCTGTGATCTGGGAAACTGACATTCCATCCAGTTCAAATTCCGGGAGAACTTTAAACTTGAGAAGTTCTACACGTCCTTTTTCAAAATGGATCGATTTTGATGGCTGCCGGAAAACGCAGAAGTCTGATTTCTGGCAGTGGCCAGTTCCGGGATTGATGATCATGGAAAGACCAAGGCGTTCCTGATAAAACCAATCTCTTTACTGTAAATTGGGGTTACGTACACGGGCAATGGTCTGACAATGGATCTGTGCAATCAGACAGCAGAGCAGGTTTAATTCATCAGAAGCGGTGACTGCAATCATGATATCAGCAGTCTTTGACGCCGGCTTCCATAAGTTAAAGTATTGATGCTGGCTCCATTTCCAACAATCCCCATGGCATCAATATCTTCGGTGAGATTGTTGATAACGTCTGCATCTGTATCGATTAGTAAGATCAGTATCTTCTTCCTGTAATTGCTCTGCAAGGGTGCTTCCAACTTTGCCGCATCCGACAATTATAATATGCATGCTTTCCTCCGTAAAAAGAATATAATTATTATAAGCGTTTCCATTATATCACTGTATATGGGATTTTTAAATATTTAAAATAGTTTTTGCAGAAAAATCATGGTATATTAATAAATACAAAAGAAAAATATCAGAGATGTATGATAGATACAATTACAGATTGAAAAAGAAAGGGATTTTTATGGATACAGTCAGTGAAACTGTCAGTAAAGTAGATGAAGGTCTGCAGGAAATGGGAATTGACGGTGTGAAGGATAGTCTGAAAGATCTGTTGAATTTTAAACAGTATATGGAAAACCAGGTTCCGGCAGTTATGGGCTTTTGTATTAAAGTTGTTCTTTCAGTAATTGTGTTCTTCGTGGGACGAAAGATCATTCAGTGGATATTGAATGTTATGAGACGATCTCTGGAGAGAGCCAATGTGGATGCTGGTGTGATACAGTTTGCTTCTTCTGCCGGGAAAGCGGTTTTGTATGTCCTTCTGATCATCAATATTGCAGTAAGCCTTGGTGTAAAAGGAATCTTCTGTAGCGGCATTGCTTGGTACGGCAGGTGTGACGGTTGGTCTGGCACTTCAGGGAGGTCTTGCAAATCTGGCAGGAGGAGTTCTTTTGTTGCTTTTTAAACCTTTTGTAGTTGGAGATTATATCATTCAGGATCAGTCAAACGGGTGTGAGGGTACGGTCGCCAAGATTGAGATCTGCTATACAACACTTCTGAGCATTGACAATAAAAAAATTGTGGTACCAAATGGAACACTGTCAAACAGTACAATCATAAATGTAACGGCCAAGGAGAATCGTAAACTTGAGATCAAAGTTGGAATTTCCTATGAGGCAGATATTCAGAAGGCAAAGAGAATCATTGAGAAAATTCTCAGAGAAGATGCAGATACCAAAAGCGACACAAAAGAAATGGTTGTGTTTGTGGACGAGCTTGCAGACAGTGCAGTGATCATGGGCTTGCGTGTCTGGGTGTCGACAGAACGTTACTGGCCAACGAAATGGCGCCTGAATCAGAAGATAAAAGAAGAATTTGATGCTAACGGAATTGTGATTCCATATAACCAGATGGAGGTTTATGTACATCAACAGAAATAGTTGACGATAAATAATATTATAAAAAAGAGGTTTACATTTAAGGATATATTTTTTTCAAATGTAAACCTCTTTTTGCATAAGTTGACAATTGGAAAGGCCTGTGTTAAATTGTTAAATAGATAACAGATAGAACTGTCATCACGAGGAGGAGAAAAAATGAGTACAATAGCAGCAACCAGAAGTAAAACTTATGATATTGTGTACATTGCCGTATTTGCAGTTATTATGGCAATCTGTTCCTGCATATCCATTCCGACAGCTGTTCCGTTTACACTGCAGACGTTTGGCGTTTTTGTAGCGGTAGGTGTCCTTGGTGGAAAAAGAGGAACACTTTCCATATTGGTATTTATTCTGCTTGGAGCAATTGGAGTACCGGTATTTGCAGGATTTTCTGGAGGTATTGGTGTTCTTGCTGGAACAACTGGCGGATATATTATTGGTTTTCTGTTTCTGCCCTTGTTATGTGGGCAATGGAAAAACTTCCGGAAGAAATCCGTAATGCAGATTGTGTCCATGATCGTAGGACTGATCGTATGCTATGCTTTTGGTACTGCATGGTTTATGATTGTTTACAGCAGAGCGAATGGTGCCGTTGGTCTTGCAACTGTTCTGGGATGGTGTGTCATTCCATTTATCATTCGGATATTATTAAAATTGTTCTGGACTTATGGTCTTTCCAGAAAAGCTCCGCAAATTTGGAGAAAGGCGCAGATAGGTAGTTTTCGGTGATGATCTGTTTAAGACCGCATCATGGAATGTGTCTTGCGTATTTTGAAGGAAAAGGCTACAGTGACGGATTCACAGTAAATATGCAGAAGATGCTGGAGTTTTTTGAAAAAGGCGCAGATATTGAGCTTACCGTATCCGGAGATGCAAAATCACCTTTCCGTACTATATGTGTTAGGACAAGTCACCTTCAAAAGCCAAACTAGAATGACCAACATGAAAGAAACCTCGTTCAAGTCCACAAAACACCAGTCTCTGATGACCTAACCAGCAAGCTGAGATTCTGGTCCATCAAATTTTGAAATTCAGATGACATATATACATGTTATGAAAATCATAGGTAACTAAATTTTGAAATTCAGATGACTCCTGACAGAATCTGCACTAATATTCAAGTCAACAATTAACAATTTAGGGATGCCTCAGACGAGTTAGTGAAATCAAAGGTAACCAACTCCCAAAAAACGGATGACTGAGTCGGCAGTATCTGAGTTCAAAAGTCCATAAGTTACTTAAACAGATGACTCCAAAAGCTCCAACTGGCAAGTCAATCAATAACATTTCTTACATGCGCTGTACCCCATGCTTATTGCCTGACTTATGCTTATACCGGCGCGCGGACTGTGCATTCCACTGCAGGAAGCGCTGCTGTGATATTTACTTCCGGTAGCCGGAATCCATACATAACCGTTGACACCTGACGAAGAAGCTTGTCCTGAAGACTTTCCGAGGATTGACCAGAACTTCCGGAACTTTTTTAGATCTGGCTTTTTACGGTTACTTTGCATTTGTATTTGACACCATTTACTTTTGCGGTGATAGTTGCCTTGCCGGTTTCTTCTGGCAGTTATTTTTCTTCTTTTTTATTCACGCTGACAACTGATGGCGCACTGGATGACCCGTGGTGACTTTACGTGAAGTACCTTTGAGTTTCAGCTGCTTTGATGTCTTAGTATAAACTGATAACCCGGTATTACTCAGTTTAGGCTTTTCTACTTTAATTTTGTAAGTCCATGTTACCTTTGAGGTTTTGGCTGTAACAGTGGCATTTCCCTTTGCTTTTGCAGTAACTTTCCATTGAATTTACGGTTGCAACTTTTAGGATTGCTGCTTTGAATGTCATTTTTACAGGTGTTTTGATGGTTGTCTTTTTGTCCAACGACCATTTACCACTTTTTTCGTCTGATTCTGCAAAGTGTCTGCAGTATGCACCGAATTGCGCACATAGACAGGAGCATGACCATTGCCAGAAGCAGGGAAAAAGTATCTTGGATTTCTTTTTCATGAAACATTCCTCCTTAGTGTATTTTCTTAATTATACTACAGATTCTCAATTATGCACACTGACCTTTTTTATTTCATAAAGTATAAGGAAACAACTTTTTATCAGAAAGGATTATTCATGGAAAATTATCAGATGCGCCGCGGTTGCGGTCGACCATATAATACAACCTGCGGCATGGGAAATCAGAGGAATTGCCCTGTGCCCGCCGGACAATAACTGGAACGCCGACAGCTTCCGAAAAGGAAATGTATACACATCGTTGATCATATGGAACCTGCGATGGCATATGTTCCCGCCAGAATTTTGCAATGACGTATGATCTGAGCTATGCCCTGAAAGGTGGGAACTGTTTTTCCACAGTTAAGTGCAAACCATTTTGCGGGAAAGAGAGGTAAACAGAAATGATGTATCGAAATCGGTGCACCTCGCGAAACCTGTTGAACCAGTTAATGGTAAAGCTTTGCAGTCAATGACATCCTGCTTTATCTCGATACCCATCCGAGGGTAAAAGGAAGGGTTTGCTTTTATCAGGAATGTGATAAGGAACAGCAGAAACTCATGAAAAATATTCGCAGTGTTACTGGTCCGCTGACTATTGATGATGCATTAAGGTCCGGCGAGGATACTGAAATGGGCAGGAGAACAGCCATTTCCATTGGGGAAGTGGAAGGAGGGTGCAGATAGTTTATGTGGAATTATGAAAAAAGGCTCCAATACCCGATCAATATAAAGACACCGAATGCAAAACTTGCGGTTTATCATGAGTCAGTATGGTGTGGCGGACGGTGAGTCGGTGCGTCCATGCGTTACCTCTCCAGCGTTTTACAATGCCGAACCGAACAGCGGTTGCTGTCTGAATGATGTCGGTACGGAAGAACTGGCGCATCTGAAATGGTTTTCCACGATCGTTCATCAACACCCGAGGATTGTCCATAGGAAATCGAAAAGAGTGGTTTCGGACCATACTATATTGATCATACGGTTGGTGTGTGGCCGCGGGCTGCCGGAGAGTTCCATTCAATGCCTGTGAATTCCAGAGCAAAGGAGATCCTGTCACGGATTTGTTTGAAGATCTTGCCGCAGAACAAGCACGTGCAACTATGACAACATCCTTCGTGTAGTACGTGACATTCCGGAAGTTGCAGATCCTATCCGATTCCTGAAGCTCGTGAAATCGTGCATTTCAGCGTTTTGGTGAAGCACTCCGTTCTGTACAGGGTGGCTTGATGAAAAAGAATTTCTATGCTTTCAATCCGAGCTTTGACTGCCGTGCAGAAAGCATCCTGTAAAATTCCTGAATCGAGGAATAATAGCCATGGCACTGCTTCAATACACAATGCAAAAAATTCAGCTCCCCAATGGCGGGAGCTGTTTTCCACCTTTTATACAGATAATCTGCTCAATTACATAGCATTTTACGATTTCACCATAATATGCCCACATGTCTTTGTTTGAACCGGTAAACAAACTGTCTACATCCTGCGGATAAAATTTTGCTTTGTTTTCTTCGGTCATTGCATTCATATCCTGTGCTGTTTGTGAACAACTTTACATTCAAAGTGTCAGTGGAAGTTCTTTTACTCCCGGGACAGAAATTGTTTCCGGTTCTTCGTAAGTCAGACCAATTTCTTTTTGCTTATCAATGTCTCTTCCTGATTTGGAACCACCAGAAGCCGAGGTTTGCGCACAATGTCATCAATGGAATGCTGTTTAATAAATTCATGGTCTTTTTCAATGAGACTTGAAACGGTTTTCTCTGATAAAGTAACAAAAATCGGTTTTTCCCCATTCGATTCCAACCATTCCCCCATGGGAATAGTCATGGAATTTGCTATCATCAGCTTTACCGGTAATGAGTACTCCTGATTTCACCCCTTTCAGAATTTCTCCCATATGTTCAAAAACATCTATTGTTTTTCTTCATTTGGCTTTCCTCCTGTTTCATATCAATATTTCATCACTTAAAATAAAAAAATGAAATTCGCAAGTGTTTATGCTTTATCCAAGTTCACAATCAATGTATAATAGAAACAATACATATCAAGTCTTCTTTATGTCTTCGTAAACAAAAATCTGACACCGCTTTATGCATTTATCCGGGGACTATTGCTGGATGAATTTTGCGGCGATCATGGGATATTCAGATTTTATCTTCTCAGGCGGATTTTCAATACAGAGATCGGCATCATCATTGCGATTGCGGAAATATCCTGTCAACAGTTCTTCAGCCGGTGCTTTGTGACCCAGTCCATGACCGTCGGAAAGCCCGTCCCTGAAAAAATTCCTGATTTTGCTGGTGTTGCAGCTAGTTATAAATTTCCTTCTTTAAATCAATATTGCTGACGGAGTTGTTTATGGTTGCGGTGTGACCCTGCTTCAGCCTGACTCCGTTTATCAATTCTTGGAATGGAAAGTATCAATCAGGGACATAATCTTAATTTTGGTATTGCCCGCAGGATGGGTTCGGTAGCTTATGCAGCACTTTCCTATGTCCTTGGGAGTATTACATCACCAGCGTACCGGTAGCATCATGGTGTTACACTTATGACTGTCTGGCACTGTTTCCATTACAAAAAGCAGCTCGAATTATGACAGGGACAACAGTAAGTAAAACATCAAATCCGTTACAGTTTTTACGTAAATGAAACGCTTCACAATAGTACTTGCCGGATATATCTGATTTATCTCGGACATGTTCTTCTGAACAGTTTACTTTCCGGTGTTCAGAGTAAAGGCGGCGGCAGTTCAGAAATGGGAACCGCAACTGCAATTTGCGGCAATGTCCGACTTCCGACCTTATTTCTGTTTGGTTATATGCTGAAAAAAAGCACGTTGTGATATCTGGTTCATCGACAGGTTTTCTTCACACTGATCGCGGTTCACTGCTTGCGCCAAATAACAACGTATTTACAGTATCCAAATTTTCCAGATGCTGGGATGGGGGCTGATAGCGGCGGCATCGGTCTATTATGTAAATTCAGTATGGATGCGAAGATGCAATCAAAAGGACAGGCATATCACGATGACTTACACCCAGCGGTGTAATCGGAGCTTTCCTCGACGATTGCGCTGATCGATTTCTCCGGTGTCAATACTATGCTCCTGTTTGCAACGATTTCTGCAGCAGTTGGAGCAGTGATTATTTTCTTTGGCGCAGAGAAGACAGCATGGGAAAGGACACACCCATGGCAACTCCTGACCTAACTATATTCTCGTATTTTTGCTTATTATATGTGTATCATAACCAATCGTTTTATTTATATGCGCTCTTTGCGGGGCTGGTTTTGTTTAGCTTCTACAGCCGAAAACAGGGTGCCATGGAAATCTATAGGGAAGATGATGCAGGGGATCAAGGTCAAGAAACATCCTGTTTACATTTATTCTGATCCGGGATGCTGACGGCGCTCTGGCGTCAGGCAGGACGATTATACAATCTGTTATACGATTCATCTGATAAAACCATCTACTTTTCTTCTTATGACGTTTCTTTGAATTGCCTTGTTTCTGTGCTGACGCAGGGGACTTCTTTCGGAACCGCGGCAACGATGGGCGTTGTCTGTGCGACAATCGCGTCAACACTTGATATCCGTCCGTGGATGGCGGGCAGGGGGCAATCTTGTCCGGCATTTATTTTGGAGACCGCTGGTATCAACGAGCACTTCTTGTCTCTGAACTGAGCGGGAACCAGTGTTTACCAAATATCAGAAATATGATGAAGTGGGGCGGTACCGTTTATCGTGACAGCGTATTTATTTCTGCGTCAGCAGGAACCTTCATAACTTTTAACAGAAGTGCGGATCTTGTAAATTTTGAGCAATTTCAGATTGGCTGGATCATTGCTTCCGGCAGTTGCGTTCTGGTATTGTATCGTAGACCGGAGTAAAATTTCGGTGATCGCGAAAGTATTCTGCAATACCGATCTGCATCTGGTTTCAGGAATTCCGGTAAAAATCTTTCGATGCTGATTTTGACAATTTCTGGAATTCTGCGGTGGCATCTATGGGTGGAGGAATTTCTTCTATGGTATTAAGGTAGGCGCGATAATCCTGTCATCTATTCCATTATCTTTCGGAGAAACCGGTATTCTGGATAGCATTCAAAAATGGTCATCGCACGCACAGACAAGACGAAACCATATCTGGCAGTATTTGTGACGGCAGTTCTGACCGGCGTTGGCATGTAGCCAGGAACGTGTCGATTATTTTGACGGATCAGTTGTGCAGCAGAACCGAAGCAGATAAAGAAAAATTCGCCAACTATCTGGAGGACGGCTTTTTAGTGGTCATAGCACCGCTTATGAAATTGCGGGCGCTGTGCCTGGCGGCAGTAGAGCGCACCGGAGAGCAGCGTACTGTTTGCATTGTTTATACCTGCTGCCTCTGTGGGACTTATTGATAAAAATAACCGGAACTATTAAGTTAAAAAAATAGTGGTATTCTGTAAGAAATTGAATGACAAAATAACAGGTGCAGATGGTGTTTTATAAAGACGCGTAATGGTTAAAAGGGAAAGCAGGGTGTAAGTCCTGGCCCACGAGTCACGTCACTGTAATCAGGAGTGTGAGAGTCATGCGTGGATGCGCAGTCACTGGGAAAGCCAGGGAAGACAGATGATCGAAAGTCAGGGAGACGCTTCTTATACTGTTGGTGCAGGGAGTGAATTCAGGATCACGATGATTAGTGGTGTCACCATAATCCAAGAAACTCTTAGCGTGCAGGAGTTTTATGTGTAAAAATACATAAAACTATCCACCGGACTTTTCCGGCCGATACTTTGTTATTCATTTTAATTTTCAATGAAAACCACAAAGTACAGGAGAAACAAAACATGAAAACAATAATACGTAACTGTAG
>VOFB01004289.1_pt1 | contig 19003 bp, 34 predicted proteins | sample 5384141 | NCBI WGS metagenome assembly VOFB01 (sample SAMN12384721, study PRJNA508395) | human gut metagenome | isolation source: healthy gut A | host: Homo sapiens | reverse complement strand
AGTATTGCTTCGTTCAGTTACGTATTGCTCGATGCAATAGGCGGCGAACAGCGCCCAGCAAGAACACGAAGCGACCGGTGAGGAACAGGCTGTAACCGCCGGCCACCGAGGCGGCGGTGCCGAGGGCGAACAGATCCACGCGGCACGATGGGCTGCCCCTTGGTGATGATGAAAGAAGTTGGCGGTGCCCACAGCAGGCACAAGTCCCGTGAACGCGGCGAGCGATGCGCGAGTGCGCTGTCCCGCCAGAAAAGTGATGGCGCAGCCAGCCCCAAGGATGAGCAGGTTGTCGATGACATAGCGCTGGGGAATGGCGAAGACGCCGTCGTTCCACGGCAGCTGAGGAGCAGAAAGCCCAAAACGACGGCGAGCGCGGAAAGAAGACGCTGCGTCGGCGCGTCCATTGCCCGCCGCCCCGTGGCGCGAGCTGGTTTCAGTTCGTTCCCTATTCAAATAACCCCCTCCGGTTCAAGAGTAAAACAACAACTTACCACGGCTGGAGCTGCTTCGCTTTGGACGGCAACGGAACGTCCCGCCCGTCTCGGGAAAATCTCCATGGCAATTCGGGCCATAATTTTTCGAGTTGTTAGCATTGCGAATGGCCTCCCGCTATCCCACCAATTCCACAAGAAGGCTGAAATTATCGATAAACGAATAGTCGATGAGGCAAATTCTTTTTCAGCGGCCGAAGAACGCCATAAGCGATCTCATCAATGCTAACAACTCGAAATTTTGGCGAAAAATGGGTGAAAATCGTCTGGAAGGACACAGGCTGGAATCTGCCGAGGGTATACTGCCCATGAGTAAGAACGAATTTCCTGGGAAAACGAATACCCCGACGAGGTTGGAGCGCGAGGGCCGCATAGAGGCCGACGCTCGCCCGCCGTGGGAATGTGAAGCCACTTGGGCAACGCTGTTGACGGGCATCGCGAGCAGTCTGGGCGGACTGGCGAAGGCGAGGCGGCCGCCATGGACGTCGTCGACGACGCGGCCCGCCATGGGAGCGGTCGCGGGCAGCCGTCGCGGGCCGTGGGCGAAGGCGGTCGCGCAAGCGGTCGCTGCGAGACCAGCAACAAACTCGCGCGCATCAAAGCGCGAGGCTGGAGAGCAGTACCCACCAGGCCCGGTATTGCCTGTGGAAAGACGCCGGCGGCGGCAGGTCATCTACGTCGGCAAGGCCAAGCAGCTGCGGGCGCGCATGCGCCAGTACGTGAACTTCCAGGACGACCGCGCGAAGATCCCTTGCTCGTGGAGGCCATCGACTCTTTCGACTACCTCGTCGTCGACAACGAGCACGAGGCGCCTGTGCTGGAGAAGAACCTCATCAACCAGTACAGCCCGTTTTTCAATGCGGACTTCAAAAGGACAACAAGAGCTACCTTCATCGCGCGCTCACCAAAGGCGATGTGTTCCCGGCCATCAAGTACACTCGCGAAGCACAAGTCCGACACGAAGTACTTCGGTCCTTTCACCGACGCCCGTGCCGCCCGGGAGATGATGACACGCCCGGCCCGGCGTGGTGCCTGTGCGCCGCCACCTGCGCCGACTGGCGGGGACTCACGCGCGCGCTGGAGAAGGACCCGCTCGCTTTCTTGGAAGCGCGATGCGCGTCCCTGCTTTCGACTGCCACGTGGGCCTCGGCGCCCCGGCGCCTGTTGCGGGGCCATTACGCCCGAGGAGCCCAGACGTGCGGCGCATCGAGCGCTTCCTCGCAGGCAACCACCGCGAGGTTCGTCGACGAGCTGACGGCGGAAATGCAGGAGGCCGCCGAAGGCTCGACTTCGAGCGGGCGGGACGGCTGAAGGCGCGCATCGACACCATCAACTCGCTCGCCGACAAGCAGCACGCCGTGTCCTCGCGCGACCTGTCCGCCGACGTCGTCGGGTTCTTCCGCGAGGAGACCGTGGCCGGGGGTGAACGTGCTCGTCATCCGCGAGGGACGCATCGTGAACGCCAACGAGTTCGTCTTGAACCGTGGCACCGACGTGCCCGATCAGGATCTGCTGCGCAACTTCCTCATGCGCTACTACGACACCACCACCTCCATCCCGCGCGAGGTGATCACGCGCACTGCCCGAGGACGCCGAGGCCATGGGGAGTGGCTCACGGGCAAGCTCGACTCCGGCCCACGGCGCCAGGTGCGCTTCTGCGCCCCGCAGAAGGGGGAGAAGGCCGACCTTCTGACCATGGCCGAGACCAACGCGCGCCACGTTCTCATGCGCTACAAGGTGCGCACGAACTACGACGACAAGCGCATCAACAACGCGCTTCTGCAGTTGGAGAGCGCACTGGCCCTGGACGAGCCGCCCATGCGCATCGAGTGCTTCGACATCTCCACCATCCACGGCTCCACACGGTGGCCTCGATGGTGGTGTTCACGAACGGCAAGCCCGACAAGAACCAGTACCGCCGCTTCAAGATCAAGACGCCGCTCGACGAGGCGAACGACTTCCTCTCCATGCAGGAGGTGATGCGGCGCCGCTACGCGCCGGAACGTTTGAGCGACGAGCGCTTCGGCAGCAAGCCCGACCTCATCATTCTCGACGGCGGCAAGCCGCAGCTGTCGGCGGCGCTCGAGATGTTCGAGCGGATGGGCATCGACGACATCGCGATTGCGGTCTGGCCAAGCGCGACGAGGCTGTTCGTGCCTTGGCAGGACACGGGGACCGGTGGTGCTGCCTCAGGCTCGGCGTCGCTGTACCTGGTGAAGCAGGTGCGCGACGAGGCCCAATTCCGCTTCGCCATCACCTTCCACCGCGAGCTGCGCGGCAAGGGCATGACGGCCTCCATTTTGGACGACGTGACGGGCATGGGCCCCGTGCGCAAGAAGGCCCTGCTCAAGCACTTCGTCGTTCAGGAACCTGAAGGCCGCGAGCCCGAGGACATCAAGGCCGCCAAGGTCATCCCCGAAGAGGTGGCCGAGGAGTTGGTGCGCGTTCTCGCGCAGTATAATGAGCGGAAAGAAGAGAAGGAAGAACAGCTGGCCGAAGAAACGTTTGGCGAACACCATCCCGTAGGGAAAGGAGGGGCGACTGCCCCCTACGGAGAGCTGTTCAGACAAACGCCAGAAAAGAGATCCTTTCAGGAAAGGAGGCCTGGGCCGGCGGGGAGAAGGAAGAGGCTCAGATGCCCGACTTCGTCATCGTGACGGGCATGTCCGGCGCGGGGCGCACGGAAGCCATGCACGTCTTCGAGGATTTGGGCTACTACTGCGTGGACAACTTGCCTTCACCTGCTCGCCGAGCTCGTGCGCGTGAACGAGAGTACCGAGCACGAGGGCGGCCGGCGCCGTCTGGCCGTGGTCTGCGACTTTGCGCGCAACGGCGACTTCTTCCCGATCTGGAGGCCGAGCTTTCCTCCATGCGAGATGCGTCTCCCACCAAGGTGCTGTTCCTCGATGCCGCCGACGACAAGCTCATCGCCCGTTAACCGCTCGAGCCGCCGCCGGCATCCGCTGTGCACCGACGGCACCACCATCGGCAGGGCATCCAGCGCGAGCGCGCTTTGCTCATGGGCGCGCGACCGCGCCGACTACGTCATCGACACCACCGATATGCGGCCCCAGGCTGCGCAACCATCCGGGGCTCTTCGCCACGGGCAGCGAGCGCAAGGGGCTCGCGGTCACCGGTTTACTCGTTTGGCTTCAAGCCACGGGGCGCCCCGCGATGCCGACATGGTCATAGACGTGCGGTTCCTGCCGAACCCCTATTACGATCCGGAGCTGCGGCCGCTGACGGGGCTGGACGCCCCGGTGCGCGACTTCGTGCGCATGCGCGAGGAGACCATCGAGTTCGAGCAGAAGTGGCACGACTTTTGGACGTCGTCATGCCGGGGTACGTCGCCGAGGGCAAGCAGCAGCTGGCCATCGGCGTGGGCTGCACCGGCGGCCAGCACCGGTCGGTGGCGCTTGCCGAGGCCACGGGCGACTACCTGAAGTCGAAGGGCTATCGGGTGAGCGTGGCCCATCGCGATCTGCGTCTGGCCGAGCGCGGTCACGACGTGCAGCGCGAGAGCGACAACGTGCTGGACGCCCGCGCCGGCGGCGGAAAGGGAAGCGTAGAAGGTGGCCGGCATAAAAGAAGAGCACCGAGGCCTTCCGCGTCGATCCGGCGGCCACGGCGGCGTTCTCGGCCCTGCGCAGCGCGCTTCCGGAACCTGCGGCCTTTGGATGAGGACGCCCGCGCGCTGAAGGCGGTGGTCATCGGCGGGGCACCGGCGCTCCGGTCTCCATCCGACGCTGCTCTCCTTAGGCGTGCAGACGAGCGCCGTCGTGGCCATGGCCGACGACGGCGGCCTTTTCAGTGTTTGCGCGGGGAGGCCGACGTCACGCCGCCCGGCGACATCCGCAAGTGCCTCGTGGCCTTTGCGAAGGATCCCTGCCGACCCGCTTGTGCGGGCGCTCAATACCGCTTCGCCGTGGCCCGCGACCATGCTCTGGGCAACCTCCTTCTGGCCCGCGCTGGAAGATGCGACGGGGTCGTTTCCCGGGCCATCGCCATCTGCGAGCTAAGCTGGTGGACGCCAGGGGCACGTGTATCCCTCGACGTTGGACCACGTGGTGTTGTCGGCCCAGACCCAGGACGGGCGCATTCGGACAGTCAGGGCCGTGCCTGCCATTCCAAAGACGGCGCTTGCGCAGGTGTGGCTCTCCGCCGAGGACGGCCGGCCGCCGCGCCCCGCACGAGCCGGCGCTTCAGGCCATCCGCGAGGCCGACCTCATCGTGCTGGGCCCGGGGTCGCTGTTCACCTCCATCATCCAGAACCTGCTCATCCCCGGTCCCGGGGCCATCCGGCCTCGGGCCGCGTGCTATTCGTGTGCGCCCTGGCCGACAGGCGTGGGGCTGACGGCCCGCGAGCACTTCGAGGGCGCTGACGGCCCACGGCATGGAGGGGCTCATCGACTACATGCTCGTGCACTCGAAGGTGCCTCTGCGCGCCAGAAAGCCCCGCCACGGGCAGCTTCGCGGCCATCTCCGGGGCCGAGCTGGAGCACGCTTCCACGAGCGACGGAACGACGACCAGCTCATCAAGGGGGTGCGTCCATCTCCATCTCCTACGCCGATATGCTCGCCATCCAGTCCGCGGTCCCATCGTCATCAGCCGAAACCTCGTGGACGCCGAGCAGCCCACGTGGCACTCGCCCTTCGCGCTGCGCGATGCCTTCCAGAACGTCATCAAGCTCTCGCGGGCGCGCCGGAGCTAGGCCATGTCGTTCACGTCCGAGGTGAAAGACGAGCTGGCCCGGGTCGTGCCCGCCTGTCCGCAGTGCGAGAGGCGACGCTCGCGGCGCTGGTGCGCATCGAGGGGACGCTGTTCGTGAGCGGGCCGGCCCGCCTACCGGGTGGAGATCGCCACGGACGCGCCAGCCTCAGCGCGGCTCGTCCGTGCGGCTTTGCACGGCATCTATTCGTTGAAGACGAACCTCACCATGCGCCGTTCGGTGCTGCACGAAGACACCGAACTATCTCATCGAGGTGCCGGCCCAGCCCCATCGGCCGATGCCTTGCGCGACATGGGGGTGCTCTCGGCCGAGGCGGCCTGGAGATGGGTATCAAAGGAATCGCTTGTGGCCAAGCCCTGCTGCGCGGCGGCCTACCTGCGGCGCCTTTTTTGGGCAGCGGCTTTATCTCGACCCCAAAAGCGACTTTCGCTTCGAAATCACCGTGGAATCCGGGGCGCTGGCCGAGGGACTCGGGCTATGGCCCAAGGACATCACGGCCCATCATGGCACGGCGCCCAGCTCGTACATGGTCTACCTGAAGAGCGGCAACGCCATCACGGAGTTCCTCGCGCTTCGCCGGCGCCCACCAGGCGGCGCTTTCCATGGAGGAGGGCGCGTCGTGAAGTCGGTGCGCAACGACGTGAACCGCCAGATCCAACGCCGGCTGGCCCAACCAGCAGAAGGCCGCCAGCGCCGCCGTAGAGCAGATTTACGCCATCCGGCGGGTGGTGGAGACACTACGGTATGGGACTTGCCCCCGGCTACAGGGAGTTCATCCCGCCTGCGGGTCACCTACCCCGAGGCGTCGCTGAAGGAGCTCGGCCAGCGGGCGACGCCGCCTCTTTCAAGAGCGCCGTCTATCACGCGTCCGCCGCCTCGAGCAGCTGGCCGCCGAGCTGGACGCGGGGGGAGCGCCGGCAGCCCCATCGAGGTGGTAAACGGCTTCTCTAACTTCTCCCTTGTGCTGTATTTCCTCCAGTAAGTTGTGTCCGAGTCAATTTACTGGAGGAAATAGCGGCAAGTTGTTGCGCTCGCTTTGTGCAGGCGGGACGGTTTTTCAAATAAATCGGCTTTATCGTGGTGGGAATCGCTTAGCTTCGTAGTAAACTTGTGAGAGGCCTAACAGCTGATACGTGCCCATCGGGCTTCGCGAGTATCTTGTGAAAGGAGATACGCATGACAACCAAGGTAGGCATCAACGGATTCGGTCGCATCGGACGCCTCGTCTTCCGCGCCATGGCCGACGATCCCGCGGTCGAGGTGATCGCCGTCAACGATTTGGGCGACAAAGCCACCGCTGCTCACCTGCTGAAGTACGACTCCATCCACGGCATCCGCAATTTTGATATCGAAGTGACGGATGACGGCTTGGTGGTGGATGGCAAGCACGTGACCATGCTTTCCGACCGCGATCCGGCGAACCTGCCCTGGGGCGAGCTGGGTGTGGATGTGGTCGTAGAGGCCACCGGCATCTTCAAGACCGGCGAGCTGGCGCAGAAGCACCTGGATGCCGGCGCGAAGAAGGTCGTCATCACCTGCCCGGCCAAGGACGAGGACATCACCATCGTCATGGGCGTCAACGACGACCAGTACGACCCCCCCCCGAGGTGCACAACATCATCTCGAACGCCTCCTGCACCACCAACTGCCTGGCTCCCTTCGCCAAGGTGCTGTTGGAGAACTTCGGCATCAAGCGCGGCTACATGAACACGATCCATTCCTACACCAACGATCAGAAGATCCTCGATCTTCCCCACAAGAGATCTGCGCCGTGCCCGCGCCGCAGCCCTCTCCATGATCCCCACCACCACCGGTGCCGCCCGTGCCGTGTCCCTCGTGCTCCCCGAGCTCAAGGGGCCGTCTCGACGGTTTCGCAACCCGCGTTCCCACCCCGACGGATCGATGGTCGACCTCACGGTCGAGCTGGAGAAGTCCGTGACCGCCGAGGAGATCAACGCCGCCATGAAGGCCGCGGCCGAGGGCCCTTGAAGGGCATCTTGGAAAGTACACCGAGGGATCCCATCGTGTCCATCGACATCGTTGGCAACGACCACTCCTCGATCTTCGACTCCAAGCTCACCATGGTGCTCGGCGGCGAGGGCAACTTCGTCAAGTGCATCTCCTGGTACGACAACGAGGTGGGGCTATTCCAACCGCGTGAAGGATCTTGTTAAAATTCTTCTTCCGGAGGAATAAAATTTTAATCAAGATCGGTTTGGACTTCTGGGTTCCGACAGGCCACCTTTCCCCCTGTTTGGGGCACGGCGCGGCACGAAGGCCGCTTGGCCCCAAGGCGGGGCAATTCCAGGCACCTGTCGAAACCTCGCTGACTTCCTTGGGCGAACCAGTGAGGCAAAATATTAGTATTTTGAGAATCGGTTCCTTAAATGAGCCGGGTTTCTCTTTTAGGAAAGGAACGACATGGCGGATATCAAGACTATTGACGACGAATTTCGCGGGCAAGAAGGTGCTCGTGCGCGTCGACTTCAACGCGCCGGTGGACGCCGACGGCAACGTGACCGACGATACGCGCATCCGCGCGGCGCTGCCCACCATCAACAAGCTCGTCGGCGACGGCGCCCGGAGTGATCCCTCACGAGCCACCGCGGCCGACCGGCGGGGAGGGCTTCGAGGGAGTCCTTCAGCTTGGGCCCCATCGCGCGCCGTTTGCAGGAGCTGCTCGGCCGCGACATCGTGCTCGCGCGAGCTTGTCGGACCTGCGGCTCGAGGAGCCGTCGACGCGCTGGAAGACGGTGACGTGCTGCTGCTGGAGAACATCCGCTTCGACAAGCGCGAGAAGAAGAACGACCCCGAGTTCGCCCGTGCCTTGGCAGACCTCGCCGATGCCTACGTGAACGACGCCTTCGGCACGGCTCATCGCGCCCATGCCTCCACGGCCGGTGTTGCGGCTTATCTGCCCTCCTATGCCGGCTATCTCATGGAGCGCGAGGTGGCCCACGCTCATGGGCATGCTCGACGAGCCGCGCCGCCCCTTCGTCGCCATTCTCGGCGGCTCGAAGGTCTCCGACAAGATCAAGGTCATCGACGCGCTGCTGGAGAAGGCCGACACCCTCATCATCGGCGGCGGCATGTGCTTCACGTTCCTGGCGGCCCAGGGCAAATCCGTGGGCACCTCGCTCATGGGAGGCCCGATTGGGTCGAGCGTGCCGGCGACATGATGAAGAAGGCCGCCGACCGCGGCGTGTCGCTGCTGCTTCCCGTGGACGTCGTGTGCGCCGATGCCTTCGCGAACGACGCCAACCTCGCCACCGTCTCGGTGGACGAGATTCCCCGACGACATGATGGGCCTCGATATCGGCCCGGAGACGGCCGAGCTGTACGCCGAGGCCATCGGCATGGCCAAGAGCGTCTTCTGGAACGGCCCCATGGGCGTCTTCGAGATGCCCTCCTTCGAGGCCGGCACCCGGGCGGTGGCCGGGCCGTGGCCGCCAACGAGGCTGACACCATCATCGGCGGCGGCGACTCGGTGGCCGCGGTGAACCAGTTCGACCTGGCTGACAAGATGACCTTCATCTCCACGGGCGGCGGTGCCTCCATGGAGCTCGTCCAGGGCGAGGCGCTCCCCCGGCGTCGAGGCCCTTCGCTAGAAAAGGAAGCAATATGCCCCCGCAAGAACCTCATTGCCGGCAACTGGAAGATGAACAACACCGTGCCCGAGGCCGTGGTGCTCGCCCAGGAGATCTCCAACCGCATGGAGCGCGACTGGCTGGAGCTGGTGGATGTGGCCGTCTGCCCGCCCTTCGTGGACCTCAAGCCCGTGAAGAGCGTCTTCGAGTTCGACCGCGTGGATATCGCCGTAAGGTGCCCAGAACGTCTACTGGGAGCCCAAGGGCGCGTTTACCGGCGAGATTTCCATCGCCATGATCAAGAACATCGGCTGCGCCTTCTGCATCGTGGGCCATTCCGAGCGCCGCAACCTCTTCGGCGAGACCAACGAGGAAGTGAACGAAGGCCCGCGCGCTCATCGAGGCCGATATCACCCCCATCATCTGCGTGGGTGAGTCGCTGTCCGTGCGCGACAGGGCACCTACCTCGATTTCGTCACGGCCCAGGTGCGCGCGGCCTATGCCGGTATGGACGCGGCCGACGCGGCGAAGACCGTTGTGGCCTACGAGCCGGTGTGGGCTATCGGCACGGGACGGACGGCCACGCCGGAGCAGGCCGAGGAGGTCTGCGCCGCCATCCGCGCCACCGTGTCGGACATGTTCGGTGCTGAGGTGGCCGAGACAGCTGCGCGTGCTCTACGGCGGCTCGATGAACGAGGGGAATGCGGCGCTGCTCCTCGCCGAGCCCGACATCGACGGCGGCCTCATCGGCGGCGCGGCGTTGAAGGCCGATTCGTTTATCCAAATTGTGAAGGAAGCCTGCTAAATGGAACGACCTGTTGTGGCGCCGGCCCGCGAAGAGCTGCGCCTTCCCGCCTGTCTCATCATCATGGACGGCTTCGGCCTGGCCGAGCCGGGCCCAGCAACGCCATCTCGCTGGCCGCAACGCCGGTGCTCGACCGCCTGTTCGCCGAGGCGCCCACCACGCGCCTGGCGGCCTCCGGCGGGCCGTGGGCCTGCCCGAGGGGCAGATGGGCAACTCGGAGGTAGGACACTTCAACATCGGCGCCGGGCGTGGTGTTCCAGGAGCTCACCCGCATCAACCGTGCCTGCCGCGACGGATCGATCGCCGTAAATCCGGAGATCGTCGCGGCGTTCGAGACATGCCAAAAAGCCGGGAGCCGCGCTGCATCTCATGGGATTGCTCTCCGACGGCGGCGTGCACTCGTCGCTCGAGCACCTTTTCAAGCTGTGCGACATCTCGGCGGCCTACGGCCTCGAAAATACCTTCGTGCACTGCTTCATGGACGGCCGCGACGTGCCGCCCGCCAGTGGGGCCGGTTACATGGCCGAGCTCGTGGATTATTTGGAACGGGCCGCGTCGAAGGCCCCGGCTGGCGCGCCCTGCGAGATTTCCATCGCCTCCGTGGAGGGCCGTTACTACGCCATGGATCGCGATAATCGCTGGGAACGCGTGGAGCGAGCCTACGATGCCGTCGTCTGCGCCGAGCCCTTCCGCGACCTGGCTGCCGTGGCTGCCATGGAGGCCTCCTACGGAAGCGAGGTAACCGACGAGTTCGTGGAGCCCGTGGCCTGGATGCCCGCGGTATGCGCGACGGGGATGCCGTCATCTTCTTCAACTTCCGCCCGACCGCGCCCGCGAGATCACCCGCGCCATCACCGATCCGGCCTTCGCCGGCTTTGAACGCAAGAAGTGGCCGAGCGTGCATTTCGTGTGCTCACGGAGTACGATCCGACATTCCGGCGGCCGTGGCCTTCCCCAAGGAGTTCCCGGAAAACGTGCTGGCCGATGTGCTGGCTGACGCGGGGGCTTGCCCAGTACCACATCGCCGAGACGGAGAAGTACGCCCACGTCACCTTCTTCTTGAATGGCGGTCGCGAGGCCGAGAAGGGGGGAGAGCCGACGTCTCATCGCGAGCCCGAAGGTGGCCACCTATGATCTGCAGCCGGAGATGAGGCAGGCGAGGTGGCCGACACCTGGCGGCGGCCATCGACGCCGACGAGGCCGACGTGTACATCGTGAACTTCGCGAACTGCGACATGGTGGGGCATACCGGCATCGTGGAGGCCCGCGCGGCCACCGAGGCGGTGGACGCCGGCGTGGGAAGGTTCTTTCCGCCATAAAGCGCAAGGGCGGGCGTGGCGCTCATCACGGCAGATCACGGCAACGCCGACAAGATGCTCGCCGATGACGGGAGGGGCCTTCACGGCCCACACCACCAACCCGGTGCCGCTCGTGCTCGTGGATGCGAGCGGGTCGAACCCGAGCCTTTCCGGAGCCGAGGGGTGCCTGGCCGACATCGCGCCCACCCTGCTCGCGATGATAGGCCTTCCGCAGCCGGCCGAGATGACGGGCGAGAGCCTTCTGGCTTGAAATTGATCCCGATGCCGCTCGGCGCCCCTTGATGGCGCTGGCGGCATCGGCTATACTAGTCGACTTGCGTACGCAAAACACTGGAAACGTAAAGGAAGCGTGACACGTTGAATCCCCTGGTAATCGTCTTCTTGGTTCTGCTGGTTCTGTCCGGCATCGGCCTTATCATCTTCATTCTCATGCACTCGGGCAAGGGCACGGGCATCTCGGATATGATCGCGAGCTCCATGTACTCCACCCAGACGGGCAGAGCATCATCGAGAAGAACCTCGACCGCATCACCATCGGCTGCGCCATCGTGTTTTCTGCTTTCCCTCGTGGTTCTCATGATCATCTACCCCACGGAACCATTACCCAGTAATTGAAAATTCTTCTTGCATGCGCGACAGGTTCTGTTAGAATAATCGTCGCTGCAAAGCATGTCGGAGTGGTGGAACGGCAGACACGCTAGCTTGAGGTGCTAGTGCCCACATACCGGGCGTGCGGGTTCAAATCCCGCCTCCGACACCAGAGAAATTAAAAGAGCCCGTAAGGGCTCTTTTCATTCGCCGATGCTGCGGTTCCGACAGGCACCTGGCCGTGCCCTTGTTTGGGGCACGGCGTTGGCCAAGCCAACTTGGCCCCAAGGCGGGGCAATTCCAGGCACCTGTCGGAACCTCGCTGACTTCCTTGGGCGCTTTCGGGGCTCTTCTCCGGTTCTGAATAGTAAGAGGTGATTTACATGACGACAGACGACAAGACGGCCCATGGGCGGCAGGTGGAGAGGGTTCTTTGGATCGTTCTCGTCTTGAACCTGGTAGTGGCCGCCTCCAAGTTTCTACGGTCTGGCGGGGTCGGCCTCCATGCAGGCCGATGGCATCCACTCGGTATTCGACTCGCTGGGCAACGTCATCGGGCTTGTCGGCATCAGCTTGGCGGCGTCCTGCCGACGCGGGCACCCTTACGGCCATTCCAAGTTCCGAGACCTACGGTTCGCTCGCCATCGGCGTGCTGCTCCTCTTCGCCGCCTTCGAAGTAGGCTCCTCGGCTGTGGAGAAGCTGGTTGCCGGCACCTACACGGCTCAGGTGACGCCCGTGTCCTTCATCGTCATGGTGGGAACCCTCGTGGTGAACCTGTTCGTGACCTTGTACGAGCGCCGTGCGGGGCAAGCGGCTCAAGAGCGAGATCCTCGCGGCTGATGCGGCTCACACGCTCTCCGACGCTTTCGTCTCCATCGGCGTCATCGTCGGCCTCGGCTTCGTCGTGGCCGGGTTCCCCTATGGCCGATCCCATCATGGCGCTGCTCGTGACCGTGGCCATCCTCGCCTCGGCAGTGGGCGTGTTCCGCACGGGGCTGCGCACCTTTTCCGACCACGCGCGCATTCCCGCCGCCGACATCGCCCGCGTGGCGGAAAGGTGAATGGCGTGCGGTCGATCCATGCCGTGCGCACCCGGGGCACCGAGGCCGAGGTCTACTGCGATCTGCACGTGCTCGTCGATCCGCAGATGACGGTGCTTGCCGCCCATGACCTGGGAGACGAGGTGGAAGGTGTCGTGGCCGCGGCCTTCCCTCAAATCAAGGAAGTGCTCGTGCATATCGAGCCGGATACGGCCGCCGAGCGCGCGCCGAGGCTAGCGCAAAAAGCCGCCGTCCGATTTCGCGGGCGGCGGCTTTTTGTAATCTGCGGGGACAGCCGGGGCGTCTTTCCCTAAGCCTGGGCGGTGAACCGGATGCCGACGTAGAAGGCAGTATTCGGCAGGCCCGAGATGTCGTAGACCTCGTCCAGCTCGATGACCGACACGCGCCAGTTGTAGGTACCGTTGTCCGTGGACACGACGCCGGCCTGGTAGGTGTTGCCCGAGTCGTCCACGCCGCTGTCGGTGACCTCGGCATTTTCCAGCCCCTCCACCTGCATGGCCCCCTGGACGGCCTTCTCAATGGTGCCCGAGGCGAAATCAGCGTAGCGCAGGCGCATGTCGTCGCCCGCCTTGCGCGAGACGGTGAGCGTCCAGGATCCCTTCAAAAAGCTTCACGGCGTCGCCGGCCGACAGCTTGTCGATGCCCTGAACGTACATGAGCCCCGCTTCTTCCAGGGAGACGTCGGCGGGCAGCTTGATGACCTCGAAGCCGCCGTTGGGGTCGGTAGTGCCCACGGGGGGTGCGCTCGTACAAAGTGTAGCCGGCATCGGTAAGCGCGGTCATGATCTCTCGTCGGAAAGCGGCATGAGCGAAGAGAGCAAAGGGAAGTCGTAGGAAACCTCGCGGGCCAAGTTGTCCTGCAGCGTCTGCTGCTGGCGGATGGGCTCGTTCTGATCTGGTCGAAGTAGCGCCCTAAGAAAAGGCAGCCGACAACGGCGGCCACGACCATGGCGGCCAGCATGATGGCCTTCACGCGCGGCGGCGTCTCAAGGACGTGAGCTCGGCGCCGTCGTAGTAGCGAACGTCTCCGATCTGCACGGTGCTCTTCGGCTCGCGGGCCAGCGGATGGAAGCCTGCACGGCGGGTGGGAGGCATCTCGGCTTCGCCCGATCGGGCGTGGCTAGCCTTGCGGCGGCGCGCCTCCTCGGCGGGCTTGTAGGGCCTCGGTTGAATCTACGGAATCGCGCAGGTTCTCGTCTTGGGTCATGAATGGCGCTCCTGTACGTTACGGTGTTGCTGCCGATTATACCATTGCTTCCCCGTTGGCTCTCTGCTAGGATAAACGGACTCATGGGGGAGTAGCTGGCGCCAACGGGCGCGGCTCGTCAACATCGTGGCCACGGTTGCGCACATGGGCGGCAACGGCGACCTGGCGAGCCTCATTAGAGACTCATGGTGCAGGATTGACCGCAGAGGTCCGTTCGCACCATGAGTCTTTTTGTGGTCGGATGGGCCGGCCCGCGCGACCGAGGAGGAAGACGTGGATCTTTCGATTTTCGACCCCGGAGGCATGGATCAGCCTCCTCACGCTCATTTTCCTGGAGATAGTTTTTGGGCGTGGACAACCTGGTGTTCATCTCCATCACCACCAACCGCCTTCCACCGGAGAAGCAGCATATCGGCCGCAAGCTGGGCCTGGCTGGCGCGTTGGTTATGCGTATCCTCTTCTTGTGCTTCGCCTCCTATCTGGCACATGACCGCATCGTTGTTCACCGTGAACCTCGGCGCCTACAGCCACGGCTTCGGTGCGCGACATCGTCATGCTCGTCGGCGGCGGATACCTCATCTACAAGGGGCATCCGCGAGCTGACCGACGTGCTCGCCTCACCGAGATCAAGGCCGAGACCTCCGAGGAGCACAAGGCGCGCCATCTCATCGGGCTGCCCCAGGCCGTGGGCACCATCATGGTGATGGACGTCGTGTTCTCCATCGACTCGGTCATTACCGCCGTGGGCTTGGCCGAGCATCTCATCGTCATGATCCTGGCTGTGATGATCGCCGTGTTCATCATGATGATCTTCATCGATCCCATCTCGAACTTCATCAACAGTCATCCGGAGATGAAGATCCTGGCACTGGTGTTCATCTGCGCCATCGGCGTTCTGCTCGTGCTCGACTCCGCCGGCATCCACCTCCATCGAGGTGCTCGACATGCACATGGAGAAGCTCATGGTGTACTTCGCCATGATCTTCGCGGTCGTCTTGGAGTTCATTCAAATGGCCTTCAATTCGCGGCTGAACGCGTGGAAGAAGCAGCTGGCCGACGAGGCCATCGACGCGGCGGTGCGCGAGGCCGAGGGCGGCGAGGAGCCGGCGAAGGTGGGCGAGCAGGCCCGCGCCCGCGTGGATGCCGCCATCGGGAACGCCGAGCGACTCAACTAGCAGCGCGGCTGGAAGGATGCCCCGGGCGGCCGTTTGCGGACGAGTCTTGAATTTCTTGAAATTAGGGCTTGCATCGTCTGGCTGCTTCCTTATAGTATCTCCTCGCGATGCGGACATGGCTCAGCTGGTAGAGCATCACCTTGCCAGAGGGTCGCGGGTTCAAATCCCGCTGTCCGCTCCATTGTCATCAGAAGGCCGGTCAGGCTCTTGTTTGACCGGCCTTTGCAATGACAGCCGCCAGGAATGGCGAAGTGGCCAAGTGGTAAGGCAGAGGCCTGCAACCTTCACCCCAGTTCGAATCTGGGCGTCGCCTCCAACCTGGAACCTATATGCGGACATGGCTCAGTTGGTAGAGCACAACCTTGCCAAGGCGGGGGTCGCGGGTTCGAATCCGTTGTCCGCTCCCATGATTTCTGAGTCGAGAGCCTGTGGGCTCTCAATTTTTCTGTATGAGGGCTTTTGTCAAACAGCGTGTTGCAGAGCGCAGTGCCAGCGTGGCTTTATCCCCGAACGATAGGTGCTGACATTTGCCCCCTGGCTACAACCAGCCTGACAGAACTCAGTGTCCAGCTGGGGTTTTTGCCCGATTTCGAATTGCAACCTGTAGCCCAAGGGGCTGTTTGTCAAAGCGGGAAAAAGGAACTGGCAAAAGAGAGCCTCAGGCTGCGGGTGGCTTGTTCGATGGTACGACCACGCGGAGATCGTCCATCCTCAATTGTTGATCGCGTGCACAAAATGAGCGTCACCCTATGGTAGTATGGCGATACGGAAAGATTCGGCCGTGAGAGGCGGTTGCCCATGGAGACGAGCAGGTAAATGCCGCGAGTGCTCGCGCCACCCAATACGAGGGGGGGCGTTGCCGACCCGGGGCGTTGCGAAGGTCCTCGTGGCCGGGTTCGCCATCTACATTCTCGGTCTGTGGGTGCTCGTGGCTCTGGCGGGTTTCACGACCGGCGATGCTGCCGAGGTGGGCATGATGGATATGCTCATCGTGCTGGCCGTCGTCACCTCTTGCCACGGCCGGGTGGTGGATGTTCCGCCCGAAGGCCGGCAAGGTCGTTATCTGCGAGAAGTGCGGGCGCCCGCTATGCGGTGGTGCAGCCTCCCAAGTACACCAACGGTTGGAACTACGACAAGATTGCCCCGGCATCGCCGCGAGCTTTCCTGAAGGGAGCCTGCATCCGATGAGGGAAGCCAGGCTCCTGCCCCCGCATCCGCGCCATCTGCCGCCGATTCCAAGGAATCCTGAAAACCCTTTGACAGGGACGGCGATCTGTTAAACTACTAACTCGCTGCTGAACGAAAGCGAGGCGGCAACCCGGAATGCGCGATTAGCTCAGGGGAGAGCACTACCTTGACACGGTAGGGGTCACAAGTTCAAATCTTGTATCGCGCACCATGAAAACCCGGGTCAGAGGAGTTGAAAGTTTTGACCTTTTTCCCCGGTCCAAATGGAAGCAAAATGGACTCAAAATCACTTCCCCGTGACTTATTACCAGTCCATCGCCTCCACCGCCTCGATACTTCTGGGCCATGTCCACATGGGTGTAAATGTCCATGGTCGTGGAGTACTTCGCGTGGCCCGCGAGCACTTGGAGAACCTTTCGGGTCGGTGGTCTTCTTGCGGGCCATGGCCGTGAGGTAGCTGTGCTCATATCGTGCAGCGTCATGCCCTGGCAGCCGTAGCCGTCCCTGTGACACTCCACCACCGGGTGACGGAATGGGGCGCATCCTTCTCGCCCAGCTCGTTGCACATGAGCGGCGTGTCGTCTCCGAGGACGGGCCACGGCTGCCCGTCTCCTTCCGCGTCTCCGCGAACATCTCTCTGGCGGCAATGCGCTCCCTCGTCCGCCTTGAGGCTCGCGGGCATAAGGGAGCGCCCTCTTGGACGCGGCGGTCTTCGTGTCCTTCTGCCGCCCCAGGCTATCGGTTGCCGCACCACGGAATCTCCGGCCTCGAAAGTCTATGTCCCATCGTCTAGGCCCACGATTTCCTGCGCGCTCATGCCCGACCCGACCGCCGCCCGAAGCGCGAACTCCATGGGCTTCCTCGGATCGAGGGAACGACGAAGCGCCTGATGCCCTCGACGGGAGGGGTGCTGCTCCGTGTCTATGGCCGGCGCTCGGCGTACTCGCACGGGTTGGAGTCGGCGTCGCCCCCTTCACCGCATCCGGAACATCCTGTGGAGCGTCACGGATATGTCGCGCACGTAGGTTCCGGACAAGGGCCTGCCTAAGGGCTCTCGCCGTTTCTGAGGGCCTTTGTACATCGCATCCCAGGTGCGCCCAGGCCGAATTTCCTCGATCCGGGCCTTAGAGAGGTGCATATTGGCGCACACGATGGCACCTCTGTTCTTCTGCAACGTGTCGTAGGCGACCTTCGCCGCCCGCTCGGCCAGCCACGCCTCTCCGCGTAGGCGGGGAAGAAAGATCCCCTCGCGCCTAACTCGCCGCGCTCGATGGCGGCCACGAACTCGTCGCGGCGTCCTGCGCCTCGAGTACGTCCCGTGGAACACCCCTCGTCTTGACATAGCCCCTCGTCGCCCTCCGAACTCGCCATCGATCTCGCGCGAGCTGCCACTTGCGGCACTTGCCGCGCGACTTGCCGCGCTCATCTTTGTACACACGGATTTTTTACCGCGAAACCTTTACCTTGGCCATGGTACAATTCACCTGCCTTCCTATTCGTAGGATGGTATTTCTTCTGCGAGCCCCGCCAGTCCGCCAAGATCAAAAGGGGTTCTTCTTAATACTGTAAAAGCCCCACTGCCGGAACAGTGCCGGAGCACTGCCGTTGCACTGTCGACAGTGTTTTGTTGCGAAAAGGTTCACTATCCTTCAACCGCAACATCTTGTGTTTCATCCTTCATTTATGGAAGGTTTTCTGCAAAATTCGAAATCAACGTTCAATATCTTGTGCCTTTACTTTTTGCAGCGCTGCAAACTTATAATCAGAGATAGCTCATCTACCGACTCGTAAAGTGTAGAAGGAGTATCTGGTTTGCGCGTCCCTCTCGGGGCGCTTCCTGCTGCCTCTCTGGACACTTTGTCAACCTTCCTCAGTTTCTCAAGCCTGTGTTCCTGATCGACGTAAAACGCTGTTATCGGGAGGCAGTATTTCTCCCTCCTCTCCCCAGCACGACGAGATACTGCTCGTCCTCAAGGAGCATCTTCACCCGGCTGTGCCCCTTTGTAAGGAGTCGACCATACGAGCATTCCTTCGCACTCTCCGCATTCAGGCGATTGCAGCCGCAATTCTCGATGAACGCTCGCGCCCATCTAATGCGCTCGCACCGGTTCATGTCGGGTTGCCTCTCCCCGTCCTTTCCGTAGTCGCAGCACGTTGTATTGAACGCCTCTTCGCGACCGTGCTCCATTGGATGTCTTCACGCGTGTTGACGGGAAGTCCTCGAAGGTGGGTTTCGTCAGCAGGAAGCACGCGCTCGAATATCTCACGACAGATGATCCTCGTAAACCTCCCATTGCGCAAGGTCATCGCATGGGAGAAGATCAGGCAGCCAGCACCAGTCCTCAACCACGGTCTACCTCCAATCATGCACACCAGCAGGTTCAGCTTGTCCGCTCGACAAAGCGTGGTGTTCGTGAGATTTATCTGCGAGCGAGTGATGGTCCCATTCACCAATTCGACCTTCGTCGAGTTCATCTGAGGGGTGATATAGGGGTTGTTGGGCGGTAGCAGATGGCTCACTGTCAGGGATATCAACGAGTTGCATGATCTGCACCTCGTCGGAACGGATTGGCTGGACGCGCTCACTATCTTCATGGCTGAAGTCGTGGGCGTTCGCGGCGCACACATCCTCGAGCCGACAGGCGTTCTCGCTCGAATGAGTGTCCTTGATGTCTATGTAGACGTAGTACCCCTCGCATCTCGGCGGAATATCGCCTTCAGAAGCACGAAGTACATCTTGTAATACCACTCATCGTGAGTCTGACCGGCGCGCGTGATCGAGCTTCTTCTTGTCCGGTATGACCACGCCACAGAATGAGTCGTCGTCGTCGAAGTAGTAGCAATACGCAGC
>VOFB01004457.1_pt1 | contig 19013 bp, 31 predicted proteins | sample 5384141 | NCBI WGS metagenome assembly VOFB01 (sample SAMN12384721, study PRJNA508395) | human gut metagenome | isolation source: healthy gut A | host: Homo sapiens | reverse complement strand
CAAGCTGGTTCAGTTGCGTAGGCAAGGACAAACTGATCTGCCAGAATCGCACGACAAAGTTGAACAGTCTTTTCCTTTGAAGAGAGGCTTCAGTGCTGTACTTCAGAGCTTTATTTGATGCTTGAGATGATGACAGTACCCACAATTTACCGGATATGCCAGCACGCATAAAACCGCTTTGTCCCGTGAACAGGCTTACGCATTTTCAGACCGGCAACAGAATCGGTCTGAAATCCATCGGCACAGACTATGCGCAAAACTTTTGCGTGGCGCTATTAAAGGAAACCGGGTGATATTCAGTATATTTCAGAATTTACTGAATCACGCATCCCCGAATATTACCCGTTATATCGGAGAAGCCGAATATCCGGGTTATCTATGACAAGATTATAGATGATGGCAATCAAAAGCCATGGAATATCTGTGACAGACAAGAAGGTGTGGAAGATATCGATATTACATTCCATGAATTGAAGCAGATCCCCGGAAGCTGACCGGCAAACGCCAGTCGCTGCCTTAATTCGTGTGGATACACTGCTTGAACAGATGCACGATACACTCAGAGATTTTAATCAGACACACTTTGGTCTTTATCCGTCGAAAGGCTGTCAATGTCGCACAGACTATGTTCGGTGGCGGCAGCCTTTCGGTGACAAAAGATCGGTAATCTGACCGTCACCAGTATCGGCAAACTAAGCAGTGGCAATCCACGACAAGCTGGCGGCGACAGCGACGCCAGTCGCTCCGGCGGATACTTCCAGCTCATGGACAATAACGTCGATGTCTGGCGGGCTATTCCATGACTCTGACGAATAAATATGTCTTGATGGCTAGACAACCGGATATTCATGCCAAAACAGTAACGGAAGTACTCTTCGAGGATGCTGTTCAGTAGGGTCCTGAATATGATTTCCACTAATAACCGCACTGCGCGCTGTCTGCTGATATGATGAATTTCAGACCATTCTGTTGCCGATGCAACTGAGTAAGGTAAAATGAACGAGACAGCGACAACTGGCGCCCGTGTCAGGCTGTTCGTCAATAAATTGCCTGAAGCTCTTTCTTTTTCAAGGAAGAGACTGATCGAACGATAAATCGTTCCGAACAACGATTGTCGCCCAATGCATCTTTACTCTAAATTGCAAAGGGATAATCCGCAGGCTTGGCCTGTTCGGTTTGGTCTCAGGTAAGTGCTGTTATTTATCGTCCGGCGGATCTTAATGCGTCTCTAAATTTTTGGAGTGTTTCATCTTTAATCAGAGTGACCCAGTTCATATATTCACCTCGTGTAAACGTATCATCATAGTGAAGAGGTAGACTATTCACTACATTTATCAATCCCATTATAACACGGTTTACATTTTTAAATCAAGTAATTTATCAAAGTTCAGCTATATTCGACAATGATATTAATGATTTTTTGTTATATTTTTTAATAGTTTCATCACGAAGACGTTCATAATTTCGACGATGTTTTCTGCGTTTTAAAGACATGATACAGCCAGATCATGAAGAGTGACAGCAAAATAACGGTGCAGATGACGCATAACAGGGCTATAAATATATGCTCCAGTGCGAAATTGACCATTTTGTGAAGATATATTTACAGCAGGGGATCCGTTGGAATAATCGTCAGCTGCCGGAAGCATTTCAGAGTCACTTTCTGTTTCAGTAAGTTCTGCAAATGCAGGCAGATTCTCTGCTTCTCCGGGGGTGGCTGAAGGTGGAGGATTCAGTTTCGGCAGTTGTTTCTGCAGCGGCCATTTTGGTTTACCAAACGGTCGTAGTTGTCGAAGCAGTAGTCCATGGCACTGATGGTATCGACAGATGGGTGACCGTCAGAATTCTCCATAACGACGCTTACAAGGGTGTGATCATTCTTTTCGGCATAAAAGTAACAAAGGGGTATTTTTGGCTCTTCCGATGGCCTGTTTTGTCAGCCGATGCAGGCATCATAATGGTATTTGGTATCCATCAGCATCCGATGCTTGTGATAGAGTGTAAGCCTTCCGGTCGGAGATTGGTAGATTTGACAGTGTATTCACTTTACATCCGGTGATTTCGCGAAATAGCTAAGGATTCTGAATCGCCTCCTTTGCAATAAAGTGCCATATCATGGGCACTGGTATAATGCTCCGGGTCGAGTCCGTTTGGGTTGACGAAATGTGTGTTGGTGCAGCCAAGCTGTTTGGCCCGTTCATTCATCAGATCGCAGAAAGCACTGACAGAACCTTCGCTGAGAGATACTTGGCAGCTCCGTTGCAGACTTCATTGGCTGAAGACATGAGAATCGCATACGCGAAGGGCATCGTTGACAGTAAGCTCTTCGCCGTTGAGCATGCCGATATTCATGTCATTATAATAATTCAGACCGTTCCAACAATCCTGGGAGAATGTGATGGTATCGTCAAGATCAGCGTTCTCACCGGGTAGAAGACCGGTCATTTTTTCGTGATGCTGGCAGGATAATGCCGGTCATCCATGTTTTTGAAATAAAAGAATTTCGCCGGTATCAACGTCCATAACGCAGGCTGCACTGGAGTATAAAATGATATCTTCCGTTGAGACCTTGTCTGTCGGCAGGATAACGGGACCTGACGGAGCTTCGGTCTCTGTTTCAGATGCGTCCGTTTTTTCTTCTGAAGAGGCTGCTTTTGTTTCGTCGGCATAGGCTGTCAGGGGGGAGCATACAGCCGGAGAAAAAAAGTGAGCATTATAAATAAAGTACAAATTAATTTTTTCATGCAAAAATCTCCTGAATACAGTATAGTCCGCAATTATAGTATAAGATTTCAGCCCAAAAAGTCAAATTGGTATCTTTTGCCAGGGTTTCGCATGGCTTTTTAATCTAAGTGAAAGATGAAAAGCTGATTATTGAATAAATATGCGACATGTGTAAACTTTATTCCATACGAGCCGTTTGAAATTTAGAAATAATCGGATAATGGACGGAGAATAAGCAGAATCGGATAAAAAGTGCGGAAGAAAGGATGAAGGACAGGATGTTAAGTAAAGAAATGCGCGAGAAACTGATGGGTGAAATCGGACGTAATGATAAGTTTATCGAATTGATAGGTATCAAATTGTGGAGTTAGATGAAGGATATTGTAAAGGTGAACTGGAAGTCACTGATCAGCATATGAATCCACTGGGAACTGTTCATGGCGGATGCCTGTACACTGGCGGATACGGTGGCTGGTTTTGCAGCAGCCTCCTGCGGATTTGAAGGACCGACGCTTTCCGGAAATATGTATTTTCTCAGACCGACAATGGGCGTGAAGAAACTGACCTGTGAGAGCCGTGTTGTGAAGAACGGCAAGCGTATCCGTGTTGTGGAAGCAACGATTTACGGCGATAATGGGCAGGAAATTTCAAAAGTCTTCTGGAATATATGGATATGCAGCGTGAAATGGTTATCAAAAAAGAAGATTAATTCAGATCGGATCAATTAAAAATTTCTATGAATGAGATAAATATTTAACGGGGCCCGCGTTTATTTACACTCCTGCGTGAATGTGATAAAATGTATTACATTCAACAGGAGTCGTGTCCTCAGGGGGAGTACAGTGCAGGAGAGCAGACTGCGTGATATCAGATGGAGGATATGATATGTAAGAGAAAGGTAACTGTGAAGGGACTGAACAGTTACAGAAAACAGAGTGTATGGAGGTAGTGCTATGTTAACTGGAGCACAGGTAATGGTTAAATGTCTGAAGCCGAGGGCATCAAGGCTGTGTTCGGCTATCCTGGCGTTGCGATCTGTCCGTTTTATGACAGTTTATATGATTCAGGTATCAGGAATATTTTGGTTCGCCATGAACAGAACGGCGGACATATGGCCAGCGGATATGCCCGGTGACGAGGAAGCCGGCGGTCTGTGGGCAACTTCGGGACCGGGGGCAACGAATCTGATCACAGCACTGGCAACAGCTTATGCTGACAGTATTCCGCTGATCGCGATCACAGGACAGGTTTCAAGTGAACTGCTGGGCAAGGATGTATTTCAGGAAGATATTACTGGTTCTGCAGAACCCTTTGTTAAATACAGTTATCTTGTCAGAGATGCCAGAGAGATTCCACGTATTTTCAAGGAAGCTTTCCATTGCATCTACGGGACGCCGCGGTCCGGTGCTGATTGATGTGCCGCTGGATGTTCAGCAGAAACAGATTGATTATGTGCCGGTGAATGAAGTCAGCATTCGTGGCTATAAACCGACAGTGAAAAGGCAATAATCTTCAGATTCGCAAGGTTGTGGACGTACTGGCACATGCAACATAAACCGCTGATCTGCGTGGGCGGCGGAACAATTCTCGGCAATGGTGAGCAGGTTGTCCGCGAGTTTGCGAATAAATTTCATATTCGGTTGTTTCTACTATGATGGGTATCGGTGTTATGCCGAATGAAATTCTTTATATATGGGCATGCTGGGAACCAATGGTAAGCCACATGCTAACTATGCAGTTCATGAGTGCGATGTCCTTGTACTTGTGGGGCCAGAGTGGCAGACCGTGCGGTTGTGAAGCCTTACAAGCTTGAGAGAAGGAATACAACTGTTGTCCATATCGATGTGGATCCGGCTGAGATCGGCAAGAATCTCGGAACAACGGTTCCGCTGGTAGGCGATGTGCATGTGATCTTTGAGAATCTGCTTCAGTATGAGATTCCGGAGATTACACAGCATGGAATGAAGAACTGGCAGAGAAGAAAGCAGCTTATGTGGACAGACGTCATTTTAATCCGGATTTTGTGAATCCATGCCGTTTTGTTCAGACACTGAGCGGCAAGATGAATGATGATGCCATTTATGTAGCGGATGTTGGTCAGAACCAGCTCTGGTCTGCAGATAATTATGTGATGAAGCACGGCCGTTTCCTGACAACAGGCGGATTCGGTACAATGGGTTATTCCATTCCTGCAGCTATCGGTGTCCCGCGCGGCATTGCCGGATACACAGATTGTCGCTGTCTGTGGTGATGGTTCCTTCAGATGTCACTGATGGAACTGGCTACCATGCGTCAGTGGGATCTGCCAATCAAGTTTGTTATTATGAGGAATGGCTATCTTGGTCTGGTACGTGAATATCAGCATCATACCTATCATGACCGTTACAGCGGTGTTTTCATTGGACAGCAGTCCTGATTTTGAGAAAATCGCAGAGGCTTACGGACTGGATTTCCATCTTGAACATAATGACGGATGGAACAGAGAATTGATGAATTCCTTGCATGCGACCATGCAGCCATGATGGTTTGTGAGGTTTACAGTTTTGATTTGGTAAAGGAGTAACAGGCGGATGAAAGGAATATTTTCGGTATTAGTAGAGAATAAAGCCGGTGTATTGAGCAAGACCGCCGGATTATTTGCCAGAAAGAGGTTTTTAACATTGACAGCCTTGCCGTAGGTGAGACGGATGACAGAGATATATCCAGTATGACCATCATCTCCACAGGTGATGAGCGTATCATGGAGCAGATTGAGAAACAGCTGAACAAGAAGATTGACGTTATCAAGGTTCGCCGTTTTGCAGAGAACAAAGTGTGTAACAAAGAGAACTTTTGATGCTGAAGGTGACTTATACGAATGTGACAAGATCGGATATTATGGAGATCTGCAATATTACAGGTGCTCATATCGCAGATCTTTCACCGAAGTCCATGGTCATTGAACTGACCGCCAAGACATCCAAGATTGATCGTTTTATCAAGCTGATGCAGCCATTTGGCATTATTGAGATGGCACGTACAGGCGCACTGGCTGTACAGAGATTCCACGAATAGGCAGGTTTTTATGAGACTTAGAAATGTAAGAGGTTCAAGAGAGACAATTGCAGCGGATGAATGCGTGCTGCATGACCCGGAAGATCAGAAGGCACAGAAGGGCCACTGGCATGAGCTTTCAACGACCATCCGATCCACATCGAAGTAGGAATGGGAAAAGGACAGTTTATCATGACACTGGCACAGCAGAACCCGGATATCAATTATATCGGTATAGAGAAATATTCAAGTGTCCTTGTACGTGCGCTGGAGAAGTACCATACATATGACGCAGACAATATTTTCTTCCTTCGTATGGATGCGGAAGATATCGTGGATGTGTTCGACCAGAATGAAGTAGACAGAATCTATTTGAACTTTTCTGATCCATGGCCGAAGGACCGTCATGCCAAGCGCCGTCTGACATCCAAGGAATATTGGGCAAGGTATAACCAGATCCTCTGCCCTGAGGGACGTGTCATCTTCAAGACAGACAATCGCCCATTATTTGATTTTTCACTGGAGCAGGTAGAGGTGGCCGGTTGGGAGTTGGACAACTATACCTTCGATCTGCACCACAGCGAATATGCGGAAGGCAACGTCATGACGGAGTATGAAGAACGCTTTACTAAGGGCAATCAATCTGCCGTCTGGTGGCAACACAGAGATCCGCAAAAAATAAATAGAGCGCAGCTTCAATAGGCTATGAATGGGCTTTAAAAAGAAGCAATTCAACACAGGCACGTTTGCACCGCAGGTCTTCACTTCGTTTCGGTCGGTGCTACCGAAAAGTCCGCTGGACTTTCAGCACCCTAGCAGCGGTACGTAAGGCAGCAAAGGACGCCGCCTAAGGACCGGCTGGCGCCGAAGCACCTGTGTTTGAATAATGCATCTTTTAAAGCCCATTTTTTAGAAGTGCATTGAACTGCGCTTGTTTTGCGGGAGTGATGTGAGGAGTCAATACAAATCCTATTTCATGAAGTTTGACTGCATGCTTCATTTTGAAAGCGCCAGGTTGCTGGATAATGTTTAGAAGAAACAATGTTTCGAAAACGATATTTCAGATTGCGGCATAAGATGGTAATAGTAGAAATTTTTGAATTCCGGAGGCGTATGCATGGCTTTTTTAAGCGAAGGATGTCGGGTAAGGCGGTACTGTTTGCTTATGATCATAAACAGATTTCTAAGCGGGGGACAGCGGTTTGGGTGATTCTTACAGGGGAAGTTAAGAGGATAATTGAGAATATCGGAAAAGATAAGACAAGGTGAAAAAAGCGTTGTTAGGTGAAGAGCCGTCTTTTGGTGTGCTCTGTATAAGATACAGAGAAGATGCTAGAAGTTAGCGGCTCTTTCTCAGGCGGCAGCATCCTGGCAGAGAAGAAAAACGGGAAATGGCAGCATTACCTGTATGATGGCAGCGGCCAGCTGATGGCCATTCGTTATAAAGGTGCAGACTATTATTATATCCGTGACGGACTGATGTGCATCACAGGACTGGTTGACGCCAATGGCGGGGCTGTAGTAAACTACAGGTATGACAGCTGGGGTAAACTGATCAGCATCACAGGCAGCATGGCAGATACACTTGGTAAGGATAACCCGTTAGAGATATAAGGGCTGCTACTATGATGATGAGACAGGGATGTATTACATATCCGTAAGGTATTATAATCCTGAAATTGCAAGATTTATAAATACAGATACGGAAGATATTTTAGATATATCTAGTCATCTTTATGATAAAAATTTATATGCTTATTGTGACAATAATCCTATTATGCGAAAGGATACTGGCGGCGAATTTTGGACAATTGCAGCAGGTGCATTGATAGAGCAGTGATTAGTGCTGGAATAGAATTTGGAATGGAGTTGGCATTTGATGGCAAAATTGATGCAGGTAGTATAGGATTGGCTGCTTTGAGTGGTGCTGCTGGTGGTGCTTTTGCGGCAACTGGTTTTGGATATGGAGGACAGATTATAGGAAATGCGGCTATAAGTGGTGTCTCAGAGGTGATATCTCAGATTAGAAGTGGGAAATAGAAATATAAAAAGTATAGCAGCAAATGCAGGGGCAATGGCAGCAGTAGGTGCAGTAGTGTATATATAGGAGGCAAAGGTATTCGAGCCCAAGGAGAACCTTATAGAAAGAGCATTGACAATTTGAAGCGTGTGAGAGGAAATGTTTCAAAGGCTCTTCAAATCCTAAAGGATATCGACATCAAATTAATCGAGCTGTAAAAGACATCGAATAACAACCAGAAGAACTATTAAATCCACAACGAAATCATTTGCAGCAGCAAGTTTCTTTTCAAATATTCTAGGTAGAGTTAAAAAGCTTTTTGAAGATAGAGGGTAAAAAATATGCAAGGGCTATTATTTGTTCTGGAAATAATATTCATAATGTTTTTAATGTCAAAACGTATGATATCAATTTTATTGTGGGTTATGTCGTTGATGATGTTTCAGATGTCATATGAGAGCGGAAATGAACAGATCTATTTGGAAGCAATAGAAGATTATCCTATTCAGGATTGTGTGGAACCGAAAAAGTTTAGATTCCTATACAAAAAATTAAATAAATTATCCTATAAAGGTATACCTAAAGAAATGTATTATTGCGAAACAATTAAAGTATATGGATTTATCATTTATTCCATATTGGCTTTTACAATGTCCTTTATAGATAGAAAAAGTGACATATTGGCTTGGTGGGGGCTATATTGTAATGTATGCTGTCTTAGGAATGTTGAGCGCAGAAATAATGCTCAAAAAGAGTTTTTTTGCTCGATATAAACTATTGAACAGATATAATGTGAAGTATTTGTTTTTTGCCTAAGGAGCATTATCCTAAGATTATAGGAAAATGTCAAATAAATAGTATATCTCGACGGGGAAGAAAATTTTTCGCAACGGTTAAGATTTTAGAAACCGGCGAGGTGAAAAACAAGGTATTAGTATTGGGAGAAAGTAAACACGAGGGTGATACGGTTTATATTTTGCATGAAATCTGTAATGTATATTATATTGTCTGAAAAAAAGGAGTACTATAAAAGAGTGTGGCGTAGAATTATAAATGTCATGATCCCGTAAAAAGGCGTTAATGGAGGTGAAAATGGTCTTCCGATGAAGAACATCTGAGTAATAGAGAAATAAGTATTGAACTGTTCAAAGGTGCGTAGTGTTAAAAAAAGTTAAGTTTAGTGAATGCCTATTTTTGAAAAAGATAGCCAAGAGTTACATTATTAATATGTGACTCTTGGCAAAGAAAAGGGGAAAGCTATGGAAATAAGATCAGGAAAAATTAAGAGTCAGAAAAATACTATATAGTGCTATGTTATTAATTCATTTTGGATTTTTAATATCTGGAATCAAGGCTACTGTAAAGGAGATTGAGAATAAGCGCCTTCTGGTGCTTACCTTACAGTGCCTCCCCATTAAGGATACAGTAAGGGAGATTGAGAATGTTGAAAAGGGAGATAGGTTGATAATTTTAATAAATGCTGTCTTTTTCTTTACTTTATGATCATGATAAAATTGGCTATTATGGCATTGATAGAGGAGAATGTGGCGTACAGTCTGAATGAGAAGGGAATTTCACTGACATATAAAGGAAAGATAAAAAAGAACGTATCGCTGGGAGCGGATGAAGACGAAAAGAATCGTATATAAGGGCCGTGGTTTTATGGGTCAGAAGATTGCTGTGGGATGGGAAGACAGAAATGAATGTGCAGTTTTTGTATTAGAAAAATTAAAGATTCTATATGGCAGTCGCCATTCCCACCAGAAGCATGGAGTGAAAAAATATCGCTGTGCAGTTCTCTTGTTTCTGGACTTACCATTTATAATTTGGATGTGGCGTATCTTATTTCAGAGATTTAGTGCGGTCATGATCTTTTTTATCAGATAAGGTAGAGGTAAATGCAAAGGTATTTATTACATGGATGTTAATAAAAAATATTTCATGGAAAAGATGGCCGAATGGCATGTTGAACTGGAAGATAACAAACCAGAAGAGATTCCACCTTGAAAGAGCAGTTGTGATTATAAGTTTGGCAGGAGGTGGAGAAAATGTCAGACAATAAAAAGCTGTTAGTCGTTATTGACCCGGGACATACGGGGAATACCTAAATGCCGGAGCCGTGAAGGTGTTGTGATAAACTATAGTTGTAACATTGGTGGCTGATAAGATATACTAATGATTATAAGGGATGATTGAACAAAAAGGGCGGCCGCTTTACGATTTTTTTAATCGTTAAAGCGACGCCTTATTTACGCGAGCAACGAGCCAAAGTTCGTGCTTGCACGAGACCTTGGCGACTGCCGCGATAACTTGAGAAACTCGCGGAACGTGTTTCTCATAGTTTGATATACATGGGCCGCACGCTTTGGGGTTATTGGTACAGCCCTTTTTTAGTTTAGCGGGCTGCAAAGGATTCCGCAGTCTGTGCCTTCTTTGGTCTTAGGGGAACATTCGCAGGCGCCGATGCTGACACAGTTTAAGGTACAGTATTCCACATTACCTGCATGATGTTTACAATCATGAACGCCACATTTAATTGAATTGTTTACTTCCATTTTGATAATCTCCTTTCAATTGCGAAAAACTGAGTCCGTTCAACATGTAATCGTGAGAGATATTTTCCACTTGATGCTGCGAACGGAAAAAGCTAACATATTGACGGGTGACAGCATTAGTTTGCGCCGTAATTTAGAAATATGTATAAAAGACTATTTTTTTTCGAAAAATTTGTTATACTGATAATATACGTTCAAACAGGAGAAGACAGGAGGGATCTTTTTATGCAGCATGAGGTAACGGTTGTTCAGAAGTTGTTGGATCAGCAGGGATATGTTGTGACACCCGGTTGGGCAAGACGACCGGTCTGGCAGTATAATCGCGAGAATATTGCAGCACCTTCTTTCCGAATCAAGGAGTGGGATTATTATATGGCGGTGGGAGAACATTATGCCGCCGCATTTACTTTGTCTGATCTTGGTTATGCAGGACTTGTCAGTGTGTCGCTGATCGATCTTGTGGAACGAAAGGAACATACTGAGACCATATTGACGGCAATGCCTATGGGTCGGATGGGTCTGGGGGAGGACATCGGACGATGGCAATGCGGATTTCAGAAATGGTCGGATTCATCTTCGTTATACGGTGAAGCCGCATAGAAGAAGAATTCAGTGTGTTTTCCGTGATTTTCAGGATGGTAAGACATTGAAGGCGGACCTTCTGATGAAGCAGCCGGAGATGGACAGCATCTGTATTGCTACACCGTGGAAGGAGAAGCCGAAGGCTTTTTATTACAATCAGAAGGTGAATTGTATGCCGGTCAAGGGGCAAAGTGAACTTTGACGGGCGCGATTATATTTTTGATGGGAGAAAAGATATGGCTGTCCTTGACTGGGGACGCGGTGTATGGACTTATGACAACATCTGGCGTTGGGGAACCTGCAGCACAAGGCTGAATGGCGTACCTTTTGGATTTAATCTTGGCTATGGATTCAGTGACCGGAGCAGTGCCTCAGAGAATGTAATTTTCTATGACGGCCGTGCCCATAAGCTTCAGGAGGTTGTCTTTATGATCGGACAGGATGATGAAGGCAATTTCAATATATGGATCCCTGGACGATTTCATCCAGTGATAGTCGCTTTGAGGGAATTTTTGAGCCGATTCTGGATAGAAATGCGAAGATTGATATGAAGGTGATCGTCAGTGATCAGCATCAGGTGTTCGGACATCTGACAGGGACAGCTGTTCTGGATAATGGAACAGAGCTGAAGATGCGGGATGTTATCGCCGCGATAGAAGTTGTTCATAATCGCTATTAAGACATTTAAGAGACATGTTGTCTGATGGAGGAGAGGGACTGTCGGATAACGGGGTGACAGAAGCAGTTGTTGGCGGAACTGCGGTAATTAGGAGGATTTACATGAGAGGAGCAGTAGAACTTAGGACAGATGGATGTACAGATCTGCAGTTAGATAGCAGCAAGCATTACATTGTGACCAAATGGTACGGCAGCAGTCTGGCGATTTTTGAAGAAGCCGCTTTTCATCAATATCTCAGAAGACTGGATACGGATTTTAAGGACAATGGCCATGGACAGAGTGTCATCCGGTATTTTCTGTCAGCGGCAGTTACTATGATGACAGAAGAAACGGAGGGATGGCGGATCCCTCCGAACTGCTGGAATGCATTGAGAAAGAGGATGAAGGCCTGGAATACTGGCAGTGTGAGATCAACAGCAGTTACCGGGATAGTCTGCCTGTTTTTTTGTAGTGGCAGCATCCGGGAATATGGATAGTGCCATTGAGATGACAAGGAAAAGGCATGCAGCATAAACAGCTTATCCGGTGAATATCATTTTGTAACTGTTCAGAGCCAAGCAAAACTTCAAAAACAGGTACAACATTTTTTATAAATAAGCACGAATACACAATGAGTATACAAGCAGGGCTGGCAGGCAATAGAAGGAGGTGCAGTGCATGGGTGGTTATCTGAATCCCGAATGAAAAGTTTGGCGAAGCCTTGAATTCCCAGATTTATGTGGATAAAACGGGGTTAATTGAATATACCAATAGGGTCATGTACAGCAATCAGAAATACGTATGTGTCAGCCGTCCTCGGCGTTTTGTAAGTCTATGGCTGCCAACATGCTGACAGCTTATTACAGTCGTGGCTGTGATTCCCGGGAATTGTTTCAGGGGTTGAAGATTTCAAAAACGGATGCCTATGAGAAGAAGTTGAACCAATATAATACGATATTTCTGAATATGCAGGAATTTCTCAGCCAAACATCAAGTATGGAAGAGATGCTGCGTTTAGTAAAAAAATCAGTTTTATGGGATTTGTTTTTTGAATATCCGGATATTAATTATTTTGATAAAGAAAATTTTAGCAGGGCAATGCAGGATGTTTACCAGCAGACGAAATGTCCGTTTGTGATCATTATTGATGAATGGGACTGTATTTTCCGTGAATATCGCGAGAATCATGAAGCACAAGAGCAGTACTTGGATTTCCTGAGGGATTTCCTGAAGGACAAGGCGTATATTCATCTTGCCTACATGACCGGAATCTTGCCGATTAAGAAATATGGCACACATTCAGCGCTTAATATGTTTGATGAGTTTTCTATGACGAATCCGGGACCCTTGGCAGAATTTGTTGGTTTTACGGAAGAGGAAGTTGCCGTTTTATGTAAGCAATATGGAAGAAATTTGTCTGAACTGAAAGAATGGTATGACGGTTATCATTTTGAGAAGGCCAAATCCATCTACAGTCCGCGCTCTGTGGTGACGGCTGTTTTAACCGGTATTTGTGATTCTTACTGGAATCGGACGGAGACATTTGAAGCTCTTCGGTTCTATATTGATATGAACTTTGAAGGATTGAAGGATGATGTTTTGAGTATGTTGGCGGGAGAGAGAATTCCGGTTAATACAGGGACATTTTCCAATGATATGACAACATTCTACAGTGAGGATGATGTTTTGACGTTGTTGATCCATCTTGGCTATTTGGGATATGATTTTTCATACAAGGAAGTTTTCATTCCAAACAGTGAAGTGCAGGGCGAATACATCAATGCCGTTGCTGCATCCCAGTGGGGGTGAGGTTTCCAAGGCATTAAAGAATTCTTCAGATACCCTTCAGGCTATCTGGCAGAAATATCCTGCTGGTAGGCGTCAACTATGATAAAGCGACGCGGGAACATACCTGTATGATAGAGGAAGCGAAGAAATAAATAATAAATTCTATGAAAGAGGATGTCTGAGGATATCCTCTTTTTATTTACGCGAGCAACGAGCCAAAGTCCGTGCTTGCACGAGACCTTGGCGTTGCTAAGCGCCAGTGGCGCTTGTTTAGCAACGACCGAAACGGAGTGTAGAGGCCGCGATAACTTGAGAAACTCGCGGAGCGTGTTTCTCATAGTTATAGTAACTCTAAATTTTCTTTCGGATTTCTTTCACTCCGTATATCTTTCTTACAATATCCCGACTTTTCCTGTTTTCGGATTTTTTTGTGCTATGATAGGGACACCAAAGAGAACAGGGGCGATAGCTTGAAAAATATATTGGAATATCTTGAATGTTCAGCCGGCCGCTGGCCTGAGAAAACAGCCTGCGCCGATACAGATACATCGATGACATGGCGGATGCTGCGGGAGGCGGCAGCACGGATCGGCAGTTTATTGCTGATGCATCGGATGACCCATCGGCCGGTGGCTGTTTATATGGAGAAAACACCGGCCTGTCTGGCAGCGATGCTTGGTACTGTTTATGGCGGTGATTTTTATACAGTAATTGATACGAAAATGCCCTGGGACAGAATTCGTAAGATTTTCAGTGTACTGAAACCGGCGGCAGTTATTACAGACAGAGATCATGAGGAGACAGTCAGGGAAGCCATGGAAGCAGTCAGGAAGGATAGACCGAAGGTTCTTCTTTATGAGAATGCCATGCATACGTCTGAGGACAGAGAAGGACTGGCGGAGATCCGGAGAAAATCAGTGGATACGGATTTGGTGTATACTCTTTTTACATCCGGTTCTACAGGTATGCCAAAAGGTGTTGCTGTGACGCATCGAAATGTGATGGCTTATGCCGAATGGGTGAAGACCATTTGATATTAATGAAGAGACCGTTTTCGGAAGTCAGACCCCATTTTATTTCAGCATGTCGGTGCTGGATATTTACACAACTCTGGCAGCAGGAGCAGAGCTTCAGATCCTGCCGAAACGGCTTTTTGCCTTTCCGGTGCGGCTTCTGGAATATATGAACAGCCGGAAGATCAATACTATTTATTGGGTGCCGACGGCATTGTCCATCGTGGCAAACTGGAAAGTGCTGGATTATGTATCCCTTGAGTATATGGAAAAAGTTCTTTTTGCTGGTGAAGTCATGCCGGTGAAACAGCTGAATTACTGGCGGAAGAAAATGCCGGAACTGCTGTATGCAAATCTCTACGGGCCGACAGAGGTAACAGATATTTGCGCTTATTATATTGTGGACCGGGATTTTGCGGATAGTGAAACACTGCCTATTGGGCGTGCCTGTGACAACTGTGACCTGATCCTCCTTCGTGAGGATGGTACGGAAGCGGCACCGGGAGAAATCGGCGAACTGTGCGTCAGAGGTTCCTTTGTGGCCAGCGGATATTACGGTGATCCTGAGAAAACGGATGCGGCTTTTATACAGAATCCGTTAAATCCCTGGTATCCGGAGAAAATATACAAAACCGGTGATCTGGTTCGCTATAATGAACAGGGGCGAGCTGCTTTATCTGGGACGGCGTGATTTTCAGATCAAACATATGGGTTATCGCATCGAACTGGGTGAAGTGGAGGCAGCTGCCGGTGCGGCTTCTGATGTAAAAAAGCTGCGTCAGCATTTACGATGAGGATAGGGACCGGATTATTCTTTTCTATGAAGGCGGCCCGAAAACGAAAACCAGATGCCAAACTGATGGAAGCAAACTGCCGGCGTATATGCGGCCTGGGGAATGCATTCGTGTGAAGCGAATGCCGGAAAATGCCAATGGCAAAATAGACAGGAAATACTTGAAGAGCTATTACGCAGATCTGATGGAGGGGCAGGCCATCGGTTGGTTTATGAGGTTTGCAAAACCTGGGGGCTTTTGAAAGTGCGTGTCTGATGGACGTTTCAAAGCAGGCACATTGCACTGCCCGGCATTGGCAGCGGTACTAGGGACGCTAAAGGACAGCGTCCAAGGACCGGCCATGCCGGAAAGCACCTGCTTATGAAATGTCCATCAGACACACACTTATCAGAAGCTTATTGGGTTTTTGCAAACAAGATAGCTATTGCAGGAATCCGATGGCCTGCCTATAGGAAGTTGAGTGGATAAGGAGGTTAGCTCTGAACAGTTACGATAATATATAAAAAAATAGAAGGAGTTACAAGATAATGAAGGAGTTATTGAGTATTTTAAATAAAGTGAAACCGGGTATTGATTATGTGAATGAGAAGCATCTGGTGTCGGATGAGCTGATTGATTCTCTGGATGTGATGACGATTGTGACGGAGATTTGTGATGAGTTTGATGTGGAGATTTTGCCGACGGATGTGGTACCGGAGAATTTTGAGTCTGTGGAGGCGATGCAGAAGCTGATTATGCGGCTTCAGGAGGATTAAGCTGTTCGGGAGGATGACGACGGGATGAGTTATACGTCTTATTTTTTATCTGCTGTTTTTTCTGGGTGCACTGGTGATTTTGTATTACCTGATGCCCCTGAAAAGGTGGTGGCTCGTTTTGCTGGGCGGCAGCTATTTCTTTTACTGGCTGGCCTCCGGAAAGCTGATTGTTTTCCTGCTGATCACGACGGTGTCGGTTTATCTGGGGCTCTTGCTATGGAGCGGGAGCAGAAAGCCTTTGACAGTGTACGGAAAAGTCTGGAAAAGGAAGAGAGAAAAGCCAGAAAGGCAGCGATGATGCGCCGGAAGCGCCATATTGTTCTTGCGATGGTTCTGATCAATGGGGCTTCTGGCCTTTTAAAATATTATCATTTCTTCAGTGCCAATGTGAATGCCCTGGGGAACAGTCTGAATTTTGGAATCCAACTGCCGGCGCTGAAGCTTGTGATGCCTCTGGGTATTTTTTTATACGCTGTCGGCGGTGGGGTATGTCATCGATGTCTACCGCGGGCAGACTGCGGCGGATCATCATTTCGGAAGACTGGCACTTTTTTCTCAGTTTATTTACGAATATTACGGAGGGACCTATCAGCCGATACGGACAGCTGGCAGGGCAGGCCTTTGAAGGCCATCGGGCGGATTACCGACAATTTACATTTGGTGCGCAGTTGATCCTCTGGGGCCTTTTTTCAGAAATGGTGCTGGCGGACAGAGCGGCCCTGCTTGTCAGCAAGTACGGTTTTCGGAAGCCCATCAGATTACAGCGGCGGTGTTGCAGATACTGGCGATGCTTGTGTATACACTGCAGATTTATGCAGACTTTGCAGGGTGCATGGATATCGTCCGGGGCAGCGGGGCGCTGTTTGGCATTGAGATCACACGGAACTTTCATCAGCCGTTTTTCTCAAGATCCATCGGTGAATTCTGGCGGAGATGGCATATGACATTAGCGCATGGTTCAAAGATTATATTTTTTATCCGGTGACTTTGTCAAAGACGAATATGAAGTTGGGAAGATGGGCCAAGAAACATCTGAGTCCTCATCTGGGGACAAGTGATGCCTACTGCTTTTTGCACTGTTTTTGTCTGGTTGGCGAATGGTATCTGGCATGGAGCAGCATGGAAATATGTGGCCTATGGCATGTATTATTACGTGCTGACGCTGTTTGGTCTGCTTTTCAAACCGATGATATTTCTCTTCTATAAGAAAACAGGCATTCAAAAGGATAGTCGCCCATGGCAGTTCTTTTGATCTTGAGAACATTTATATTGGTTAATATCGGTATGCTTTTTGTTCCGTGCAGACAGCCTGCCTGTTTTTGCGGGCATGTTTGTGTCCATGTTCAGGAAGACAACAGGACATTGGCTGGAACTGGGGCTGGATGTGCATGATCTGGCGGTGCTGGCCGCAGGGGTACTTATGCTGGTGGTTGGCATTCTCCGGGAGGAAGGTATCTGTATCCGGGAACGGATCGCATCCTTGCCGATCATATGGCGGTGGATGATTTATGCCGGTGCTTTTTGTGCCATTGTGCTGCTGGGGGCTTATGGCAGCGGATACGGCGTGGTGGATCCTTTGTATGCCAACTTCTAAACTTCGGAAAATAATGACTTGGAATGAGGAGACGGAAGATGCATATATCTAATAGACAACAATTTGTAAAAAGGGCATTGAAAATTATCACGTTTGTCCTGCTGGCGGTTTTGCTGCTGGAGGGAATGTCAAAAGTGCTGATGCCGAGATCTAATTCCGGCAGCGGCGGCATGCACAATTACAGAGCCCGTGGGTTTTATGGAGAAGAAAAAAATCCTGGATATAGCAGCCATCGGCAACAGCGATCTGGCCAGTGGATTTTCCCCGATGGAATTGTGGAAAAGTCATGGTATTACGGGCTTTGCCTGTGGAGAACCCAATCAGACCATTGATCAGTCGGTGGCTGCTGCAGGAGGTACTGACCTGTCAGAAGCCGAAAGTTGTCATTTTGGAGACAGATACCCTTTTTTCAGGAAAAATATGGAGGGTCATCTGACATCCCTTGTCAAACAGCTGTCAATTATCTTTTTCGGTGCTGGAATATCATGACCGGTGGAAAAGTGTAACCTTATCAGAGCTTATGGGAAAACAGCAAAACCATGGCATGATCCCGGCAAGGGTTATCGCTATTCCGGTGACCGGGTGGCCCATAAGGGTGACGATTACATGGCTGAAAAACAAAGGGAGAAGGGAAGAGATTGATGCCATTGTTATGAAGAGCCTGGATCAGTTTGTTGAAATTTGCCAGGAAGCGGGAATCCAGGTGATGTTTATGGAAATGCCGTCAGCCAATTCATGGAATATGGCCAGGCATCGGGCAGTGGCGGACTATGCTTCGTCCAGGAATATTTCTTTTTTATAGATTTTAATATGAAAGACAGAATGAAAGAAACAGGATTCGACTGGATGACAGACAGCCGGGATGGCGGGCAATCATCTGAATTACAGCGGGGCAAAAAAGATTAGTGTCTGGCTGGGGGGATTATCTGGCAAAGGATTATCAGCTGGAGGATCATAGAAAGGACAGCCGTTATCAGCGGTGGCAGCAGGATGTCAGTGCCTACGACCGAATTGTCTTTGGGAACTGTTCATCAGACAGCAGATGAAAGTTAAATATACAGACAGAGAAAATGACCATTTGTGACTGTTCACAAATGGTCATTTTTTCGTCACAAAATTCCCACTAAAAATCACAAAGGTTGGCTATGCTTTTATATGGCATGAAACAGATGATTACGAAACCCATTAAGTCTCGAACTGGTTTTCTGAAAGCGAGTATTTTTGAATAGTTTATTCGTCATATTGGAATTTCTGGGTTTCGTAATTGTCTGTTCAAATAGTGAGAAGGAGGAGAGAGGCTTTGATAGAAGTCAAAAATCTTGTGAAGAAATATGGCGATCATGTGGCTGTGGATCATCTGAGCTTTACAGTGGGAAGAAGGCCATATCTATGGTTTCCTTGTGGCCTAACGGCGCCGGCAAATCCACGACGATGAATATGATCACCGGTTATATTGGACCACAGAGGGCAGAGCAATACGTAACCGAAGAAGCACAT
>VOFB01002682.1_pt1 | contig 19030 bp, 24 predicted proteins | sample 5384141 | NCBI WGS metagenome assembly VOFB01 (sample SAMN12384721, study PRJNA508395) | human gut metagenome | isolation source: healthy gut A | host: Homo sapiens | reverse complement strand
CTCGTAAGGATGTGTATATGAAATGATCATTATAGTTGCCTATGTTCTCTTTTAGTAATAATGGGAACCGTTAGTTCTTTCAATCATTCTTTGTAACTATATTCTTCAGAACCACTAAATCAGCTTCCACGCCCTCCTTTGACACCAATGAATCCTTGGGCAGCACGGGTAGTTTTGGCAATATTCTCCTTCTTTCCACTGAACCATTCGCAGAATGCTGTTTGGAGGAAAGAGTCACCATCAAGGTTGTCTTTCCCGTTATACTTTATTATATTGGTGACGAACTGCTTCAACTCGGCATTGCGCAGTTTCTTGTTCAATGGGATGTATAAATCCTTATTGGCTACCACCTGTCCTGTCTCAATAAATAGTTTCACACTGTCACATACTTTCTCTACATTTTCTACAGAAGTGCCAGCCAAGGAGAATACCAGCATGGTATATTCTTCTGTTTTTTAGCCAGTCGCCTCTTTTTGCTCTTCTTCCTGACATCGCTTGATTTCAGCTTCAAGGTTGAGCAGATGCTCCCGTGCTTTCCAGCACATCAGAAACATTTGCAGACAGGACATTGATTTCTTGAATACGTTCTTCGTTTTCCTTGGCAATATTCTGCTTAATTTCTGCCACTCGTTGATCCACCAACTTTTGAACAACTTCTGGAAGACGGTCTTGAATCTCTCCTAATGACTGCATCTGTGTTGCCTTCTGGCAAACGCTTCACATTTTCTATGAAAGGAGTTAATTCTTGTTCCAGCATATCCTCTTGCTTAGTAGAAGCCTCTTCTGCTCTTTGTAGAGCGAGAATCACATCAAGATAATCCTTTCGTTTCTCTATCTTAATTTGATAGAAGCTAGTAAAGACGAGAACTACAATTTTATAAAGAAGTACAATTGTGGCACAAATATAGAAATAAGGCATGTACGACAGCAATTCTTTCTCAACCTTATCAAGATTGACAAAAGCACCAATAATCATCATAGCCAGGGCTGCAACTATTGCCAGTGCTGCAATTCCATATACTATCTTTTCTATTATTTTTTGAAAAACTTTACCATATCTCTGCTTTCTATTATCACCTATATAGAAACCATTTGCCATATTATTCCTTCTTGTTAAGGATTACCCATTTGCCTTCCTTACGACCACCTTCACGTATTATGATTCCAGCAGCTTGTAGCTGAGAGACATACCGTTGCAAAGTCCTGAACTTAATACCAGTTTTTTGCGCCAGTTCGCTCGTTGTGATATATGGGTCAAATAACATTTCTTTTACGATAACCTCTTGAACTTCAGTTAGTTCTTTTACGCCATCTTTTACGCCATCTTTTACGCCATCTTTGGTAACTTTGCCATCATTAGTTACGCCTAAATCCATCGTTGTTTCCTTACTGGTAAAGTAAGGATGGCAAGGAATGTCAATAAGAAAATAGGTTCTCTTTCATCCGTTTCAATCTTTGCAGCTGGAGATCCATTGCCCTGTAGTTCGTCCTGAATAGTAGGGATGCCAGTAGCTCGGCCTTCTGTGAGGTCTAATTCTTTCAGGAACTCTCCCAATCTGCGGTTGCGATAACGACGTGAACGTAGCGATATACCTTTTGGACTGCCTCCATCGGAATTGTATGGTTTGGGCCAGAAAACTCAGAATCGAAATACGTTCAGGTTCCACAGTTATCTCAACTGGTTCCCCGAATCGTCCAGTCTCTATGATACAAACTATTGACAACAGCTTCTTCCAGAGCCTGATAGGGATAGTTGAAGAATGTTATGGATTGTGCCCTGTCCTTGGGCTTGATAATCTGTTTCTTGATGATGTTGATGTTCCAGATAGCTTAACGTTTTCTCTATCATCTGCGGTACACTGCCCCTGATGGGTTCCACCTCTATCAAGTTATTGGGATTCTTTTCTCTACCTTCAGGGAAAAGAACTATATCTATCTGCGCTTGACGGAAGAAGCGGTCTGGGCGTTCTGAGAACATCATTGCTGCTACATTCTTGATACGCCATCCTTCTGGCACAGCCTCTAATAAGTCCATCTGCTCCAGCACATCCTCCATGTGGTCTGTCAACGAAATGTCTGCAAGACTACTCTTGACCTTTACAAGATAATCATGCAAAAGCAATGGCGATAAATCCGTCAGCTTGATGTCATCGTTTCCACGGTCATCAAAGGGCATACGATTTGCAAGGTTTATCAATTCACGCTCGTATTCGTCTTTTGGAATGATACTGCTACTATTGTAGCGGATGTAGTAGTTATACGTCTTCTGCTTAGCAGTTATCTGGTCAGGCACCTTGTATGGTCTGCGCTCACCTGGAGAGACCTTGATTACAAGAATCGTCTTTCCGTCAGCTACCTCTATATACAATCAGGGCTGATAGTATGGGCGTATCAGGTTATTGAACCCGACCATATCTTTCTCGATAGGTTCTATCTGGTTAGGGTCAATGCCTGTAACGGGCCTTATGGCATGGCCGTTCTCTTCTTTTTACTCCCACCACGATATAGCCGCCACCTGTTTCGTCAAAGTCATTGGCGAAAGCACAGATAGTACGGTATATAGCATCAGGGTTCCAACCTGTCTTGTATTCTATACGGTCACCTTCTACTGCTCGTCCAAAGAATAAATTTGTAACAGAAAACAGATTGAGTTATGACCACATCAGAAAAAAGTCATCAAGAACAAACTGATTGCTTGAATTCAACAAAGTTAGGGAAACGTATCACGTGCTTGCAAGATTATGGGTTATAGCCGTGACAGTTTTTATCGTTTTAAAGGAGCTGTATGAACAAGGAGGTGAAATCGCCTTGCAGGAGATCTCACGCCGTAAGCCTGTCATAAAGAACCGTGTGGAAGAACACATCGAGCAGGCTGTGGTAGGGATGGCGATAGACAATCCGGCATTGGGGCAGGTGCGTGTATCCAATGAATTGCGGAAGAAAGGCATTCTTGTTTCGCCGGGCGGAGTACGCTCCATTTGGCTGCGGCACGATATGGAGACCTTCCAGAAACGCCTGAAAGCATTGTCTGCCAAAGTGGAACAAGAGGGCATTATCCTTGATGAGAACCAAGTGGCTGCATTGGAGAAAGCAAAGGAAGAGAAACAGGCTCATGGAGAGATAGAAACCTATTATCCCGGTTTCCTTGTCGCCCAGGATACTTATTATGTTGGACACATCAAAGGTGTCGGACACATTTATCAGCAGACCGTCATTGACACTTACTCCAAAATCGGATTTGCTAAAGCTATACGACAGGAAGAACGCCCTTGTCGCTGCCGATATGCTCAATGACAGGATAGTGCCTTTCTTCGAGCAGCATGACCTGAAGCTGATGCGTATGCTCACAGACAGAGGAACGGAATACTGCGGAAACAGAGAAACCACGAATATGAACTGTATCTGGCTGTGGAGGATATAGACCACTCTAAAATCAAGGCGAAAAGCCCGCAGACAAACGGCATCTGCGAGAGATTCAACAGAACCGTGCAGAACGAGTTCTATGCAATCGCATTTAGAAAGAAAATCTATACCTCTATTGAGCAACTTCATGAACATCACCACAGGTATGGTGAATATCATATGAACCGCTATCTGGAAAACAACGGAGGAGATTACGCTATCGGAGCCTATGGGATCATCAGTAGTTATTCCATCCAGGTCTCTATGTTGCTCATGGGAATATGCCAGGGCATGCAGTCTGTCATCGGTTATTTTTATGCAGCGGGCCATCGGCAGATGACGCCCATATCCTGCGGAAAGCCATCCGTACGGGAAGTCTGATCGCCTGTTGCGGCTTTATAATCGGCGAAGCATTCGCTCCCTGGTTGGTCAAAGCCTTTACTTCCGATCCGACTCTGCTACAACTCAGCGAAGAGGGGCTGCGGTATACTTTTCTCGCCATGCCCCTGTTAGGGTTTCAACTGATCGTCACCAGCTATTTCCAGTCGATCCGGCAGGCACCTAAAGCCATCACCATGAATATTTCCCGTCAATTCTTATTTCTGATCCCGGCCCTGGGACTGTTTTCACACTGGTGGGGACTACAGGCATCTGGCTGGCCATCCCTTCGCCGACCTGATGGCCACACTGATCGCCCTCTTTTTCTTATGGCGGACCAACCGGAAAGCGGATTAATGGATCAGTTCGTATACATTCATTTCCTCCCCACTACCCAAACCAGATCGCCGGCTTCGAACACCGTATCGGCATCCGGATTTCTTAACGAGGCCGTTCCCCGTTCCACACCCACTACGACACATTTGTGTTTGTCCCGGATTCCGGAATCCCGGATACTCTTCCCGTTAAAAAGGAGAATCTTCGGTGACCACAAACTGTTTCAGGCATACTTCGCTCTGTGTCAGGTCTGAATCCATCGGTGGCAAGGTCATGGACTGCAGTTTATTCCCAAAACGTTCCAGCTGCTCGTCACTACCGATCACCTGCACCCGGTCTTGTGGAAACAAGCGTTCTTTACCACCCGGAATATTGATACAACTCTGTCCCCTGAAAACAGCGACGACCATCACCCCGAAACGACTTCCCAAAGCCAGATCGGCCAACGTATATCCGGCCCACAACGATTCGGACGGAATTATAAAATCGGCCATATGTAAATCCCGTGACAGCAGATGTCCGGCAAATTTCGGAGGCAGCCGTGTTCCGGCATGCCGGGCATACACCTCTCTTACCCGGAAATTCCGCAAAAAAATGCCGTTCGATCTGGATAGACTGCTTTTTCAGGTAACGGGAATAAAACATCCCGGCCACCAACACGCAAGCCACTCCCAGCAACAAAGCGATAGAAGCTTTAAAAAGCGACACGATCACCACCATGACATACAATATCGCTATCACGAAACGGAATATGACCAGCGACACCAAATAAGCCCGGCTAAAATATCCATCGTTCCACAGGGTTTGAAACTCGGCCGAATGGTTTTTCTTGGCTACGATAGCCCGCAAAAAAGTGCGATCAATAACAAAATCAGAACGGCACACAACAACCCTCCCCCAAAAGCCGGGCAGCGATCCCCGGATCAAGGGCACCAGAAATTGAAACGAGAGAATCAGAATAGCGATGATGATCACCGAATAAATTACCATTATCCGGATCAGCGAGGTCAGTAAACGCTTCCAGTTACTTTCATGATTGACCACCCGGGTACCGGAAGTATAATGCTCGATAAAACGCTTCCATTTCCGTGGCAAATGCTTTTCGACATAGGGATAAGCCGGCTCGGCAGCCCGATCATATAAGGAGTCAGAAAAGTCGTTATGACGGCTACAGCGATCACGATCGGGTACAAAAAATTACTGGTCACGTGCATCGTCATGCCCAAGCCGGCGATAATAAAAGCGAACTCCCCGATCTGCGTCAGACAAAATCCCGACTGCAAAGCCGTCTTCAGCGGTTGACCGGCCAATACCACTCCCAGGGTACCGAATACCGACTGTCCGATCAAAACGGTAAGCGTAATAATCACAATCGGCCAGATATATTGGGCGATCATCCCCGGATCGACCATCATCCCCACTGAAACAAAAAATATCGCGGCAAACAAATCTTTCACCGGTTTCACCAGACGTTCTATTTTTTCCGCTTCGATCGTCTCGGCCAGAATAGACCCCATCACGAAAAAGCCCCCAAAGCAGAAGAGAAAACCGACGGCTGTAGCGAACACTACCATCAGGAAACACAAACCGAGAGAGACGATCAGCAAGGTCTCGTCGCCCATCAGCAAACGGTACGCCTGAAAAAGTAGGAATAATATAAATCCCGGTCAGGAACCACAACAGCAAAAAGAACAAGAGTTTCCCGATACTATACACCATTTCCATCCCTTCGAAATTTACTGACAGCCATCGTAGAAAGCATCACCATCAAGACGATAGCGACCAGGTCCTCGATGACTAAAATTCCGAACACCAGCCCCGTAAAACGTTGTGTCCGCAACCCCAAATCCTCGAAAGCCTTATAGATAATCGAAGTCGACGACATGGCCAGCATACCTCCCCAGAAAGATACTGTCCATCTGTTTCCATCCCATCGCTACCCCGACGATAAAAACCCAAAACCACCATACCCACAATGATAGTCAGAGCAGCGATGATAGCAGGACCTCCTACCTTCATTAACTTTTAAAACTGAATTCCAATCCCAAAGCAAACAACAGGAATACCACCCCGATATCTGCCCAGGTCTGAATATTTCCGCTGTCGATAACCGTCGGGGGTTAACGTGATATGCGGTCCGGCAAGAATACCGGCCACGATATACCCTAATACCGATGGTTGTTTCAGACGCTTGAATATCAGGGTCATCAATCCGTCTGAAGCCAGTATAAGAGCCAGATCCGTAATTAATGTGGTAAGTGTGACATAAACCACGTAATTTGGCCACAAAATTAGCATTTAAACCCTAATTCCGTTCACTTGATCGTCCGCTTATTGAGGAATTCCATAAATTTATCTTTCGAGGAATCTGCTATCGGAATATAAGTCTTTCCGAAAACGATCCGGTTTCGCTCGATGACAGTGATCCGATTCAGATTGACGATAAAGAACGGTGTACCCGGCAAAAAGAAGCCGGCAACATCTCTTCAAGCGATTTCATACTGATAAGCGAAACGATAGGGGCGAAGTCACCCCTTCGAGGTATATTTTTACATAATCCTTCAAACCCTCGATATAACAAATTTTAGCCAATTCGACCTTGACCAGTTTATAATCCGATTTTACAAAATACAATCCTCTTCAGACTGTCCCCCCCTGCGTTTCACGGGTTTTCTAAACCAATTCAACGCCTTGTTAGCGGCCTTTAAAAATTCAGGATAGCTGACCGGCTTCAATAAATAGTCCAGCGCATCCACCCGGAAACCTTCCAAAGCATACTGTTCGAAGGCGGTTGTAAAAAATCACTTTGATCTGTTTATCCAACACCCGGGACAATTCCAACCCATTCAGTTCAGGCATCTGGATATCGAGGAAGATCAGATCCACCGCCTCTTCGCGTAACACCTGCAACACCTCCAAAGCATTCGAGCAACGGGCAACCAATTTCAAAAAAGGTGTCCGCTTGACGTAACTCTCCATCAAATCCAAAGCCAAAGGCTCATCATCGACTATCAAACAATTCAGTTCCATCCGTTTCAACTTCCGATCTTTAATTGAGCGACAAATTTGTTTCCCTCCCGTTCTGTCCGCAAATCATATTTTCCGGGATACAATAAATCCAGTCGTTTTTTAAATTTTCCAGTCCGATCCCCGATCCGCTCCGGTCGGTTTCTTTCTTGGGAAAATAACTGTTTTCAATGTAACAGCAGATTCCTGAATTTTCCAACCAATTGAAACGGATATGAATAAAAAGAAGGCTCCGTGGGACTCACTCCGTGTTTAAAAGCGTTTTCGATCAAAGTGATAAACAACAACGGAGCGACCAGCACACCTTTCCCATCGTCCGGCAAATCGACCTTCAACTCTACATTTCCCGACAACCTCAGACTCATCAACTCGATATAACTCTTCATGAAATTCAATTCGTGATCGAGCGATACGAATTTCTGATTGTCTTCATACAGCACATGCCGCAACAGCCGGCTCAGATCATGGACGGCAAACTGGGCCCGGTCAGGATCGATAGCGATCAGGGAATAAATATTATTGAGGGTATTGAACAGGAAATGAGGGTTCAGCTGGCTTTTCAGATTCTGCAATTCCGCTTCGGAACGGGCATTTTCAATTCTTTTTTTTTCTTGCTCGAGGATATACCAGTTTTCGGTCATCCGGATAGCGACACTCAGAGCCGACACCAAAGCCATCATCACTCCATCCCGGATAATAAAAACACTCCGTGGAGGAAAAGGTCTCGAATGCCTCGGTCCCTCATTGACAAAATGAATAAAAATAATACTCCTGCCATCCATGTAAACATAAGCTCAGCAACACAAAAAGGAATAAATTGACAATAATAAATACCAATAACCTTTTCCCGGAACAACAAGCGATCGATAAAAATAAAATAATTGGCATAAAATACAGTAATAAAGCGATGGGAACACCGACATACCCCAGAAATTTAACCCAGGTCATCATTTCCCTCTTTCAGGTGAAAAAAGAGGGAAGCCGAATACCAATCCCCCAGCCGATCACCTGGATCCAGAAACTTTAAAATTTTTATTCTTGTCACTCATATTACAAAGATAAAGATTTATTTGTTTATTTACCGGATCAACCGGTGAATAAACTACTCATACCGGATCGCTTCGATCGGATCGAGATTAGAAGCTTTCTGTGCCGGATACCAACCGAAGAAGATTCCCGTCACCGTACAGACCACAAACGACAGTACAACAGAATACAGCTGCACATATACCGGCCATCCCGCAACCAACTTGACCACCCACGAGGCTCCGATACCGAACACCACACCGATCAATCCACCGGTCACACTGATCAGAATCGCCTCGATCAGGAACTGGGCCAGAATATCCCGCCCTTCGCTCCGATAGACATTCTCAGTCCGATTTCCCGGCAATCATACATGATTCATAATCCGATACCGCCGACCAGTAAAGATCCCCGCAATACACGCCAACAACATCGTCATCATGTCCGTTGTGGAATTCATCATCGAGCTCTCAGTTCTTGTTGGGAACGGATGTTAAAATCATCGTCATCCGATTCTTTTTCAGCCTGTGGATTCCTGCGCAGGATACTTCCCTGCAATCTCCTCTTCTGCCAGTTCGGTCTGATCTTCAGAAAAGCGCTGAACAAGAATATACTTTTAATAAATATGGGTGATGGCCAGAGATACGTTTCTGGACAGTGATTTATATAGGTGCTAAGATAAGATCATCCTGGTCCATCCCTCATTGTATTATAACCTTTCGATGTCAGGACTCCCGATAATACGGAAAGGTATTTCCGAAAACAGCGGATAATTTGCCCCACCGGATTTTCCCATTGGTAAACAGATTATCCACGATCGTTTTCCCGACGACACAGACTTTCGCCGATCTGAGAATATCCTCCTCCGTAAACATATCCCCTTCCGCCAGGGTATATTTACAATTTCAAGATAATCCGGATTTATCCATAGATACTGGTCGGATAATTATTGGATCCGTAGACGCTTGTCCACTGCTACTCACCGATGGCGAACAAGCCGAAACATAACGGGTTTCATCGACAATCGCCTGATAATCGTCCAGTTTCAGACTTTTTGCATGGCAGCCGGATCTTGCCGTACCCTCCCCGCATATCCGCACCCATGAATCATGCGATCATATTAGAACCCATCTCCGCGATCTGAGCACGGATACCCGCTAGATCCCTGACCGATAGCCAGCATGGTAATCACCGAAGCGACACCGATAATGATCCCCAACATCGTCAGAAATCCCCGCATCTTTTATTTCCCAGGGCCCGCAAAGCAATCCTGAATAAATTCGCAAAATTCATTGTATTTCGATTTAATTAATCCTCATTCTTCGGTAAAGCGGCCAGCGTCTCTGCCGAAGCAATCTTTTCATTCCGGGTATCCTGAATCACCCGCCCATCCTTCAACACGATAGTCCGGCTGCTATACGCCGATAACGTTCGGGATTATGGGTGACAAAAACAATAGTCCTTCCCCGGGCATACAATTCCTGAAACAACGTCAGAATCTCGAAAGAAGTACGGGTATCCAGGTTTCCCGTAGCCTCATCGGCCAAAATCAATACCGGATCGTTCACCAACGCCCGGGCTATAGCCACCCGTTGCTGCTGTCCTCCGGACATCTGATTCGCCTTATGATACAACCGGTCATGTAACCCTACCGAATCGAGCGCTTCTATCGCCCGTCTTTCCGTTCCTTAGCCGAAACCGCCGGATTATACATCAACGGAAGCTCGACATTCTTGATCGAAGTAGTCTTCGAAGCAGGTTATAAGACTGGAATACAAAACACGATCTTATGATTCCTCAGCCGCCCGCTCATTCTTTCCCATCTGCCGGACCGAATACCCGTCCAGCCAATACTCCCCGGCTGTCGGCGTATCCAGACACCCCAGCACATTCAGTAAAGTAGATTTCCCCCGATCCGCTGGTCCCCATGATCGTCACGAATTCTCCCTGGCTGAATAGCAAAGGATACCTCTAAAGCATACAAAAATTGTCTCATTTCCTACCAGAAAATCACGCTTGATATCTTTTTAATTCAATTATAGCATTCATTGTGTGAGTTATTGAGTTGCTGAGTTGCTGAGTTATTGAGTTACTGAGTTACTGAGTTGCTGAGTTATTGGAGTTACTAAGTTCCTACTTTCTAAAATCATCGATTTACCTTCTCCACCAATTTCCCGCAACTCCCCTTATCTCCTCCTCCCCATCTTTTAGCCTATAGCTTCCAGCCTATAGCCTTTACATTTTACTTCTTACTTCTTATCTTGTCCCGGTGGTTTCGGCATAAAGGACTGATTCTGTTTCTCCGGGTTGCGGAGTTCCCATCGCTTTTTACCGGATTGTTCCATCGCCACGACGATCTCGTCTCCTCAGCGAGACCACCGGTGATCTCCAGGAGTGAAGTCGTCGCAGTAGCCGTCTGTACTTTTTTCTTCCAACGTTTGTCCATTCTTCACCCACACTGTTTTCTGTAAGGCAGAATTATCCACATGGATCGGTTTCAGTACGATTCCATTAGCTTCGGCCAAAGCCTGATCGGGCATAAATTTCAATGCTTTGGGAGGAATAGTCAATACGTTATTCTTCTCCAGTGTATAAATCGACACGGTAGCCGTCAAGCCCGGTTTCAGTTTCAGATCCGGATTAGGTGCACTGATCACCACTTCGTAGGTCACCACATTCGATTCCACGGTAGCCTCCAGCCGTACCTGAGTCACAACCCCTTCGAACGCATCGTTCCGGTAGGCATCTACGGTAAAGGTAACCCGCTGTCCTTCGCGTATTTCGCCGATATCAGCCTCATCCACGTCTGCAATCACCTGCATCTCCGTCAAATCTTTAGCAATGGTAAACAAAGTCGAGTTTCGAATCCGGCAGCCACCGTCTGTCCTTCTTCCACTTCCCTACTGATAACGACACCCATCTATCGGACTGGTAATCACGGCATATCCCAAATTTCTTCTCACCTTTACAATATCGGCTTTCGACTTTTTTCGTAGGTACTTTTTAGCCTTTTCATAATTATACGTCGCCTCTTCATAATCGCTGTCGCTGATCAGTTGCTTTTCGAACAGCACTTTACTGCGGGCATAATTTTTTGCTGATACTCGTATTCTGCTTTGGCATTCGCCAACTGAGCCTCCTGCGATTCCAGTTCTCCCTGTAAGGTCACCTTATCCATCTCGGCAATCAGCTGCCCTTTTTCACAACACTATTGTAGTCGACATAGATACGGTCGATGATACCCGAAACCTGCGTACCGACATCCACCTTGGTCACCGGCTCTACCGTCCCTGTCGCCACTACGACATCCGTCATCGAATTACGGGTCACTTTTTCAGTCTGAAAACTGATTTTCCTTTTGAAGAAGTACCCATAAAGAAATATCCGCACAAGGCCAGAACTACGATAGCTCCCCCGATCGTTATTAATTTCCCTTTTTTTCATATATTCTTTTTATATTGTCATACAATCACTTGGTTCTCACCTACCTCTATCATTGGATACTGATCTCTATACCTGATAGAAATTCAACAATTGCTGATTCAGGATCGCCATATATTTGGCTTGTATCCCAACTCGAGCTGGGCAGCCAGCAAGTTGTTTTCTCCGTCATCAATTCTACCGTATTTTTGCTTTCAGGAAAAACTGCTCCTGAAGTAAGCTCGAAAGACAATTCTGTAGGGTCAGATTCTCCCGGGCCGAACGGAAACGGTTCTGCGCCGATACCGCATCCTGATAAACCGTCTCTACCGATTTCCAGTAATTCTTTCTGTACGTTCTCATAATTGAGTTGGGCATTCTCGATATTCAGTTTAGCCAGATTGACCGCCGTCTTGGTCGAACGTTTATTAAAAATCGGTATATTCAGCGTCAAACCGATATTTTCCTCAATTGTGTTTCGTCTGTGTCCCGAACCCCGTGCCGATACCCGAAGCATGACTGGTTCCTAAACCGGCAGACAAGGTAACGTTAGGTAAATATCCCGCCCACGCTTTCTCCTTCTCCAGATTCGCTACCCGGATATTCAATTGGTTGTATTTCACTTCCGGCATGATTCCCAGCGAAGTCAGGTAAACACTCTCTTTAGACGGTAAAACGACCAACACGCTTTCATCTGTCAATTGCGGAATAGCCAGTTCCATCTGGTCGTTCACCCCTAATTCGAGCAATTGTTTCAATTCCAGCTGAGCGTTTGCGAGCGTTGTCCGGGCTACAACCAACTGATATTTATCGGTGGCATACTGAGCTTCCAGCTGAGCGAGATCGGCTTTCGATAATGCTCCAGCCTCCAATAAAGCTTTGCCACGATCCCGCTGGGCTTTGGAAACTTCTACCGTCCCTTCGTTAATTTTCACCGCTTTCGTCAGCATACAATACCTGGACAAATGCTTTTTGGGTAATCGCCAGTTCGATGTTATTTTCAGATTCCTTGATCGTCAACCCCTGCACCTCATTTTGCAGGTCCATCTGTTGTACGTTCTTCCGGATTTTTCTCCTTCGAACAGAGATACGGAAGAATTCAGGTTATAACTTCCGGAATACGAATTTTATCACCGGCTTCTGGACGACGGTTCACATAATTGTGAGCCGTTGTAAAAGAAAGAAGCCTGGTCCGCTTTTAGCCTGCTTCGTATTTTCTAAACTTTCTTCCCCATGCGATCCGACTTTGCCGAATCTGAATATTATGTGCCCGGGGCATAATTAATGCAGGATTTCAAAATCCCACACAGTTTTTCCTGAGCCATCACATCAAGGGGCGGACAACACGACCAGTCCCAAGACTATCCCTTTCCAATATGCATTCATAATGTATCTTTTAAGTTCATTTTCACGTTACAAATGTATTTTCTGTTCTCCACCCCTACAATTTAAATATATACATTCCCCTTTTTCACGACGAATCCCCCGATTCACCCGATAATTATTTTAGCATTTACATATTTTCACATTAATATTGGCATCTTTTTTTGTTAGCAAAGGGCAATACATCTATTTCAATTAAAAATCTGTTACTATGAAACCGATATACAGCCTGTTTATTATGCTATCCTTTGCCGGACAGTTGCGTGCACAAAACGATACCACCGAATTATTTCCTTACGGAGATATGAATCAGTGGATGGTACGGGTAGTCGACGAATCCCTTGTTATCGGAGGAAATACAAAATATCTGTATGAGATCACACCGGGCGATACGCTGAAAAACAACACCCCTTATAAGAATAGTATATCTCCGTGGGCTACGTCGACCGTCATGGCTAAAGTCAGCGGAGTGGTGAAAGCCAGTGTAACCGTATTCCCGGAGAAAAAGGGATTCCGGTTATTGTGCCCGGCTCTCGAAACCCGTATGGAACGCGTCAAAGTGCTTGGATTGATCAATATATCGGTATTAGCCACCGGAACGATATTTGTCGGTGAAGTGATGGAACCCGTGCGGGACACTAAAAATCCGCAAAGCAAACTCAATAACAATATTCCTTTCACGAAACGACCGAAAGCCCTGGAATTCGATTATAAAGTAGAGCCGGGCGGGAAACAGATCAAAGCGACAGGGTTTCAGCCGTATCGTCGATATCCCGGAACAGAATAATGCCGAAGCCAGCCTATTGCTGCAATACCGCTGGGAAGACGAAAAAGGGAATCTGTTTGCCAAACGCGTCGGCACAGCCTACGAACGTTATGACCAGGAAGTAAAAGAATGGCAAAACGGCCATCGGATAGAAATCCATTACGGAGATATTACCGGAAAGGATTTTTACCAGCCTTATATGGACCTGGTAAAAGGTGAATCGACACAATATGCCGCCAATAGCCAGGGGAAGATCGTCCCATCCAGGAGATCGGCTGGGCCTCTCCCCGACACTACTCCCACCCACATTATCCTCCGTTTCTCCTCCGGCCATGGCCGAGCCTACATCGGTGCCCCGGACGCCAAATTCTGGATCGATAATGTAAAACTGGTTTACTAAAATATCAAAAGCACATAATAACTACAAAGTTATATTAAAACCCGGCTTTAACCGATTAAATTCTTAGCATCCCGTACCATCATTTTAGCAAACCGGGCCGAAGCTCCGGGTTGCCCTAAACGGCGGATCACCTCATCGTAATTCCGGAGCATTTTCTCCGGTCACGTTCGCTGTACAGGATACGGGAGAGCTCGTTGAGGATATTTCTTTCCGGTCAGCCGGTGCATCATCAGCTCTTTGACGACTTCCCACCGAAAATCAGGTTGACTAACGAAATATAGTCTACACTTTTTAACGAAGGTCTTGAACAAATAATAACTCAACCTACCTCCTTCACCATTGTAACAAACCACTTGGGGAATACGCAAAAGCCGTTTCCAGGGTCGCCGTACGAGGTAACCAGAGCCGCTTTCGCCTGACTCAACAAACGATAAGTCTGCCCATACAAAATACGGACCTCCCGTCCCTTCAGGTAAGGAGCATAATCGGCATCCGACATCGAAGGAGCCCCGGCGATCACAAACTGATAATCGGGGAAATGATCCACCATCCGAAGCATTGCCGGCAGCACATAACGCAGCTCCTGGCTCCGGCTGCCAGCCAGTAAAGCGATGATCGGTTTATCCGGTAAATCGTTCGCTTTTATAAACCCGGCAAAAAGTCTCCTCCCGGTAAGGCCGGGCATCGATCGCATCCACCAGCGGATTACCTCCGTATTCCACCGTATAATGATAGCGCCCGTAAAAATCCGTTTCAAAAGGGAAAAAATCGTATACATCCGGTCGACATACCGCTTGATCTTTTTACGCGCCCGGTATTCCAGGCCCACAACTTCGGCGAAATGTAATAAAATACTTTCAAACCGATCCCTTTGGCAAACCGGGCAATACGCAGGTTGAAACCGGCATACTCCACCAGGATCACCACGTCGGTTTCCAACTCCGGATATCCTCACAACACAAGCGGATATTGGCCTTGATCTTACCGAGATTCTTCAATACGGTCAGAAATCCCATGATAGCCGTATCTTTGTAATGCCGGACGATCTCCGCTCCTGCCTCACGCATCAGGTCCCCGCCCCAACCCCGGATGTCGGCTTCCGGATCTTCAGCCCGCAATCCCCGGATTAAATTCGACGCATGCAAATCGCCCGATGCTTCCCCTGCTATAATATAATAACGCATAAAAGGTAAAGGTTAAAAGTAAAAAAAAAAACTCAACAGTACTGTACAAAGATAGCAAATTACAAGCCAAATCATTACTTTTGCAAGCGATTATAGAAATTTAATAGCAGTCGGTACAAATATGAATATTGCAGGGAAGAAAGTCGCTTATATCACCTTGGGTTGTAAACTGAACTTTTCAGAAACGTCTACCATCAGGCACAGCCTTGAAAAAGAAGGCACTGAAACCGTAGCCGATAAAGAAGGCGCCGATATCTTTGTGATCAATACCTGTAGCGTGACCGATATGGCCGAAAAAAAAGGCCGGGCAGTTGATCCGTAAAATTATTCACCACAACCCGGGCGCCTATATCGTAGTTGTCGGATGTTATGCCCAGCTCAGAGCGAAAGAAATCATGGCTATCGACGGAGTGAGCCTGGTATTGGGGGCCGGAGAAAAATTCAATGTCGCCCACTACCTGCAACACCTCGAAGAACAGGAAAAGCAAGAACCTCACTCGTGTGATATTTTTCAAAATCAGCAATTTCGACCTGGCCTACTCTTTCGGCGACCGTACCCGTTGTTTCCTGAAAATCCAGGACGGTTGCGACTATTTCTGCACTTATTGCACCATTCCTTTTGCCCGCGGAAGAAGCCGGAGTGCCAGTCTGCCGCGGATCCTCGACGCTCTCCCACGAGGTGGCCGGCAAAGGGATCCAGGAAGTGATACCACCGGTGTCAATACCGGCGATTTCGGCCGGGGCACGGATATGAATTTTCTTACAACTATTGCTTAACAACTCGACCGCCAGGAAGAGATTGCCAGGATTTCTTCTATCGAGCCCAACCTGCTGACCGACGAAATCATTGAATTTGTAGCAACCTCCAAGCGCTTCATGCCCCATTTCCATATCCCTTGCAATCGGGTAGCGACGAAGTGTTGAAGCTCATGCACCGGCGTTATGACCGGGAATTATTCGCCGGTAAGATCCGCACCATCCGCCACCTGCTACCGGATGCTTTTATCGGCGTCGATGTCATAGCCGGCATGCGGGGTGAAACTGAAGCCTGTTTCGAAGACGCCCTCCGGTTCATCGAGACGCTCGACATTTCGCGGCTTCACGTATTCCCTTATTCCGAACGCCAGGGAACCAAAGCGCTGGATATCCCCCTGACCGTTCCTCAGGAAGAAAAACACCGGCGGGTAAACCGGCTGATTTCCGTATCACAAAAAAATTAACCGCTTTCTATCACCGGTTCGAAGGGGGAAACCCGTCCTGTATTGTTCGAAGACAACAAAATCGGACAGTATATCTGCGGATTCACAGACAATTATATCAAAGTAAAACTCCCCTACGATGCCGGATTAGCCAACCGGATTATTCCCATCCGGCTAGAAAAAGGGCTCTTTTTGTGAAGACGAATAAACAACTCATAATAAAGTGATTAACCCCATACACAAAAGGCACATACTTATTGTGTCTAATTAACAATATTTAATTTGAAGCGTTCAATTAGTATTACCTTTGTGTAAGAATCAATTTCATAGTTTGTTTCTGTTTTAGGGTTAGTAATTTAAGTCGTCAATTCATGGCGACTTAATTTTTTTATTTCATCCGATATACCTATTTTTGTTATAAATACTTTTTAACTTTGTATCAAAAATATAAACATCGATTGTTAAGTAATCAGCAATTTACTTTTTAATTAAAAGCAACGAACCTAATGCAAGTTTTAATTACCGAAGTGCCGGATTTATCGGTTACCACCTCGCAAAAGCTCTTGCCCGGCAAGGCATAGCCACTTATGGCATCGACTCGATAAACAGTTATTACGACGTATCCCCTGAAAAAAAGCCCGTTTAAAAGCATGCGGAATCGATCTTTCCCGTCAAGAACAGGAATACCGCTCTACCCTTTACCCCAATTATACGTTCAGGCAAATGGACCTCTGTGACAAACCTGCCCTCGACGCACTTTTCGCTTCCCGGGCCTTCGATACGGTAATCAACCTGGCTGCACAAGCCGGAGTACGTTATAGCCTCGAACATCCGGAGACCTACATCGACAGCAATGTCGGGTTTTCTGCATATATTGGAAGGCTGCCGCCACCATCATATTCCCCGTCTGATTTTCGCTTCTTCGTCATCGGTATATGGCAATTCGACCGAAGTACCGTTCCGCGAAGATGCGCGGGCCGATCATCCGGTCAGTATCTACGCCGCCAAAAAAGAGTAACGAACTGATGGCCTATACCTACTCCCGGCTCTACGGCCTCCAGACCGTCGGACTACGCTTTTTCACCGTTTATGGTCCCTGGGGACGCCCGGACATGGCACCGATGCTTTTCGGCCGATCTATCCTGGAAGATAAACCGATCCGGATATTCAACGAGGGGACGTTTATCCCGGGATTTCACATATATCGACGATATTATCGCCGGGATCGTCACGATACTCGACCACCCGGGCTTAGTGCGGGAAGATGTCCCGGGAGTACCGGCCGTCATCTATAACATCGGTCACGGTTCTCCGGTTCAGCTCATGGATTTTATCGGACTCCTGGAACAACATCTGGGTAAAACCGCCCGGAAAGAATTCGTCGGCATGCAACCCGGAGATGTATCAGACCTGGGCAGACACCACCAAACTCCATACCGATTATAATTACAGGGCCACCACCTCACTCGGGAAAGGAATCGAACAGTTTGCCCTCTGGTTCAAAAAAATGAAAACTTATGGATTATAATATATTCAAATCGCCCCTACGTCACTTTATCAAAGCAAAGATAAACGGTGGGGCCGTCTTGCTTTTCGTTGCCGCAGCCGCAATGATCATAGCTAATACACCCTTACGCGAAACCTACGATGCCTTTTTTGCCAAAGAGGTCATTTTGCAATTCGGAGACATCAACCTCTTTCACGTCCACGAAGGAATATGACCTTCATGTCCCTGATCAACGATGCGCTGATGGCAATCTTCTTCTTCTCCGTCGGTCTGGAAATCAAACGGGAGATCCTGGTCGGCGAACTCTCTTCACCCCGCAAAGCTTTACTTCCGGTTGTCGCAGCCAGGAGGAATGCTCGTCCCCATCCTCATCTTTTCCCGATTTGCCCCCGAAAGCCCTGCCAGCCGGGGACGCCATCCCGATGGCCACTGGATATCGCTTTCATTGGGAGTATTATCCTTACTAGGGAAAACGCATCCCCTGAGCCTGAAAATCTTCCTGACCACTTTCGCCGTAGTAGACGATATCGGTGGCATCATTGTCATCTTGGATTTTACAGCAGTAATCTTGATTCCTGGAATATTGCTTTGGGCATTGGGATTATTATTCTGTGGATAGGCGGTAGCCGGAATCAACAGCAGCTGTTTATATCTTCTTCGGCATCGTCGTGGTACTTATTCCTGAATTCGGGGTTCATCCGACCATCGCCGGTGTCATCGTAGCCTTCACCGTCCCGGCACGTCCCAAGCTAAACATCTACAAATATGTCGGAATCCGGGCCAGCTTGCAAAGCTTCCCGAAACCGCCGACATGGCCAATAATAACATGCTGAGCAACTCGGAACGCGCTATCCCGTCATGTCGAATCGGCCTGACAAAGTGATCAGTCCCTTGCAATCGATGGACGATAACCTGCATCCCTGAAACAATTCACATGGTGATGCTCTTTGCTTTCAAGCAATGCCAGCATCCTTAGTAATGTACCGAATTAAGTATACTGAT
>VOFB01001926.1_pt1 | contig 19030 bp, 25 predicted proteins | sample 5384141 | NCBI WGS metagenome assembly VOFB01 (sample SAMN12384721, study PRJNA508395) | human gut metagenome | isolation source: healthy gut A | host: Homo sapiens | reverse complement strand
GGTTCTTTAAATCAATCTCCTTGTGCGCAACATTCAAATCTCCGCAGAAAATCACCGGCTTGTTCTCTTCCAGCTTCTTCAAATACGTGAAAAAGTCGTCCTCCCATTTCATCCGATAATCCAGTCGAGCCAGACCGTCCTGGGAATTGGGTGTATACACTGTAACCACATAATAGTCCGGGTATTCCAGCGTGATTACTCTGCCCTCGTGATCGTGTTCCTCAATTCCGATGCCGTATGCGACCGACAGAGGTTTCTGCTTTGTAAAAATCGCCGTCCCGGAATAGCCCTTTTTCTCCGCATAATTCCAGAACTGTTCATAGCCCGGCAGCTTCATCTCGATCTGCCCCGCCTGAAGCTTCGTCTCCTGCAAACAGAAAATATCGGCGTCCGCCTCGTTGAAAAAAAGCCCTTTTTGTCATACAGGCGCGAAGCCCATTCACATTCCATGAAATCAATTTCATCCCAATTCTCCATTTCTATTACAACTATGTTCAGCCGCCCAACTGCTTACGCATCCGGTGCCACGAAATACAGCTTCTCCACCTCTTCGATGCCAGCCTTCGCTGCGGTTGCCTCTGTAATTTCTTTTTTCAATCCAGGCACACACTCTGCCGCAAGCAGCACCGTCAGCTCCACCTGATCCGTGTAAACCGTGTCCTCCGCTTCCAGACCGTTCTGGCGCAGAATGTACTGAATCCTTCCGATTCCATTATAGTCTGTGTAGATTTTTAAACGGACGCCGTAACGCATCGTCCCGATTTTGGACGCGGCAATTCCTTCTTTTACTGCGCCGGAATAGGCGCGCACCAGTCCGCCGGTGCCCAGCAGCACGCCGCCGAAATACCGCGTCACAACGACTGCGACGTTTCTTACGCCCTCGCCTAAAAGCACCTCCAGCATCGGACGTCCCGCCGTCCCGGAGGGCTCGCCATCGTCGCTGCAGCGCGTCAGCTCCGCTTTCGTGCCGATGACAAACGCCGAGCAATTATGCCGGGCGTCCCAGTATTTTTTCTTCATCTCATCAATAAACGCAACCGCCTCTGCTTCGGATTCGACCGGACGGACGTTTGCGATAAAGCGCGATTTTTTTTCCACCAGCTCTGCCTGACCGCCCTCCAGCACCATCCGGTAAGGCTCCCTGACCGTTTCTTTTTCTTCCATAAAAATTCTCCATTCTACAGCTGCCCTGCGGTTTCTCATCTGTCCCCTGACAGGCGTTTCCCCGCTTCCCAACCAGTATAACAGCATTTCTTTTGTGAACAATATCTTAATATGGCAGAAAAACCTTTATTTACCTGCCCGATTTTGCTATAATTAGGGGGAGGTAATGTCCAAAACAGGAGGTTTCATTGCATGAATTATGGCAAAAGAGTGTAAAACAGAAAAAGAAAGCACTCCAGTCCACATCTTCGAAGCTCGACGCAAATGCCTGCTCACCTTTTCCAAGGTGCTGCTTTTATGCGTCATTGCAATCGGGATTATCGGCATCTGCGCCGGACTGGGGGTTTTCAAGGGGATTATAGATTCTGCACCTACCATCACACTGGAGGATGCAACTCCCACCCGATACTCTTCCTTTATTTATGACAGCAAGGGAAACCAGATGGCTGAAGCGTTTGAGACTCCAACCGTGTCCCCGTTACGATGGATCAGATTCCCACCGATCTGGCAAACGCCTTTGTCGCCATCGAGGATGAGCGTTTTTACCAGCACAACGGTATCGACATCATGGGGATTCTCCGTGCCGGCGTAACCGCTGTAAAGACCGGCTTCAAACGGCAGGAGGGTAGCACCATCACCCAGCAGCTGATCAAAAATACCGTCCTGACGACCTGGACTCAGGAAAGACGCTGGGCGAACGAATCAAGCGAAAAGTTCAGGAGCAGTATCTTGCGATTCAGCTGGAAAAAGATACCAACGACAAATCCAAGATCCTGGAACAATACATGAACACGATCAACCTGGGACAGAACACGCTGGGCGTACAGGCTGCCTCAAGCGTTATTTTCAACAAAACGTCTGGGGAGTTAAGCCTTTCCGAATGCGCGCGACCATCGCCGGAATCACCCAGAACCCGTCCAAGTATAATCCGCTGACCCATCCTGACAAAACCAGGATCGCCGTGAAAAGGTGCTGACCAACATGTTGAGCAGGGCTATATCACACAGGCGCAGTACGACGAGGCGGAATCGGATACTGACAGCTTATACCGCAGAATCCAGACCGCCAACCTCGAAGTCGGCGGAGTTCTTCCGTAGACTCTACTATGCGGATGCAGTCAAAGAAGCCGTAACCGAAGACCTGATCGCAGCCGGCTATACCGAAACCCAGGCTTACGTCATGGTTTATTCCGGCGGTCTGAGCATTTTCTCCGCCATGGATCCCGATATTCAGGCGATCTGTGACTCCGTTGCTTCTGACGAATCCTCTATCCGGACGGCACGCGCTGGCTGTTGCTACCAGCTGACCTACCGCGATCCTGATTCTGAGGAGGAAGGCGGCATCGTCAACATCAGCTCGGAAAGTACAAATCCTATTATCAGGAAAACGGCGACAAAAACTTCAACCTCCTGTACAGCTCTCAGGAAGAGGCGAATGAAGCGATCGAGGCTTATAAGGCTGCTACGATTCCCGACAGTGCGGAAATTATCGGCGAATCCATCACCCTGACGCCCCAGCCCCAGATTTCCTTAACGATTGAGGATCAGTCCACGGGCTATGTCGTTGCCATGATCGGCGGTCGCGGCACCAAGGAAGGAAACCTGACCCTGAACCGCTCCACCGATGCGGTCCGTCAGCCGGGTTCCACCTTTAAGATCGTCTCCACCTATGCGCCCGCGCTGGACAGCGCCGGTATGACCCCTCGCGGATGTCGAAGTCGACGGTCCCTTCAACTATGACAATGGCAGACCGGTATCCAACTGGTATTCCAGCGGCTACCGCGGCATCTGTTCCCTGCGGGATGGTATCCGGGACTCCTTAAATATCGTTACGGTAAGGTCTGACGCAGATCACTCCCCGTCTGGGCTATGAATATTTACAGAAATTCGGCTTTACCACGCTGGTAGACGGCGTAGAGAAAAACGGCAAGATTTTCTCCGACGTCCAGCAGGCCCTCGCCCTTGGCGGTATCACATACGGTGTAAAAAACATCGAATTAAACGCCTCTTATGCCACCATCGCAAACGGCGGGCAGTATATCAGACCCAAGCTGTATACGATTGTAAAAGATCACGACGGCAACGTTATTTTGGATAACACCAGCACCGAGGGTACGCAGGTCATCAAGCCCTCCACCGCATTCCTCTTAACGAGCGCAATGCAGGATGTTGTCACCTCCGGCACCGGTACTGCTGTCAACTTCGGCGGTATGTCCATCGCCGGTAAAACCGGTACGACGTCCGATTATAACGATATCTGGTTCTCCGGCTACACACCGTACTACACCTGTACGACCTGGACAGGTTATGACAACAACACAAAGCTGCGCAAGGGCGAGGAACGAAGCCTTGCAAAGAAAGCTCTGGAAAGCAGTCATGAGTCAGGTGCATGAAGGTCTGGAAAACAAATCCTTCTCCCAGCCTGCCGATATCGTCGCTCAGACTGTCTGCGCGCAGTCTGGTGCTGCCGACCGCACTCTGCGGTGAAACCTTAAAGACAGAATATTTTGCTGCAGATACGGTTCCGACCGAAACCTGTGACGTACACTATCAGGGTAGTGTCTGCGCCTATAGCGGTCTTCCCGCAGCAGATGCCTGCCCCTTTGCAACGGAGGGTACTCTGGAAATGCTTCCGGAAAACGAACGTATCCTGACCGGTCAGGTGACCTCCGAGGATTCCCAGAGGGTCTGCGAGCACAGCTCCGTCTTCATGGCAACCCCCGGTGCAGATCAGATCATCGAGCAGGAACGGCTCGAGCTTCAGCTGCGCAGCAACTCTGCACAGTACGAAGCTCTGCTCGTAAGCCTGCAGCAGCAGCTCCAGACCGCAGTAGAGGATAAGGCAATTGCAGATCAAGCGCTTGCAGCGGCTGCCGATGACAATGCAAAAGCGGCAGCACAGAGCGCTGTCGATGAGGCACAGCACCGAATCGACAGCCTCAACGCACAGATCAATCAGTTAAATGCCGCACAAACCTCTGTCCAGACACAGTCTGCCGCAGCTGCACCGTCTTCCGACGGCAGCGCAGCCGACAATGTCCCTGTCGATGATGGAAATGCAAACTAACGCGCTTACAGCGCATACCAAATACAATAGAATGCACGCTCTGCGAGCATTTCTATTGTATTGAATAAAAACTCCTGTTGGAAACCACACTTGCTTTCCTGGCATGGTTCCAACAGGAGCTCTTTTACTTATCTCTATTTTCCGCTGTTCTTCTGTGCCATCCCTTTGCGGTCTGCGGATCGATGACGATCTCCACAAACCGCCGCAGGACGGTGGCAGCTTCCGCCCTGGGCGACTTTTCCATCTATTATGCTTCTTCCGGCACTGCACCGAAAACTGCGCTCAGGTATAAAAATCCACTGTATCCTTCCTGATTCAGCAGCGTCTGCACCGCATAGCCAGCCGGAACTACTACTCTCCAACGCTTTCCAAGATACCGAAAACGCACAACAACCGTCAGGTCATTTCGTTTGCTCAGCTCCTCCATCGTGCTTTGCGGTCAAAGCTCATCCAGTTCTTTCCGTCCCACTTCCAGAACTGCTCCGGGTGCTGCATTTTTGATCTGGCTGCGCACCGCTTTCTGGAACTCGACATAGCCGGAGCTTTTTCTGTACTGTCGTCTGCTCTTCCGAACCGGAAGCACCCGGATTAGAAACGCGGCTGTTTTTCATTTCTTCCTTTATGATCCGTCTCAGCACTGCGGACAGATTCACACCGCCGCCACGCGGAACGATCACCGACCAGGTTCCATCTGGCCGCTGAAGGACCTGTGCTTTTCCTCCGGAAATGGATTCCAGCTCGTACCCTTCTGCAATCTGAATCGTAATCCCAAGCTCCTGATTTTCCTGCGCGACATCATACTCCCCGTATTTGGAGGTTCCGTCTACCGAAAAGCTGCCGCCCTCCGAATTGTTCCACCGGATCATATACCGGATCGCAGCATAAATCTTTTCATTCAGCTCCCCGATTGTTTCATCCTCCGATTGTTCTGATACAGATCGTTGTCATAACTGTTCCAGATAAAATTTTCATTCTTTGCAGCCAGCTCTCCCACCACGATATCCGGCAGACTGTTCAGAATATACTCCTGTGAAACGCCCGGGATTGTATCCACATAAATCGCGCTCGCCTCTCCGCCGGCTTTCGCTTTCTCAATGATCAACGTTCCCTTCTGGCTTCCGATATCCTTACAATTGATGCCCACGGCAACACCGTTTCCTTCTGCTGTCGATACCGTCCCTTTTACGATGACAGTCGCGCCGGTCCCTGCAATAATAGCGGGATACACGTCTTCAAAGTCCTCCGGTGCTCCGTAGAACGTTCCGCCTGTCACATTTCCATCGACGGTAACCGTTGCATTTTCTTGCGCAAACATGCCGGCGCCGGTCTTCGTCCCTGCATCTCCTTTCACGCTTACCGCTGCGTTTCCACCCGCTACAATGCCAACAAGCGTTCCGCTTACGGAACCGCCTACCGTTACGTCAGCCTTTCCTTTTGTAATGACCGCTTCTCTCCCTGAGACATCGCCTCCGATTTTTATTATGCCGGTTTCTCCATAAATGCCGACCGGTTTTCACCGGTTGCAGTCACATCTCCATCCACGATCAGCGATGACTTATCTCCGTCGTGTACACTTACTCCCGTCATACCGTTTCCATCCGCAGTCACGTTACCTTTTACATGAACCGTGCTGTCTCCGTATGCCGAAGTTCCTGTCATGTACTCCCCGGAAACTTTCACATTTCCGGCTGTCGCTTTCGACCCGCTTTCTGCAATCACGCCGGTCGATTCTTTTCCGCCAACCTCCGTATCCCCGACCGTCAGGTTGCTGCCGTTTGACGCCAGAACACCCGTCTTCTCGCTTAAATCCGTTGCTGTTACCGTTCCGTTTACCGTCACAGTCCCTTTTTTCGCAATAACCGTATCGATTCCGTTTCCTGTCACATTTCCGTTTACGGTTACCGTAGAACTGTCTGAAACCAGACCGCCCGAAACGTTTCCGTTCACCTTCAGATCAGAGCCTTCGATCGCCATAGCTCCCGGCGACATCACGCCTCCCTGCATCTCTCCGTTTACATCCCCCTCTACGACCTTCACTTCGCCGCCACTTGCAAAAGCAGGCTGTGCATACACCGTCATCGGCATAACCGAAGCAGCCGTAAGCGCTACTGTGAGCATCCATACAAAATAATGTTTTCGCCTCATTCACCTTCCTCCTTTCTAATATAGGCAAATCGTAATAATGTACAGATTTTATCGTCTTTATAAAAATATTATATTTGCTTTTTTATCTTTTTCTTATGTATCTGCCTGCCCCGCCAATCTTTTTCCAGCCCCTACTTCACAACACCTTTTTTCAAAATAATGTTGGCATACTGAGCTTTTTCTCCGGTCGCTACCACGCAGTACGCCTTTTTGGCGCGCTCGTAATAGGCAAACCGCTCGATCTTATGCACCTCTGTTTCCGGCTCATAATAGTTCAGGAGAGCCTTATAAGCCTCCCAGATCACCGGTACAACCGTATCTCCCGGCACGACCTCCATCAGGACGAAATGCTCGGGATCGTACTGATCCAACGGAAACAACGGCAAAATCGCCGCCAAAAGCTCTGCCGTACCGATTCCATCCGCCCGGATCACCCGTTGTCCGATGCTGCTGGACGGAAAGTTCGCATCCGCCAGCACGATCTCGTCTCCGTGTCCCATTTCATCAAGAACCTTTAACAGCTCCGGTGAAATCAGTGGTGAAATTCCCTTCAACATATCGAATATCCCCTTAAACTTATTCTGCAGCAGCGCGCCTGCTACGCCGTATTTTCGCCGCACGCGCTGTCATCACACCAGGCTGCAGCGCCATACCTCCACGCCGCTGTCCTGGAATACCTCTCAGACGCTTCTGCACCTGTTCCGCAGTCACGCCTTTTTTCAGGATAACCTGTAAAACCTCCGCCGCCTGCGCCGCAGATCATCTTTCCGTCGATCAGATCCTCCACGGAACTAAAGATCATATCAATACAGGTATTGGTACAGCCGCCATCCAGCCGTCTGGAAAGCTCCCAGTGCTGGTTCAGGAGCTGTGCAAAGCCGTCTACATTTCCCTTTTCCAGCTCAAAGCGCATCAAAACCGCTATCCGCTGGATCTCATAAAAGCACCTCCACCGTATCCGGGTTACCGCTCACATAGCGGCTTACAATATCGCGCAGCAGGTTTCTTGCAAGCCTGCGCTGTCCGGAATAAATCAGGCAGAATCGCTCGTTTAACTCCTGCAGCGTCTCTGTGCTGATGCTTTGCATGGACTGCAGCCGATTTCCTGTACAATCGCTGCATCGCTGGTCACCATTTTGATTCCAGGCGCAAGCCCGCCCACCTGGTCCTGCCAGCCTCCGCCCGTGGACATAATCTGCTCCATGCACAGGACCCGGTTGTACAGCTCCTCCTGGGACAGCTCCTTTCCGAGCATCCGGTAAATCGCCTTGACACATGCGCCCGCAAGAATCGAGGACGTACCGAGGCCGCTGCCTCGGGATATGAATCACCTGTGTGGACAAATAGAGCCCGCTGCCGAGATTTTTTGTCACCTCTTCGACAGAAATCTGCTCCCGGTACGGAATGATGCCGCAGGCGATCAACGCCGCCTTATGCAGAGCAAAGGGATCGTAAGGATTGCTGGAATCCTGCAGCTGACTGATTTCAGAAAATGCCTGCTCTGCGCCGCTGTCCGCGCTGGCCAGCACGATCTGATTGCCCGGAATCTTTTTCACAACTGCCTCGACAGGATTCTGTCCGTCCAGCTTCACCGCCGCATTCAGCACCGTTCCGCCGTGCTCCATGCAATATGGAGGCGTATCGCTCCAGCCGCCGCCCCAGTTGACGCGCACGGGCAGGCGTACCACCACTTCCTCCTGCTCCATTTTAGCCGTCGGATCGTAGGGAAAGCCCAGCCACCGCCCCGACAAGAATCGCGTTTCGGATCGTATCCAGGCACAGGTCAAGATACTTATCCTGCTTCGTCAGACAGGATAGCGCATAATAAATCCGGATTTTCCGGGAAAATTCAAACAGCTCCTGTTCGTCCAGCTTTTCCGCCAGACCGCAAAGCTGCCGGATTACACGCGCATTGATCTCCCGTTGAACACCTTCACCGCCTCATGGAGGTTATCCTTTTTATCGATGGCCTCCAACAGGGATTCGATTTTTACCTTATCCTCCAGTTTATCCTGCCAGGGCAGAATCGCCGTCACATCCGCCTGGTTGAAGCTGTCTTTTAAAGAAATCCGTCTTTCAGTGTTGGAAAACCGTCTTCATATGCACGCAGTGTCGCAGATACTGCTTCCTGAATCGTATTTCGAATCGGATAAACTGCCGCCGTCCACAACGGTTCGCCGATCTTTTTTCCAAATAATGCCGCTTCCTTCGGATTGTCGCAAACGCCGTACATCCGGACAACAAACCTGCCATCCTGCAGCTTTAGCCCATGCAGTACCGTATCCGCCGGAACGCTCTGTCCATCCAGCGTCACGCCGGAGATCACGCAGCGCTCCCCGACAACCGTACCATGATGCAAATAGCTGTCCTCGATATAGCTTCCCGCGCCAACGTCTGCACGCAGACTGATATAGCTGTTTCCAGCCCCATAGCTTTTTTCCTGACTGTTGGTGTTGATCCGCGCCTGCCAGCCCAGATGCGTAAATTGCTCCATCCCCTCCGTCATCAGATGCAGCAGCTCCCGGGTCGTCCCAAAATGGATAAATGCCGCCGGTGACATCCGGATCAGCTTCATCTGATAAGGATGCAGCGCCGCCCAGATTTTTTCCCGGCAGGCTCTCAGCTCCGGTGTAAACTCACCCTCGGGCGTCTCTTGATAATACTGCTCCAGGGTGGAATCCGACGCCAGTGGATACAGAAAGTCCGCATAAAACGAAAGCCGCGCCTGTTCGTTGACACAGGCGGCAAACTTTTCCTCTGTGTCGATCAGACTGTAAAGGGAATTGAGCAGGTCTACGCTCATCATAACCGCGCCGGTGTCAATATCCACATACCCGTGCTCGTCCACCGCACCCATTTCGTGCAGGCTGCTCTACGGTCTTTTATGTAAAAATCCGCCGACGTTTCCTTCCCTGTCCCGTCTGTATACACCGTGGTTTTTGCCGATTTCTGCAGGCTCCTTGATCGACAGCGCCGCAGCGCCTTTTCCGTAAAAATCGATCTGCAGCGGGTTAAACAGCAGCAGCACATCCCCGGAGCAGACAAGCATTCCGGCGTTCATCCGCGCCGCAACACCGCACATGGCAATCATAAATTCGTCGAACAGCGTCGATCTGCGGCCGTTTGGAAGAATCCGCGGCACGGGGAAAAGAGCTTGCCGCAGGCAGAATACTGGGGCACGCGCTTACTGTCCCCGCCGGAATGGATGACCAGAATGCGCTTGCCGTCAAAGGCGTGGCAAGCGCTTCGCCGGGCTGCGCAGACACAAACTGACTACTCTCCACTGCGCCGTCACCCTGCACTGCGCTATGCAGCACGGCAGCCGGACTCTGCTTACCCGCCGCATGCTCCCGGATATACCGCAGCACATTTAAAGTCGCGCCGCCGCTTCCGACGCGCTTGCCGTCCGGATCGGGCAGCACCGCATAGTGCGTCTTTCCGGGAGCATCTGATGCTTTAAGCGGTAGGAAATCTGCGCACGATATGCCTGAGCCTGGGCCTCGTTCGAAGCCGTCAGCACCACATAATCCCACAACGGCAGGTTCGGGTTGTGCAGAATTTCCTCATACTGTTTCGTACAGTCCCGATAAGACTGCTGTAAAAATAACGTCTGATAAGACAATCAAATACACATCCTCTCTTGTATTTCATGGCTGCAGATACCAAAATCCAGCTTCTTCTGCAGACCTCTCACTACTGGTAGGATAGCATATTCCGGGCGCTATTTCCACTGAAAAACGGCAATTCCGACAGCCGCTACAGCAAGTCCGATCGCCTTTCTCCACTCCCACGCTGCTTTTTCAACGCCGAACAGCCCAAACAGCTCCACAAGGTACGCCGCCGCGATCTGCGCCACCACGATAAACAGAACCGCCCTTGCAGGTCCAAGCATCGCCATCGCCTTAATCACTGTCCAGGTAATCCCGGCGCCGAGTACGCCGCCAAGCAGCAGATACTTCGGCTCGCTCCTAAACACGGCAAACAGATTCGACCGGTCCGCTGCAAGCCAAACTGCCAGGCACGACAGCAGCGCCGTCGCCTGCACAAACACATTCGCAGACCAGATGCTCGACGCTTTTGTGACCTGTGTATTGAAAATGCCCTGCACGCTCATCAGAACCCCGGATAAAACTGCAATCAAAAATCCAACCATCCTGCAAGCCTCCTTCTTCCGTCCGCCCTGACAGCGTCCGGTATGAAATACAGTATGCGTTATGGTTGGATTTTTAACGTTCTTATTCTTCTTCGCCCTCGGCGTAATCGATTTGAGTCTCCGTAGGCACTTCGATATATTCTTCTTCCACGTACTGCGTGCCGGTTACCTGTGTCATGATTTTTTCCGACAGGTCTTTTAAAACGTCCGAAACGTTTTCTCCCTCCCAATTTTCGTCTCCGCGATCTCCATCTGTACCCAGAAGTTCGCAGTCGCCATCAGCTTCGGCACCGGAACCGTCTGGCTGTATTCCTGCCAGAACGCTGCCATCTCCTCCGTCTGCTGCGCTGCGCTCTTTTTGGCAGGCACAAGGGTACTGCGGTCAAACAGCTTATCCGCGCTGTCCGTGCAAAGCCATGCTGCGAAATTATCCGCCTCGTCCTGATGCTTGCCGTAGCCGTTTACAACAATGCTTCCGGTCACGGAAATACCGCGGGGAGCAAACCGTTTCACTGATATCCGGCAGGGACGCTACGCCGTATTCCCACGCAAAGCTTCCGTCCGCCTTCGCCTGCGCAACCCGATCCAGAATATCGGTGGTCGCGATCGTATAAACCAGCTTTCCATCCAAAAAATCCTGCACAACCTGGTCGTAGCTCGAAGTCGCCGCATCGATCGAGAAAAACTGACTCAGCTTCTGGTACGCCGCAAGCCCGTAAACCGCATCCTGATTATAGATGTTGATCCGGGACGAATCATCCCCCAGCTTCCGCCAACGGTGATATAATTTCCTGCAAAGAAATAATTATAGAAAAAATCAGATACATCCCATCGGAAAACCGATTCTACCGTTTCCGGCGCGTTGTACTCATCCGCAAAATTCCGGATATCATCAATCGTTTTCGGAATCAGGGACACCTCGTCCGTTTCCAGCTCTGCCGCCGCCTGCTCCAGATACGTCTGGTTGTATACAAGCGCGCTGGTTTCAAAATACAGCGGATAAGCAACCGCATGTCCCTGATAGGTCACAGCGTCCAGTGCAGTCTGCGGGAAATTTTCGGTATTCAGGACAGCATTCTGATCCTTCACATTTACCGCCAGCCCGGCAAGGTACGCTTTTTCCAGTCCGTCATTGCTGATCAGGTAAACATCCGGCATCGATTCCTCTGCGATGGAAGCGCCGTTTACTGCCTCGAGATATTCCAGACCGCTTTTCAAAACCGGAACAACACGCACGCCGGTCGCATCCTGATATTCAAGCGCCATCGCGGAAAGATAATCCTCCAGTTTTTCCTCGGTATACCATACCGTCAGCGTCGGTTTGGGCGACAAAATACCGTCCGTAGAAACGCCTGCCTTATCCATGGCAGAACGCCCGCATAAATCAAAGCCCCCTGCAGTCACAGACACCGCAGACCGCCCCGATCAGTTTTGGGTAAAAAAGACATGTTCCTCTCCATTTCTTTCTTTTTGCCGCGCCGCCGTTTCCCGGCAGCTACGCGTTTTGCTCCTGAAACGTTTTCAGGCATGAATCCAGAATTTCGATCATTTCATCCACATCTGCGTCGGTGATGACAAGGGCGGAACGAAGCGGATAATATTGGTTCCCGCATTGATCAGAATCAGACCGTTTTCCAGCGCCGTTGATCACAGGCGCAACCGGACGGTCAAAGACAAGTCCCTGCATCAGTCCCATGCCTCTTCTGTCCGTGATAAAATCATATTTTGCTGCCAGGCTGTCCAGCTTTTCTTCCAGATAAGCCGACACCTCCCGCACATGCTCCAGAATATTGTTTTCTTCAAACAGCTCCAGCACCTTTGCCACAGCTGCACATGCCAGCGGGTTGCCGCCGTAGGTCGTGCCGTGGTCGCCTGCCGTAAGCGAATGCTGTCCGACCTTTTCCGTCATTAAAAATGCACCCACCGGAACACCGCAGCCAAGGGCTTTTGCCGTCGTCATGATATCCGGCTTTATGCCATATTTCTGCCACGCATACCAATAGCCGGTTCGTCCCATGCCGCACTGGATTTCATCCAGAATCAGCAGGATATCCTTTTCATCGCACAGCGCGCGCACTTTTTTCAGAAAGTCCTCCTGTACCGGATAAATTCCGCCTTCACCCTGCACGGTTTCCAGCAAAATTGCACACGTCTTGTCATTTACACATGCCAGCACGCTGTCAAAATCGTTGAGATCGGCAAACCGGATATTGCCGATTCCGGGCTCAAATGCCTCTCTATAATGCAGATTGCCGGTTACCGACAGTGCTCCCATGTCCGACCGTGGAACGAATGATTCATGGCAATGATCTCATGATCCGTCGTGCCGTCTTTTAAATAAGCATATTTCCGCGCCGCCTTGATCGCGCCCTCGATCGCTTCCGCACCGCTGTTGGTGAAGAACACGCGGTCCATCCGGGAAACCTTTTTCAGATGTCTTGCCGCTTCCACCGCAGGAACATTGTAATAATAATTCGAGGTGTGGATGACCTTGTCGATCTGCGCCTTCAGCGCATCATTGTACTCGGCATTATGATAGCCGAGGGCAAACACCGCAATACCAGCCACAAAATCCAGATACCGTTTTCCTTCTATATCATATAAAGATACGCCGTCGCCGCGATCCAGAACGACCTGATACCGATTATAGGTATGCAGAAGATCCTGCTCGGCTTCGTCGATATACTGCTGCATCAATTCACCCATGTTTCCTCCATTCCGCAGGCACTTTGTGCCGAAGATGCTTCGCACTGCTTTAAACCTACTCATCGTCTCCGACAATCGCCGTTCCGATCCCATGATCTGTAAAAATTTCCAAAAGCAGACAGTGGGGGATTCTGCCGTCCAGGATATGTACCCGGTTGACGCCGCCTTTGACCGCCGCCGTACAGTTGTTTAACTTCGGCAGCATGCCGCCGCCGATCTCGCCGCTGCTGACAAGCGCTTCCGCGTCGCTTGCTGTAATGCGGGAGATGAAAGAGGATTTATCAGAAAAGTCCTTGTACAGACCTTCTACGTCCGTCAGGAACACGAGCTTGTCCGCGCCGACCGCCCTTGCGATCGCGCACGCTGCGTCGTCTGCATTGATATTATAGGTCTCGCAATTTTCATCCATGCCCACCGGAGCTACGATCGGAAGGTAATCGCGGTCAATCAGATCATATAAAATCTTGGGATTTACTTTGGTCACATCGCCGACAAAGCCGATATCCTTCCCTCGGAATATTTCTTTTCCACCTGCAAGAAGACCGCCGTCCTTGCCGCTGATACCTACAGCCTTGACGCCCAGCTCCTGTACCATGGCAACCAGATTTTGTTGACGCGCCCCAGCACCATTTCCGCGATTTCCATCGTTTCAGCGTCCGTCACGCGCAATCCGTTGACAAAAACAGGCTCCTTGCCGGCTTTTGCCACCCATTTGCTGATGGCCTTTCCGCCGCCGTGCACGATAATGGGTTTAAAGCCTACCAGCTTAAGCAGGGTGACATCCTTGATGACGTTTCTCTGCAGTTCCTCGTTGCTCATGGCGCTGCCGCCATACTTTACCACAATGATTTTACGGTTGAATTTCTGGATATAGGGCAGGGCTTCAATGAGCACCTCCGCTTTTTTTCATGATCTGTTCCATTTCCGGTTTTCCACTTTTTCCTCCCATTTCTGCGCACGTTTCCTTTTGCGGCGCTGTGAGACTGTTTTATCGTTCTAACGCCGGTTCGCGTCAGCTGCGGTAGTCCGCGTTAATCTTGACATAATCGTAGGTTAAGTCACAGCCCCAGGCTGTCGCTTCCGCCTCGCCCATCTTCATATCCACAAGCGCAGTCACCTCGGGCAGGACAGGATCCGGGTCGCTTCTTCCTCGCTGTAATCTGCCGCCATACCATCCTTGAAGATCAGGATCTTTCCGGCGCTGCTTTCCAGATACAGTTCTATCGCCTCGGGATCGAATTTTGCCCCGGAATAGCCCAGCGCACACAGAATCCGTCCCCAGTTCGCATCGTGTCCAAACAAGGCTGCCTTTGTCAGGCTGGAGGTGATGACCGATTTTGCCAGGGTCTTTGCATCTTCCTTATTATCCGCATGAATGACCTTTACCTCGAACAGCGCGGTTGCGCCCTCGCCGTCGCCTGCGATCTTCTTCGCCAGCGTCTCATTGACATAATGAAGCGCTTCCACAAACGTATCGTAGTCCGCGCCCTTTTCCGTGATTTCATGGTTTCCCGCCTGGCCGTTTGCCAGCACAAGCGCGTATCGTTCGTCGAGGATCGCCGTCTACGGAAACCATGTTGAAGGTATCCTGCACGTCAGCGCTCAGTGCTTCCTGCAGAAGCTTTTGGAATATTCACATCCGTTGTCACAAATGCGAGCATTGTGCACATATTCGGATGAATCATGCCCGAGCCTTTGCACATGCCGCCGATGGTTACTTCTTTTCCACCAATCGTCACCTTTACTGCAACCTGCTTGTTGCGGGTATCCGTTGTCATAATCGCCTTTGCCGCATCGGTTCCTGCTTCTTCTCCGGGCTTGATCGCCTTTGCCAGCATACGCACACTTCGGTCATTTTTTCCATCGGAAGCTGCATCCACCGATGACGCCGGTCGAACAAATCAGGACGCTCTGAGGAGAAATCTCCAGCGCATCTGCTGCCGCTCCTGCCGTCTCCCTGCAATATTCATAGCCGAGCTTTCCGGTACATGCATTTGCGATACCGGAGTTTACAACGATCGCCTGAGCTTCCCACTCGCTCTCTACGACTTCCTTATCCCATAAAACAGGAGCAGCTTTTACTACATTCGTCGTAAACACGCCCGCTGCGACACGGCGTTTTGATACACCATTGCCATATCTTTTCTGTTCTGATACTTGATCCCGGCCTACGCCGGCTGCCATAAATCCCTTTGCCGCGGTTACGCCGCCTGTAATGATCTCCATATGTTCCTCCTGCCTTTCTTTTTATGTCAGATTGAGCAGTATCTTTTGCCCGCTCAAGCGTTGAAATTTTCGATATTTTTCTGATTTAAAACAAAATCGTAATAGTTTAAATCTTCGCGCTTCGTCCAGCCGATCTGCTTCCAGAAGGCGTTGCCGATATCATTTTTCGTAAACGCGATCAGGGACACCTTATTGATGCCCTCATGCTGCAGCGCATTCTACGTGCACCACCATCGCCCTGCCGATCCCGTGCATCCGGTAATCCTCATGCACACAGACGTGATACAGACAGCCCCTGCGCCCGTCATGCCCGCACAAAATCGCGCCGACCACTCTGCCGTCCATCTCAGCGACTACGCTGATTCCGGGATTTCGCTTCAAAAACCGCTCCACCCTTCTCTGAATCGTCGATCGTCCGGATCGAAAACCCGTGAATCGTCATCCAAGGGCGTATACCTGATCATAATCCTCTATTTGCATGCTGCGCACTGTAACCATTGTTATTTATCCTTTCCCGGGGCAACATAAGGCAAAAGCGCCTCGCCCCAGCTTATCAGCCGTTCAGGCGACCATGCCGCATTCGCCGGCGACGTGGGGAAGCTTCCCCGCTTCCCGCTGACATGCCTTCTCACAATACCTGTGATATAACTCCCATGACTTTGCGCCGTTGCAAAACACCGCCTCAATCCTGAATCCTGCAAAAGCCCGGCCCATCGTTTGCTGCCACATCCCGGATGGAGCTGTCCGAAGACCCTCACAATCCGACAGGAAGCGATCACATCCCACACAGCAATCCCATTTGCCAGCAAAAAAGCCTTTTTCTCCTCCACCGACACCGGAACCTCCGCCTGACACCCCGCTAAACCTTCCAAAACCGGTTCTGCGGATGCCCGTAATAAAAATGATTCTCCCTCGACTTCACCGACGGCAGACTTCCTAAAATCAACACCCTGGAATGCCCGTCCACAACCGGCGAAAAAGGATGCACCACCAACTCCTGCCCAACAGCCATCCAAAAACACCTCAATCCTTCAAAGCCACTAAATTTCTCTAACCTTGAATTTTACAAACAACTCCACGGAAACTCCGCACTTACCTGAAGCAGTGCCTACATCAGCCTCACAAACTCAGCCTCACTCTCCTGGCTGCCAAGGCAGGCAACCAGCCTCTGCCTCTGCTGTTTAGTGAAGTAGTGCCTAAGCAGTCACACACTCCAAACAACCTGTCTACTCACAGGCTGTTGTTGTAACAGCCACTCAGGTAGATCAGATGATTTCAAAAGTCCCCTTGATGAACCTTGCACTACAAGCCTATGTCCCATCTGTCCAGCTATGCCTGTGTACCCAGCCGACGTATGTCAGCGTAATAAATCCTGGGACGCGAATAGTCGGCCGTTGGGGTGTCGTTCATGGTTGGAACCACCATCCCCATGGGAACATCGGCAAGAACCAGCTCCCCACCTCCAGCCTAAACATCAGATCAGACTGTGTGTCGTTTGTCCTGTTACAGTTTTTCACCAGACAACTATGGCACCACTCATCTGATTGTCCAAGATCATCTCAACATTTGTTAAATGTTCTTCGCCCATCTCCATAAATATGCACAAACTTCTATCTCTATATTATCATAAGCCCTGAACTCCATTTCAGATTCAAGGTGTCCAAGGTTTGTCCGGCTTTTTCACTCTTATAAAGAAGCCTGGTCGAACCAGATGCAAGTTCATAGGATAGTCGCCTCTGATCTCCAGTAAGGATTAGATGGTCGCAATGTATGCCTTATATTTTGTAGCTGAAATCTCGGTATTTCAGCACTGCCTCTGAAAGTCGTTGTATCACTAACAAGTTCATGATTGATCGTCCCCTGCCAGTGAGTGATTCCAGCAGCGATGTGAGAACAGCCTGACTTCAGTTGATCGCCTCCCCACGGTTTCTTTTCACAGACTGCAAAACCAAGCCCTGCCTGAGTTCCACACTTTCATGGCAACGTCCTTGATCCTGAAAACCCAAAATGGACCTGCCCTCAGCTGGTGATTGTTCCAGAACCCTGCTTAAAGCCCTGGTAAAAAGAGAATCGTTATCAATTTCTTTGCCAGTTTCTCTATTAATTGAATACCTTACAAACATCCCTCATGAATTTGATAGATTTGATCCAAAACACAGATTTTGATCGAAGTCTCTGCCCAACGTTTCTTCCTTATATAACGCATCCTGGGAGACATCCGCAGCTGGAATATATCTTTTTTCTAGAAAATATTTATATCTGCATAATGAGACTTGTATTTTTCGCATCCGTATAGGCCTCAAACCGATGTTTATCCTTATCTTGACAGTTTAAGAAAACACAGCATATGGAGAGCAAATTATCATGAAAGAAAGTTATTTGAAGTGTTCTGGTATTCATCATCGTCTGCTGAGAGAATTTGACTCAGGTTCAGCCCATCAGCATTTAAAGAAGAGCTATCTTCTACCCTGAAAGATAATCTCGGTAAAGCCTTAAATTATATATTCCCCTGATGTAAATGACGAACTGTGCGACGAAGATTGTCTGCAAAGGAAAATATGTGTACGGAAAACAAATAATTGGCACCTCTATGGCGCGTCCGCCGATAGCTTGCTGCCTGGGCACCATCGACCTGCTGAGCTCGGCATCAAAGCCCTGTCCTTATCGTTGATCATTGCATGATAGTGACCATGAACTGGTGTCTGAATACTGCCAGGTCGCCTATGTTCGTCTCCTCTTCAGATTCCAGCTACAGTCATGGATCTAGCACATCAGCCATGAAGGTCTGAGCTGGGAGAACCCAAACAGCCCAACCTATTTAGGTCGCACTTAGTAAGCCCCATCATATGCACCATTATCCTTAAGTGTTCTGAAGAGCGTAAACGGTATTGTTTCCCATTGTCCGCATATCGCACGGCGACTGTCGATATCGTGAGAAACCGTTGTTGGCATGAAACCCGCGGTTTATGAGACCCCGGCGGAACGATCCTGATGGATCAGCGCTGAAGGATCCGACCGCATACGGCGCAGAAAGATCGATATGGGCAACAAGATGGCTCCTGATTTGCCAGCGCAATTGGTTCTCTGTGCTGAGAACTAGACGGTGTTGTCTGCAACTGGCGAAGTAAAATTAAGCTCTGCTAAGATCATCGTTGTATAATAAATCTCCTAACAAAGTCTGTTTCCTCCACGAAACGAGCGATCTGTATGACCAACACGATGAATATCATCAACTGGTCTCCAGGTTCAGTAACAGCGAAAGAATCATTCACGATGTGCTTCCGCGCTGGCACAGCCCTCGTTACGTTCACCCAGGCCTTTTTATGTCTCCTGCTTCGAATTTTTCTAATAAACCTATAATAAACACAGCGATCAATTTTGTGTTATGGAGTTTGATGTTTTACTGATTTGGCAACATTCGTTTATTTCAAACTTTGCAGATCGAGCGCAATGGAATCGATAAAACGCACGCGCGGCATTCCTGGAATCGAACGTTAGCTTTCTGCTCGTTATCATCGCGGCATCGAAGTATCGCCGGATAGTAGCCATTTAACTGAATCTAGTACCGAT
>VOFB01002769.1_pt1 | contig 19038 bp, 36 predicted proteins | sample 5384141 | NCBI WGS metagenome assembly VOFB01 (sample SAMN12384721, study PRJNA508395) | human gut metagenome | isolation source: healthy gut A | host: Homo sapiens | reverse complement strand
ATTACGTATTGCTGATTTTACCTGGTGCTCAACCTTTCTGCCGACGAGCTACCTGACGGCGCAGCGCTGGCCACCGACATCGGAGGCGGCTCCACAGGCGCGGCTGGCCACCGACATCGCGCTCATTGCTTTCCATTCCCCTGCTCATCATGCTGGGACGGCGTCGCTGCCGTTATTGGCCGAGCTGACGCGCAGGTGTCGCTCAACGATGCGAACATCGTGGGCCGACGCCCTCGGACATCGCGCTGCATATCTGCTCATCATCTTCGGCTCGGGCACGCTGTCCGATAAAGTGGGGCGTCGGCATTCCCGCATGCGTCGCCTTCATCGTGCTGGGGACGGCGTCGCTGCCCATCGTTATTGTCGCCGAGCTGATCATGTGCGTGACGCTGTCGCTCAACGATGCGAACATCGCCTGCTATCAGGCGGAGATGTTCCCACGGAAGTGCGCTACACCGGTGCGGCTTTGGGTTCGAACATTGCCTACGTGGTGTTCGGCGGCACGGCGTCGTTTGTGGCCACGGCGCTCATCGACGCCACCGGCAACGGGCTCATGCCTGCTTTTTACATGATGGCCATCAGCGCGGTGGCCGGCGTTAATCCTTTACAGCTCACGATTATAATGGCATACCGGACGAGATCAGGTAGCTGGTTGGTTGACGCTGGCTCGTGCCCCTTCTTTCGGGCCAGCTCCCTCTGAGGTGCCATGCTACCGCCTGTTCTCCGGCGGGATCGGCCGCTTGCCCGCGGCCGCTTCGAAGGCCCCGCAGCCTGCCCTGGCTGCGGGGCGTTTGCGCGTTTCGGCAGCAACGGGGCCAAAGATGTCTTCGGGCTTGTGGGCGCACCCAGACGCCCTCGGTTTCTGAGACATGTTCTTCCGTCACCTGCGGCGACGTGCTACCCTACAGAGCGGTAGACGTTGCTGGGCGAGCCCGGCATCATGAGCGAGCAGGAGCGGAGGTGGAAACGTGGCGAAGGTGAGCCCGGGAGTCTACAAGAGTGCTGCGCGTGCGCGAGGCTCTACCCCTTCGACATCGCCTGTTTGCTCATGCGCTTTTTCGGCAGCATGTTGAACATCGGCGTGGTCACGATGATCACGCTGTCGGGTTACTTTTTCTCACGGCAGGGCTGTCCTCCTCGCTCATTGCGTTGTCCATCTTCGTGGTGACGGCTCGGTGTCGAAGCGCATCGACGAGGGCGGGCCAGTCGGCGTGGTGCCCAAGGCCGCGGCCGTAGTCGCTTCTGGGCCTTGTTGTTCTGATTGCGAACGTGGCGCTGCACGGGCCGGTATGGCCCCCGTTCGTGGGAGCGTTGCTGGTGGGGTTCTTCCCGAGCCCCCCAGGCCATGGCCCGCGCCCGATGGACCTGGCCTCATCCGTTCCGGCCGCTTGGGCGAGACAGCGCCCGATCTGCGCACCATGTTCTCCTACGAGCGTGCTCGACGACATGGCGTTCATCTTCAGCCCGTCCATCTCTATCGCGCTCGCTGCCGCCATCGCGCCGGTGGCGGGCATGGTGCGGCGGCGTCGCCTTTGCCGTCGGGGTCGTGCTTGTGCTCGGCGAAGGGCACCGAGCCGTATCCCGGCTGGTCGCAGGGTGAGGCCGCGGGGAGCGCCGCCGATGTCGTCGGCGCTGCCGATGCTGCCGTAGCCGTCGGCGACGCGGCGGGAGAGGGGCGCGGCTGCATCGAAGGGCGCGTTGGCCGAGGGCGCCTCCGCCGTTGCCTCGGCGGCGTCCGTGCCTTCGAAGAGCCTGCCTCGCCACCTCCTCGGCGGTGCGCGTGCTGTTCGTGATCTACGCCTTCGCCGGGTCGTTCCTCGGCCTGTTCGACACGGCCACGGTGTCGCTTTCCGAGGACTTGAACAGCCCCGATTTCGCCGGTGCGGTCCTTATGGCCTCGGGGGCGGTGTCCATGACGGCGGGCTTTCTGTTCGGCATGGTGCGTCTGCGGGCGCCTCTGCCCAAGCAGCTCGTGGTGGCCGCCTGCGCCGTCGGCCTGTCCTTCGGCACCATGTTCCTTATCGATTCGGCGCCCACGCTGATGGCGGTGGCGCTGCTGGGCGTGCACCTACGCGCCCCTGCTCATCGTGGCCAACGGCGTCTGCGAGCGCGCCGTGCCCGACGCGCGCCTCACCGAGGCCATCACGTGGCTCAATGCCGGCTATACCTGTCGGGCCGCCTTCAGGCCCACCAGTGGCCGGCGCTCTCATCGATACCTTCGGCACCATGGCTTCCTTCAAGGTGGGCACGCTTCTGTGCCTGGGCATGCCGCTTACGGCCATTCTCTGCTATCGCGTAGTGAAGGCGAGCATCCTTCCCGCCTACACGGTGGTGGAGAAGCGCGAGATGTAGAAGTCGCTCTCTCAGGGCCTTCAAGCTTGCTTAATTCTTGCGGAATTAGATGACAATTTTTCCCACTGATTCGGTGTCAAAAGGGAATGATGGCACAATAGCCCCAACGTCATTCGAGTCGGAGCGCTCTGGTTTGCGCGGCGTCTCACGTACCGCAAGGTGCAGGCATTTCGACTCCGGGGAACAGGAGGCGCCTATGGATCCGATGAACCACATCATCCCCCCCGAAGCCTGCGTGCCGGCTTCGGCGCCCGCCTACGCCACCACCAGCCTGCTAAAGCCGCCTGGGAAGACGTGAAGGCGACGCCGAACTACGTAAGCCGGCTTCTTTGGTGCTTGGCCTCTCTATCCATGTGCGTGCCGATTCTGAACTTCGTCGTGGCCGGCTACGCTTCTGTTCTGGCCCGCGAGTGCCCTTTCGGCGGCCGCAGCCTGCCCGAGAAGATCGTGACGGGCAAGAACTTCGAATACGGCTTTACGCCTTCGTGCTGACGCTGGTGGTGGGTCTTGTCGGGAGGCATTGTCGGCGGCATCTTCGGCTGGATTCCCTTCATCGGCTGGGTCGTCTCCATCGCCGTTTCCTGGCCACCTATGTGGCCGCATCATCATGCAGATGCGCATGATCATGGGGCAATGAGCCTGGGCGATGGCTTCAATGTGAAGGACATCTGGGAGAAGGGCGCCGCAACTGGGGCCAGCTGCTTGCGGTGACGCTCGTGCCCATGGCCATATCGTCATCGGCATCTCGCTCGTGCTGAGCATCGTGGTGTTCTCGATCATGTTCCTGCATCATGGGTGCGGCTCCACCATCGCCGCCATAGGCGGCGGCCGATCCCTCCTTCGCGCAGATCATGTCGCTCATCGCCGCCCCCCGGTCCGATGATTTTCTGCACGCTCATCCTGTACGTGGTGCTGTCGGTGGCGGAAACCTTGCCGAGGCCGTGGCCATCCGCGGCGTGGCCCATGGGTCGCCCCGCTACGCCCCCCGAATGGACGACGCTTTCCGCTCCGCGCTACTAATAAACTACAGGCAGAACAAAACGGTTGGCAGAGTGGCCGGGCCGCATCAGGCAGCAGCACAGCGAGCTGGGGTCCACGCAGCCGCCGAAGCCGCGGCTCTCGCTGGCCTGCTGGTAGGTGCGGGCGCGGGCGCCGATGACGGCCTCGGCCTGGCGGTAGTCACCGTTGGTGGGGTCGGCCTTGCGGGCGGTGGATCTGGTCCGGCGGCCCACGGTGTTGCGCCGGCGCCGTAGTTTCGGCCAGCGCCGCCAAATAGTGCCAGCGGGCCGTGCGCTCCTTGATGGGCAGGGCCGCGAGCACGGAGGGCCGCCTTTGTAGTTGCCGCCGCTGCGACAACAGCACCGCTTTGGCGCAGCTCGTGAATCGGTGGCCGACACCTCCGGTCGCGGCACCGAGGAGGCCTGGTTCCAGGTGTTGAACAAATCCTCCCAGTTGATTTCCACCCGACTGGTACTGGTACCCGCCGCCGGGCGCCGCCGCCATAAGGGCTGCCGGACCCGCGCCGCCGAAGGGGTTGCCGCCCGCGTGCCGTAGCCGGTGTGGTGGGGTTGTAGGGCGACCGGTAGCGTCGGGCGTCCTCGCGGGCGTACTTCTCCGGGTTCGTGATGATCGGTCAGGCCTCGTTGATCTTCTTCAGGCGCTCTTCGGCCTCAGGGTCGTCCGGGTTCAAATCCGGGTGGTTCTCCCGCGCCTTCTTGCGATAGGCCTTCTTTATCTCGTCGGACGTGGCCGTGCGGGGAACGCCGAGGATGTCATACGGGTCTTCAGTCACGAAAATCTCCTAGGATGAGCGATGGCAGGGTGGATGCTCATCGATTCGAAGCGTTTTTCCATCCACTGGTTATCGAACTGCTCGGCGCAGAACTGCTTGAGCGCGCGTGTCGGGCGCCGCACCTGCCAAGCGCGAGTACCAGCAGTCGAGGGCCACGAGCGTCATGGCGCCGTCGAAGATCATGAGCGCCGCGCACAGCGCCGTAATCGAGTAGCGCCAGCGCCACGGGATGAGGTTCACCGTGTGCAAAGCGCCGGCAGAGCGAGCTTCACCCACACCACGCCGAGGACCCCCACATGCACATGAACATGAAGTTGGTGCGGCCATTGATGTTGAGGAACGTGCCAGTGTAGTCCCAGGCGATGGCGCCGAAGGCGTATTCCATGAACCAGCTGACGAAGTACTCAAAGGCGCCCCCGATGACGGCGCTAACGAGGAACACCACGGGGATGGGCGCGTTGTGGAAGCGGTTGAGCGCCAGCGTCAGCGAGCACGGCGCCGAAGCCGTAAATGGGGAGAAAGGGCCTCACAGCGTCGGCGCGGTCCTCGTAGTGGCCGAAGTCGACCACGAGCACGTGTGTAGATGGACTCGATGGCCACTCCGGCCACCGAGGCGATGACGAAGATCCAGAACAGGTTGAAGAAGTCCAGTTCGATATAGCCGCGGCCGGTCTTGTCCAGACCGAGGGTGCCGTCCTCGGCCTCCTTCGCGGGTCTGCATGAGGCGCAGTCGCCGCTGCAGCTCGCGCTCGCCGGACAGCGACGGGTCCACCCAGACGTGGGCCGCGATGAGGATGAGGGCGCAGGCTCCGAGGAACCACAGGCCCGGGTTCACGCCGAACAGCAGCAGATCGGCGGAGAAGGCGACGACGAGCCCTATGGCCACGGCCTCGGCGATGAGGCGGGCGCGCGGCGGCTGCCGCGCAGGAGGCGGAAGCCGAGAAACACCGGAGGCCAGGGCGCAGAAGCAGGCGGACAGCGCGAGCGTGACGTACAGGATGATGGTGAGCAGCGAGTCGTCGGTGTAGGTTTTCTCGACGAAGACGGTTCCCCATTTGGGCGAGCGTGTGATCACTGGGCACGACGGCCCGCCCCGGCCATGAGCAGGCGCCGAACACGCGAAGCGCCAGGGGAGGTGCTCGCTTTTGCTGCCGTCCCGATGCCGGGCGAGGGCTGCAAGGGGTTTGTTGAAGAACCGTCGGATCCATGGGCCTATGGTATCATGACCCCCATCTTCAGGCGGCAAGCCCACAACAAGCCCGCAAGCTTGAGGGGCGTCCGTCACATTACCCGCAGGGCAGCAGGCTGAAAGGAGCGCTGGTGGCAGTCGAACAGACAAGCACCATTTCGTGGTATCTGCGCATGTTCTCGTACCTGCTGATGATCTGCGGCCTGTTCGGCTCGCCGTGGGAGGCGTGGTGATCTACGGGGCCTTCGCCGACGGGGCGGCCACCACAACGGGGCTCCCGCTTTCCGCCCCGTGTGCTGGCGTTATGCCGCGGCCGTGGCCAACGGCATTACCCATTGCGGCGGGAGTTCTCGGACGCGGCCTGCGCAATCCGGGGCGCGCGGCGGCCCTTCGCAGCCTCGCTTTGGCCGGTGTGGTCGCCTCGGTGTTCGGGGTTGGGGCTGTGCTATGCCACGGGCGGTCAGCTTCCCACGTCGTCATCTTCAACCTGTTGCTCATGGCGATTTGCGTCGTCATCGCCGGCAACCTGGGAAATCGGCCCAATAGTTCTTTCGCTGCTCTAGCCGACATCGAGTCAAATACAGTATACTGCGAGGCTAAGGCCGCATAATGGCGGTCTGCTTTCTCAGGAGGAATTATGATCTGAACTCGATCCGCGCAGCGCCTCCGGCCGATTCCGCCCCGACGAGGGTCTTTCCCCGCGCGGCCGCCGAGGCCAAGAAGGCGCCGCCGCGAAACCGCCGCTGCGGCGTTCATCCAGAGTGCCGGGGACGATTACGGCAACGTCCCGCTCAGCCCCGCGACGTCCAGCGCACGGCCGTCATCGCTTATCATCTGCGTGCTTTGTCGTTCACGGCTTCTTCAACAAGGCCGGTGGCCAGAACCCAGTGGGTGCCGCTGTCCGGACGCCCGCGTCATCGCCGCCTGCGACGAGGGGTGGCCATGGGCCGGACATGCAGTACGCCTACGTCTCCCAAAGACGCGCTTCATCGGCCCGGAAGTTCGCGACATCGTGCTGAACGAGCCCACGGTAACTTGGGCACGCCGGGCAACCAGATCGTCACCTGCGAGGCCACTGCCACGGCCACCTTCAAGAACAAGGGCGTCGAGATCAACGTGCCCGTGACGCTGCCCTTCTTCACCTGATGCCGGCGAGACGTGGGTTCCCGGCGACTTGGTGGGGAGAGGCATCGGCCGTTCCCCTTGGCCAGCGCCAACGCCAACGACATCTTGGCCAACCTGAACGACATCCTCGCGACCAACGACCCCCACCTACGGGGAGGCCATGGTTGATGCGTCCATCGTGAAGACCACCTCCGATCTCACCATCGACGGCGGCCCTATCACTGTGGACCTTCGAAGACCGTGGAAAGCGAGGCCGACGGCGGAAGACGAGTGAACTGCGCACCTCCACGGTGACGCTGAACGTGGCCTGGTCCAACACCGAGGGCTGGCTTGTCACGGTGGCCGACGCGGGGCAGATCGACACGCAGACGAACCAGATTCCCGTCGCTCCGGCCGAGGGCGCCGATTCGCCGGCATCGGTCGACCCCGCCAACACCGACCCCTGAGAACATCGGCAACGTCAAGTTCGGCGACTCGGTGTGTCGCTGTCGGGCACGCTTCAGACGGTGGAAGACGCCGCAGGTCTTTCCTCCGGCAACAACTACACCAATAAGGGCACGACGGATAACGCCAACGGCAGCGTGCAGCTGGTGCTGAAGCTCGCAACCGTCTGCTGAATCTGAACGGCACCCAGGCATCGGCTGACCACCATCGCCGTGGGCGCCACCTCGCTCGGACGACAACGGCAAGAGCCTCATTGGCCGCAAGGCCGATGTGAAGGCCCCTGGAGGAGTCGTTCGCCGTCCTGGTCGCGGCGGAAGGCCCTCGAGATCCACGTGGAATAGCGGACAGCATTTCGAAATGTGCAGACAGCGCCCCTTTTTAGTTCAGGGGCGCTGTGCTATGATTGCCGGTACTGCTTATTCGCGCCGGGCCGCTCGGCCGGCGCCTCGATACCTGAGTGAGGTTGCCCGTGCCCCCAAAACGACAGATTGGGCCCGATGGCAGGTGGTGGGCATTCCCCGCGCGCTTCTGTTCTATCGCTTCGGCGTGCTGTGGACCACGTTCTTCGAATCCATCGGGCGCACCGTGGTGGTGAGCGAGCCGACGGACAAGGCCATCGCCGATGGGGGGCGATCGTCTTTCCGTGGACGAGTGCTGCCTGGCCTCGAAGGTGTTCATCGGGCACGTGGAAAGCCTTGCGGGCCGCTGCGACGCCGTCTTCGTGCCCTGCTATCCGACAGAGCGACCACCGCAGCGGGTTCTGCACGAAGTTCCAGTCGGCCACCGATATGGTGCGCAACACCTTCCCGCGACGACAAGCTGCGCGTCATCTCCTGCTCGTGGAAAAATCGGCGACGGCGAAGACGGCGCCGCGCCTTTGGTTTCCCGGCGAACTCGCGCCCAGCGTCTGGGCGCCTCGTACAAAGACGCGACGACATGCGTACAAGCGAGGCAATGCACCGCCCAGGAGCGCAATCCTGCGCCTCATGGAGGAGTATCGAGCGCCGGGCCGCCGACCGCTGCGGGCGGCGACGATGCGGTCGCGCGCCCGCTTGGCATCCTCGTGGTGGCCCACCCCGCATTTCCCACGATCCGTACCTCTCCGGCGCGGTCATCGATTCGCTCGAGGAGATGGGCGCCACGGTCGTCTACGCCGACGCCATGGATCACGAGCGCGCCTACAAGAAGAGCTTCGGAGTTCTCCGGCACCATGCCCTGGATCATCAACCGCGAGCTCATCGGCTCCGTACTCCTGGCCCAGGACAGCATCGACGGCATCATCCTCATCAGCGCGTTCCCCTGCGGCCCGACTCCATGACCGACGACGCCATCATGCGCTGCATACGGGGCGTACCCATACTGAACCTGATGATCGATGCCCAGACGGGAACCGCCGGCGTGGAGACTCGCGTAGAGAGCTTCGTCGACATCCTGCGCTTCCAGCAGAAGGGAGGCTATGTCCATGAGTAACCCCGAGGCCCCCTCGAGCAGGTCGCCGTCGACGGGGCTGTTGAGCTCAGCGGCCCACCCCCCGACGCTCATCGCCGACAAGGCAAGGCCGCCAAAGCCGCCAACTCAAGGCGCTCAAAGCACCACAAGGCGACCAAGGCGGCGTTCTTCCGCTATGCTATTACGATCCGGCGTTCAAGGTTCTTCTGCGAGCAGGTGCTCGACGTGGACTACCTGCCCCTGCCCGAGGCCACCCGCGCCAGCCAGCGAGGTGGGCGTGCAGAACTTTCCGAGCGATTACGTGTGCACGCCGTTCAAGCACATATTGGGCGATTTCGCCGAGGCGCTCGACCGGGGAGCGAACGTCCTCGTCCAATTCGCCGGTCCGTGTCGCCTGGGCTATTACGGCGAACTGCAGGAGTCCATCTTGCGGGACATGGGCTACGAGTTCATCATGATGAACTTCGCCCGGGGCATCGAGCTGGGGTACATCGGCTGGGCCAAGGAAGTGCTGAAGACGGTGAACCCGAACATCGACGTTCCCCACGGTGTCGTGAAGCTGAAGGCCGTGGCGAAGATGATCGAGCATTTGGACTCCCTGCGCGACTTCTACCTGGCCAACGCCGGTTTCGAGATGGAGCGCGGGGCCTTCGACGCCGCCTGGGTGTCGGCGATGGACGCCATGCGCACCTGCCTGGACGAGCGCGACATCAATGAGGCCTACCGCGAGGCCATGGCCGCCTTCCGCGCCATTCCCTGGACAAGCCCGCCGATCCCATCCGCATCGGCATCGTCGGCGAGATGTTCACGGCGTTCGACGAGCGCAGCAAACCTAGGGCTCGACCACAAAAAAGCTCGTCGCCATGGGCGTGGAAGTACACCGGTATGCTGAACTTCACGAACCGCTTCCTTCGCTACAACGAGCCGAACCTGCGCGTGGGGGCGAAAGACTACCTGACCTATGACATGGGGCCCACCTCCACGCTCACCGTGGCGGCGGCGAAGAAGTACGCTGCGGGGGGGTTTCGACGGCCTCATCCACGCGAAGAGCGCCGGGTGCACGCCGGAGATCGACTGCATCCCCGTGCTGCAGAAGGTGAGTGAGGACTACTCGGTGCCCGTGCTGTACCTTACCTACGACTCCCAGACCTCCGACACGGGCCTGGACACGCGCCCGAGGCGTTCTACGACATGCTTTCCATGAAGAAGGAGAAGAGCAAATGACAAAGGGTTATCTCGGCATCGACATCGGCTCCATTTCCACGAAGGGCGTGATCATCGACGAGAACCGCGCCATCATCGCGCGTTCGTATTTGTGGACCGAGGGCAACCCGACCGAGGCGTCGAAGAACGTCGTGCCGAGCTGGAGCGCCAGGTGGAAGGCGCGGGGTGGATATCGTCGGCGCTGGCACGACGGGCAGCGCGCGGCGTCTCGTGGGGGCCATGCTGGGGCTTCCGTGATCAAGAACGAGATCACCGCCCATGCCGTCGGCACCACCCATCTGCACCCGGACGTGCGCACCATTCTTCGAGATCGGCGGCCAGGATTCCCAAGATCATCATGCGTCTCCGACGGCATCGCGGTGGACTACGCCATGAACACGCTTGTGCGCCGCGGGCACCGGCTCGTTTCTGTCGTCGCAGGCGCACCGCTTGGGCGTGGAGGTGGAGGAGTTCGGCGACATCGCGCTCACTTCCACCAAGCCGGCCAACATCGCCGCGCGCTGCACCGTGTTCGCTGAGAGGATCTGGTGCACAAGATCCAGGTGGGCTACGCGCGCGAGGACATCATCGCGGGCTCTGCAACGCGGTGGCGTCGAACTACCTGAACAACGTGGGCAAGGGCAAGAAGATCGCCGCGCCCGTGGTGTTCCAGGGCGGCGTTTCCAAGAACGCCGGGGTGGTGCACGCCTTCGAGGAGCAGTGGGGATGCCCGTGGCGGTGGATCCGGACGGGCACCTCATGGGCGCTTTCGGCGTGGCGCTGCTTGCCGCCGATGCGGGCCGATTGTGGGGCCGAGTCGGGCCCGTTCGCGAGCGGCATCTTCGACTTCGAGGCGATGCTCGACTTCGACTTCAAGACCCGCGAGATCGAATGCCAGAAGTGCGCCAACCACTGCGAGGTCATCTGCGTCTACCGCGACAAGGACATCATCGACTCCTGGGGCAACCGCTGCGACAAGGGCGCCGTGAAGACCACAGCGTAGGGACTCTTTTCGCCGTGGTGCAGGAGATTTTGTTGGTGGCATGGGGCTGCTTTGGCGGCCCCATTTTCGTACGGCAACATTGCCCGTCGACGCTTAGCGATAAAAGCGAGGTTCGATCACGACAAGCGACAGCTCGTCCTGCGCTCCCCCTTCAGCGTGGCTTTTTGGTGAGAAGGGCGAGCCCTTTATAAAAGGGATGCTCGGCGCAGACTTCCAGAAGGCCCAGATAATGGGGGCCCAAGGGAGAAGATGCTCAGACAAGTACTCTTCTACCAGCTCGGGGCGTTCTTCAGCCAAAGTGGCGAGCAGCGAGAGCATAAGGCCGATATGGTCGTCAGGCATGCGGTCGTCTGCGAGGCGAGCGATGCCGTGTTGGCGCATCCAGCTCCGCAGACGCAGTGTGCTTTCCCCGAAGATGACTTGCTCCCGGTCGGTATAGACGGAGCCCCAAGGCGGCGCCGGTTTTTGCGCAGGGCCGATGAACAGTCTTCGGTACTCGTCCACAAGCTTGTCTTCGGCGCAGAAAGCCCCGTCAGCTTCGGTGGCGCGGCTCGCTTTCAGCCCCTGCAACGATAAGATCGAGGCCTTCTTGCGCCTCGGTTTTGTCGGCCAAAGGCCATTCTGCCGTAGCCTCGTCGGCGTTAAGCAAGCTCAATGCTTCGAAAGCGCCCTGCGCTACCAGTGCGTGGATCCTGCAGAAACAGGGGAGATAGTGGGCGCCTGCAAATGACAGGCTGTTCAGGACATCTACGGATGGGGTCAAGGAAAGCCTCCTGAGCAAGTCAGTGATTTCGGCGGGCTAGAATCCGACGGTCATATGCAGATTGTAGAACACAATGCGTGTTGCAAAGACGGCGGCGAAGGCGAGGATGGCGGCGGCGATACGCAGGATGAGGCGCGCACACTCGGTTGCTCGGGGTCGCAGGGCCCAGCTGTCGAGGAGGAGCGCGCCAGCCCCGACGAGGGCGAAGATGCCGATGACAAGAGGGTAACCCGGCGCAAGCGAGGGCTGCGGATATCTCATTGTTGGCGATTGAGGCCAGATAGGCGTTCTGGGCGAGCATGGAGACGACGCCGGCAGCAAGGCTCGCCGCCCCCAGGCCCACAAGGAGAAAGCTCCATCGTGATAGGGGTACTTTCGCAGCGGCAAGAAACAGCTGGCTTAGCACGGTCCCCTCGAATAAGCCCGTGAGCAAAAGGTTCGCCGGTGAATAAGGTGTGTTCCAGGTGGGCACGGTGCGCACGGCGTAGGCTTGGGAGGTGCACGCTAGCAGGGCGATTCCTGCAAGGCAAGCGACGAGCAGCCATGGCTTCGCAGCAGCATCGGGAAAGTTCACCTTGAAGGCGACCATCCAATAGGATCCAGCCAGGAACAAGAACATCACGGCGGCCAGCACCTCGTTGGAAAGCGGAGAGGTTCCCACGCCTGAGAACACGTGAAGCGCGTTGGCCGGCGTACCAGATGCGTTGCCGAGGCGATGAAGCCAACGAGCGCAACGGCGAAAGGCAGCGCGATCATGCGGTCGATGCGAACCGCGCGCGCTCGTGGTCGATAGCAAATAGGCGCGCCAGAGCCATGATGATGAAAGCTACGACGCCTGCAGGGGCCAAGGCGGTGAACAGCGCAAGGGAAAGATTGTCGAGGCCGCTTGTCATAAGCCGATTTCCTTGCGGTTGACCAGCGCGCCCTTGCGACCTTTGGGCAGCAGCGGGGCAGGGCCGGATGAATAAATTGGGCCCGGTCTCCGTTTCCGAAGGCAAAGGAAGGATGTCGCCGCGCACCTCGTCCCACCATTCGGCATGGCGCTCGAAGATGTCGCCCTTCTCCCGAAATCCAAGGCGCGCAAGGGGCAGGCCTCCACGCAGATAGGGGCCTGCCCGCGGCCAGACGCTTCGCGGCAGCCATCGCACTTGCTCGAGCGCTTGAGCTCTTTATCGATGACGGGCGCATGGTAGGGGCAGGCCATGGTACAGTAGCCGCAACCGATGCATTTGGTGATGTCGGGCCAGATAAGCCCCGTCTCATCGCGATGCATGGCCCCCTGTGGGGCATACCTGGGTGCAGGCGGGGCTGGCGCAATGGTTGCAGGCCAGAGAAATGTGATAGGCGAAGGCGTCTTGGGAAACGGTTCCGTCCTCTGTTACGTTCCAGTCGCCGCCCTCGTAGTCGAGCACGCGGCGAAATCCTTCGTCGGGCCCATGGTCGTGGTAGTCCTTGCAGGCCATGACGCAGGTCCTGCATCCAGTGCAGCGCGCGTTATCGAAGAAAAATCCCTTCGGCATGGTCTCCAAGTCCCTTCAAACGGCGTAGCTCGGGCGAATCCGTGCTACGCCTCAATCATATCGGGAAGCGGGCCGCCGCCTATGAGGGAGGGGTCGCGGCGGCCCTGAATGCTCCTTAGGCGTTTTCCACTTCCTTCGGATTCGCGATGGCGCCGGTGGTGTCACCGCAGTCTTTGGCGGCCGGGCAGGCCAGAATGGCCACAGAGGGCTTCGTCGCATCCGGAGGAGCCATGGGGCAATGCCGTCCACGGTGCCGGGGTGCGCCGCTCGTAGCTTTTTCGATGTCCCCGAACTCGAGGGCCCGGCGGACAGGCGTCCACGCAGATCGGCATCTTGCCCTCGGCCACGCGGGAGGCGCAGCCGTCGCATTTCGCGGATTTCATGGTCTCGGTGTCCACTACGGGCACCTCGTAGGGACAGCTTTTCACGCAAGTGCCGCAGCCAATGCACTTCTCCTCGTCGGGACACGAGCCCGGTATCGGCATCCTTTTCCAAGGCGCCTTGGGGGCAATTGGCCACGCAGGCCGGCATTGCACAGTGGTTGCAGGCCATGGACACGTGGTAGGCCCAGCTCGTCGGCTCAAAGGTACCGTCACCGTTGTCTTTCCAATCGCCACCCTCGTAGTCGAACACGCGACGGAAAGCCGCCTCGGTGGACAGGTCGTGATAGTCTTTGCACGCCATTTCGCAGGTACGGCAGCCCGTGCAGCGCGTGCTGTCGAAATAGAATCCGTACTGAGTCATCTTCGTACCTCCCTTAGGCCTTCGCAATCTGGACGATCATGGAGTGAGTGCCGTTGCCCTTTGGCCATCGGCGTTGGTTTGTACTGCGTGAGCGTGTTCACGCAACCGCCCTCGTCCACCTTTTGCGCCATTCATGTTGGCCTTGTGCCAGGCGCCCTGCGGAATCATTACAGTTCCGGGGATGACGCGGGCGTCACCTTCGCCTCGATGCGAATCTCGCCAACCGGACTTGTCACGGCAATCAGGTCGCCGTCTTCAATTGAGCGGCTCTCGGCATCAGCGGGTTTACCCACAGCTGCTGACGGGCCACGGCTTCAAGCTCGGGGATGAAGCCGAACGATGAATGGGTGCGGCTCTTGTGATGGAAACCGCAGCAGTAGAGGGGGAATTCCTCGGTGACGGAACCGTATCCGTGAAATCCTGCTTGGAAGACGGGGATGGGGTAAATTACCTCGCCCTCTTCAAGATCCCAGGTACGTGACATCTCGTCCAGCGCTTCGGAGAAGATCTCGATTTTTCCGGAGGGGGGTGCCCAGTGGGTTGGCGGAGGGATCGTTGCGGAACGCCTCGAAGGCGATGTAGGGTTCAACGGGTCGCTTGTATACGCCCTGCTCGAGCATTTCCTCCCAGGTCGGCATGGAGCCATCTTCTTCGGCCCCTGCTCATAGAGGAACTTTACCCATTCGTCATGAGTGCGGCCTTCGGTGAACGCATCACGCACGCCGAACTTATCGGCAATGTCGGCCATGACGTCATAGCTCGAGCGACACTCGCCGGGTGCTTCTTGAGCGGGAGTACCCAGAACTACGCCCGAGTACCATTCGGTGTATCCCTGGGTCTGCAGGTTCATTTGTTCTGAGCGCATGGCGTCGGGGAGCAGTATGTCGGCGTACTTGGCCGAGTCCGTCATGAAGGTGTCGCACACGACGATGAACTCGCATTTCGATTCGTCGACGAGAATCTCATGGGTCATGTTGATATCGCCATGCTGGTTGGTCAGACAGTTGCCGGCGTAGTTCCAGAGGAACTTGATATCGGTACCAAGTTCATCGCCTCCGACAAGACCGGAATTTGTGGCGGTCATGGTATGGCCGTGATCCACGGCGTTAACCCACTGATAAGCGGGAATGGAAAGCGTGACGGGGTTTTCGCCTGCTGGCAAGCCGGGAACGAGACTTGTGAGCGCCATGGATTCACGCTCCCGTTGTTGGTGCCCGGAAGTCCCCACTTGCCTAGGAGGAGCGGCAGCATGTAAATAGAGCGGCAGGCGTCCTCGCCATTTGTGTGGCGCTGGGGGCCCCATCCCTGGGTGATGAAGGGTGCCTTAGCAGCAGCGATGGTGTTGGCTAGTTCGCGGATGCTGGAGGCAGGAATCTGAGTGATGGGGGCGGCCCACTCGGGCGTCTTCTCCCACCATGTCCCAGCCAGTGCCCATAATGTAATCCTTGTAGGATTTGTTCTGACCTTTGGCGGATTCGGGCATGGTGTCCTCGTCGTAGCCGAGGCAGTAAGTATCGAGGGATTCCTTGTCCACTTTGCCTTCGACGATCCATTCATGAGCGATGGCCGCGCAGAGGGCCGCGTCGGTACCAGGGCGAATGGGAAGCCATTCGTCAGGGTGGCCGGAGACCGTCTCGTTCATGCGCGGGTCGATAGAGATAATTTTGCCGCCGCGGTTCTGAATGGCTTCGCGAAGGCGGGCGAAATCCCATGAGGCATTGGCACCGCCCATGCGAGTTTCGGCGGGGCTGTTGCCGAACATGACGATGAGATCAGAATGCTCGGTTGCCTCAGTCAGAGAAGAGCCGTCGAGCGACGTACCGTACATGTAGGGCGCGACGGCCTCGATCATGTGGGCCGAATAGTCATAGGAACGGTTTAGGTAGCCGCCGAGCAGGTTGAGCAATCGGGCGGTGGGGTTGCCTGTTTTCGAGTACATGCCTGTGGCATAGTTGACGTAGATGGCCTCATTGCCATAGGTGTCGATGACGCGTTTCAGCTCGCTGGCGATGGTGTCGATAGCCTCGTCCCAGGTAATCTGCTCGAACTTTCCTTCGCCGCGTTTGCCCGCACGCTTCATGGGGTACAGCAGACGGTCGGGGCTGTTGAGCCAGCGTCGCATGGAGCGGCCGCGTAGACAGGCGCGGGCCTGCAAGTCGGTATCTCCTGTGTTATCGGTCTCCATGTAGAGCACTTTGCCATCGCGGGGTGCCACTGGAAGACGCAGTTGCCGCCGCAGTTGACGTTGCACTGACTCCAGTGGATCTCGTCGGGCGCAGTCTCCTCTCCGGTGGCGGCCATGGGCTCCTCCCGGCTCCGGTGCCAGATTGGGGTGCGCATCCGAAGAGTGCGGTACCCGCGGCTCCCGTGGCAGCCAGGCCCGCGAGCGAGCCTTTGACGAAGGTGCGGCGCGACAGGGTGGATTGGGTTTCAGTCATAGTCCCTCCTCTAGTTGAATTGCCTTCTCGCCGCTTTCAAAAGTACCGGAAAAGGGAAGTGCCGAATCACACGACAAGTGTGATTTAAGCGACAAAACCCCAGTTCGCGCGTTTTCGGGTGATACCGGAGTGCGGTCATTTGCCTAACAGGCGCGTCCTCCTATGCTACCATGCGTGCCACCGAGATAAGAGGGAGGTCAAGCTATGGCGACCGAGAGTGCCAGCGCAATCGGCCATGCGTCAAGTTGGGGCTATGCTTGTTTCCTCACGGTGAATGCCACCTCGGTATGGGGCGGCATCTTCCCGTTTCTTCCCCTTGGAGTTTCAGACGGTGGAAGTGACTCTCACGTTCTTTTGACTCAGGCTGTGGCTTTTTGGCGGCGCCTTCCTGGCGAGTATGCTGGGATCGTATTTCTTTCCCTACGGTGCTCGGCGCATGCTCGTCTCGCTTTCCGCTGTCCTGCTATTCCTGGGTCGGCCTGTCTGATTACGGCCATGTACGTGGCATCGGCTGCCATTGCATTTGTGGGAGCTGGCGGGGTGCTTCTCGGAATCGGGTGCGCCGGCATGTTCATGCTCTGGCAGCGGTATTTTGCTTCCCTCGATGCGAGAACCGGCAATTTCCGCCTTATTGTGGGCACGGCTATCGCTCCCTTCATCTACCTTGCCCTGTATTTAGTGCCCATTGCGCTAACGGCTTTTCTCGTCCCCCTGATCTTCGTGCCTCTGTGCGGTCTGTGCGTGGCACTTTCGGTGCGCGAGATGAACTTCGAGCAGCCCATGTTCGAGGACGTCCCGCGTCAGCACCCGCGCGTCTACCGTCAAGTGGTGGCCGACTATTGGCGCAGTGCTTTATGCGTGGGGTCGCTTGCTCTGGTAGCCGGCGTCATTCGCGAATCGCTCTGCTACATGAGGAAATTAGCTCGCTTGTCAACAGCGCGTCCATGCTTGGTTCGTTTATTGCGGCTGCGGTGCTTTTTAGTCCTGTGGCACCGCATGAGCTTTCGCTTCGGCCTCATCTCTGTGTTCCGCGTGGTATATCCGCTGCTCACGCTGGGATTTCTTCTCATGCCGTTTTGTGGCTTGGTGTATCTGAACGCCTTCGCGGCGGTCGCCTACATGGTCTTTTTCCCTTGTGCAGATGCTCATGATGATGCAGTGCGCCCAGGTCTCCCGCGATCGTGGTATCAATCCTGTGTTCATCTACGGGTTCTTTGGGGCTATCGTCTATATTTTGCAAAGCGTCGGCTTCCTTTTTTGGCTGGAGCGAGCGAATTGACGGTGCCCGCGGGCTCCAGTGGTTGTATTTCGTGGCGCTTATCTCTAGCTGCGGACTGGGGATCACGCTCCTGGTCTCTACGGGAACCCTTTTCAGGCCGATGGTGTCGAAAGGCACCGTAACCGCCGACCCCATCGAGTTCTATTCTCTTGCCGCCGTGCCCGCCGTGTCAGTGGGGAGGAAGCGGCTCGGTCTTTGGCGAGGATACTCGAAAGGCGAACTGCGGCTTAGGAGCGGAACTGGGCAGAGCGTCAGCGGAGTCTTTGGAGGATGGCGATTCCCGCGTAAGATCTACTGCCGACGATAAACCGGCCACGCCAGCCAAACGTCGTCGACGTCGGCCTTCGGCTTCGAGGACGCCGGTGCCATTCGCGACCGGCTTTCCAAGCAGTGCCTGGTACTGCAGGAACGCCACGGTCTTTCCATGCGCGAGACAGAGGTGATGGAGCTCATCGCCCGCGGCAACTCCATGGCGGCCATCGCCGAGCGGCTTGTTATCAGCGAGAATACTGTGCGTACTCACGCTAAGCATATTTTACGCCAAATTGGACATTCATCGCCGCCAAGAGCTTCTCGATATGCTGCGCGGAATTAGGGGTAGCCATCTTTGCAGTATTGCAAAGATGGCAGGAGCCTCGCCGCTTACCGAGTGGCCTCTTTTCTTTTTTTCGCTGAACCCATAGCATCAGAACATTCACTTTTTCACGGACGATGCGAGTAGATGCGGCATGGCATTGGGTGTTGGAAGAAAAAGAACTGGTGATGGTGGGCGTGCTTCTGGTGGGCGTGCTTTTGGCCGTGCTGAACCAGACGTTGTTGTCGCCGGCCGGCCATCATGGGCGACTTGCAGTGGACGCCACCACGGTGCAGTGGCTGACGAGCGGCTATTCGCTGGTGGAAGCGGTCGTCATTCCGCTTTCGGCTTATCTTATCGGGCGCTTCTCCACGCGCCCAGCTGTTCATCTCGGCTTTCGCGCTGTTCACGGCGGGCAGCTTGGCGGCAGCTGTGGCGCCGAACTTCTGGGCTGCTGCTCGGTCGCGTGCTGCAGGCCGCCTGCACCGGCATGTCCATGCCCATGGTGTTCACGGTGATTCTGCTCGTGTTCCCCGCGAGAAGCGCGGCGGCCATGGCGTCATCGGGCTCATCATTGGCTTTGCTCGGCCGTGGGCCCCGCTTCGGTGGCAGGCGCTTTTGGTGGATTCGGTGGGCTGGCGGGCGCTGTTCGCTATCGTGACCGTGCTGTCGGTAGTGGTGATCGTGCTGGCTGTGGTGGTGCTGAGAACCATGGCAACTTCGCGCGCGCCCCTTTGACAAGCTTTCGGTGGTTCTGTCCACGGTAGGGCTCGTCTGCGTGCTGTATGGGCTGTCTACCTTCGCCTCCTCCGATAACATGGCGGTCACTGCGGGGGCTCATCGCGGCAGGGGTTGGTGCTGTGCGCCCGTACGTGCGGCGCCGGCTGACATTGCCCGAGCCTATGCTGCGGGTGGGCATTCTGCGTACGCGCAAGTACGCCACGACCGTCGTCATCATCGTCATCGTGCAGGCCGCCCTCATGGGCACGGGCGTCATCACGCCGCTTTACATCCAGGGCGTGCTTGGATTCTCCGCAACTATGTCGGGCGTGGCCATGTTGCCGGGCGCGCTTATCGGCGCGTTCATGGGTCTTGTGTCGGGCGTCTGTTCGACCGTTTCGGCGTGCGCCGCGTGGTGATTCTGGCGTTATCGTGGCGGTGCT
>VOFB01003136.1_pt1 | contig 19066 bp, 39 predicted proteins | sample 5384141 | NCBI WGS metagenome assembly VOFB01 (sample SAMN12384721, study PRJNA508395) | human gut metagenome | isolation source: healthy gut A | host: Homo sapiens | reverse complement strand
ATCTGCCAGATGTCCTCGAAAAGAAAATAACAATTACTATGTATTTTGGGGATTATGATAATGTGATACTCAACCAGGCAACAGGTATGTGGCAGGGAAATGCGCCAGGCATGTTACGATTTTGCAGATGCCTATACAAAAGGCGGAAACTGTACTTGTAGTCGATCTTCCGAAAGAGGGCATTACAGGAAATGATCATTTTATGTTCCAGGATCTGAATAATGATGTGATCCAGGAACATATTGAAAACTGGATAAGAAAATGTAGAAGCATAAGTAGCGAGAGGACAAAAATGAAAGCAAAAAAATAATTTCAGTTATTCTTACAGGTATTGTAGCAGCAAGTATGCTTGCAGGATGCGGCAGCAGTTCCAGGAGTCAGACAGATTAACACAGAAAGTTCTTCTCAGAATGAGGCTAGCAGTTCTTCTGGTAAGTGAAAACAGCAGATGCAACGGAGGATTCTGAAAATACAGAAACAACTGAAAGTAATGGATACATCTGAAAACACAGAAACACAATTCAACAGAAACCGATGATTCCTTCGAAACAGCTGTTGCAGATGATACGGAAGCTACCGGAAAACTCTGGTTGTATATTACTGCAACAGGAACTACTAGCGAGTTGCACACAGACAATCGCAGATGCAACTAGGCGGTGATTTATTCGAAATCCAGCCGGTGGAACCTTATACAGATGTGATGAGCTGGACTGGACAAATGATGATAGTGTATCCAGAGAACATGATGATGAAAGTTTAGAGATGTAGATCTGGTATCCACATCTGTAGATAACTGGGATTCTTAATGACACTGTATTCATTGTTATCCAATCTGGTGGGGAATCGCAGCATGGCCGGTAGACGGATTTGTAGAAGCAAATGACTTTACAGGGAAAGCGGTAATCCCATTCTGTACAGCAGCTTCTTCCGGCATCGGTGACAGTGGAAATCGAAGAGATGGCCGGAACCGGAAACTGGTTGAAGGCAAAAGAGATTAGACAGAGGAATTTCTGAAGACGAAGAAAGACTGATCAGTGATCTTGAATTTCTTCTAGAAAACTAAAAACGAGACAACACATTTGACAGCAAACACTTTCAGAACCACCAACCGCAGATAAATAAAATCATATGAAAAGAGCAAAAAGAGATATTGCTGATCGATGGAATTCGTGGATTGGCGATTGTAAATATGGTGGCATTTCATTTTTTATATGATGTAAATGAAAATTTGGAATATAAACAGTCACTGGTATGAAGAAAAAAGCATTCATATCTGGCCGCAGCCAATTTTTCACTTTTCTTGAAGAATATGATTTTTTCAGGAAAACAATTATTCCTTTTAATTCACACGGAGGGGAAGCGGATTCTCCAACACAATTGAAGAAATAAAAGAACTTCAGCCAGATGCCAACATCAGTGATGAGGGCTTGAGTATTTCCAGAGACAAGTAGCTGACAGTGTACAGGATGTAACAGACTGGGCAAAAAGTCTTGATCTATCAGAGAAATAGAGGTCAGAACAGTAAGAAGTTTCAAATAAAATAATTTTAAGGGGAACAGACATGAGTAAAAAGAATTTTAGAAGGGATTTAGAGGTATCTTCCATCGGGGCTTGGCTGTATGGGGATGAGTCATGCTTATGGAAGACATCAGATAACCGAAGCGAAGAATCTTCTTGCAAAGCTGTCGATTTAGATATACAATGTTTGGACACCGCAGAAGTGTATGGTACTGCCGAGTATCCGCATCATAATGAAACACTTTTGGGAGAAATCCTGAAACCGTGTATCGAAATCAGATTAAAATTGCTACTAAAGGTGGTTTGCATTTTGACGAAAATTCAACAGTTGTAAACAAAAAATCTGGTTCCAGACAGCCGACCGGAAGTGCTAAAAAAGAAGATTCTTTTACAGAGACTTCAGATGAAATCATCTGATCTCTATTATATCCATCGTGTGATCCAACAATTCCTATCGAAGAAACAGCAGGTGTAATGAAAGAACTGATCGATCAGGGAAAGATTACACACTGGGGAATTTCAGAAGCTACAGAGGAAATCATTCGAAGAGCGCACAAAGTCTTGCCCGCTTACAGCGGTACAGAATCGTTATTCTATGATGTACAGAAATTACGAATCATTGTTTCCGGTACTGAAAGAACTACAGATTGGTTTCGTGGCTTTTTTCTCCATTGGCAAATGGTTTTTCTGACCTGCAGATATGATGAGTATTCTACTTTTGAAAAGAGTACAGATTACAGAAGCATTATGCCGCAGTTTTCTTCCGCAGGAATTGTAGAAAATCAGAAGCTTATAGAATGGCTGAAAATTATAGCAGCAGAAAAATGCTACCCGGCTCAGATTTCTGGCGTGGATGCTGGCAAAAAATCCGTTTCTGTACCAATTCCTGGGAACAAGAAATCTGAAACGTCTGACAGAAAATATTCTGGCAGAATCCATTCATCTGTCAGTAGAAGAAGTCACAGAAATTGATGATATGCTTGAACATATTCCGATGTCTCAGGTATTTGGTGGTTCAAAAGTCAAAAAATAATATTCCACCCGAATGTCTGAGAAAAGATGTTCTGGGTGTTTACATAACCGACAGGAGATGATCACACTATGAAAAAATAAAAAAAACAAATGGCAGCAGTTCTGTTATCTGCAATACTTGGAATCACTGCAAATTCATGGTTTGTACAGGCAGACAGCAGTGTAATCCAGGATGATCAACAGGAGCCAGACAACGAAGCACCGATTCAGATAAAGTTACAGAAGGTACAGATACATACAAAGGTTTCTGTTGGATAATGTCCTGCATTCAAGTGAAGAGGGAGATATTCATTATAATGTCTATATCCCGGATAGTTATGATGGAAGTAAGCCATATGCTTTCTCTTACACTTCCAGGCTATGAAGGATTGTACTTTCAAAGGCGTAGGGGTAAATATCAAAGCAGAAGGGTTTGGTTTCGCAGCTCAGGAATATAATCCGGAAATGATTATTGTTGCACCTCAGCTGAATGACTGGGGAGAAACTTCTGCGAGACAGACCATTGCTTTAACAGAATATTTTTCTTTCTGCTTATAATATTGACAAGTCAAAAAGTATATGCAGAAGGGTATTCTGGTGGCGGTGAGACCATGTCACTTGTAATGGGAATGAGACCTGATTTATATACTGCTTATTTACAATGCAGTTCCCAATGGATGGTGCATACGAATCCAGTGGTACAGGCAAAGACACCTGTATATTTTGTAGTTGGGGCACATGATGAATATTATGGTTCTGAGCCGTCAGGAAGATGCTTATAATAATTTGCGTGAATTATATCAGAAGGAAGGTCTGTCCGATGAGGATTGATGACTTGCTTGTACTGATGTCAAGATGATTCCTATATTTCAGTGACCAGGGTGTTACCAATCAGCACGGACAGGGCGGCGGATTATTTGTAGAAGACGATGCTGTTATGGGATGGCTTTTTGGGAAAAATAAAGAAAATGTATGAATAATACAGAAAAGAGGAAAAAGAAAATGAAAGTATTACTTGTAAATGGAAGCCCGCATAAGACGGATGTACTTATACGGCACTGGTGTGAAGTATCAGAAGCATTAAATGAACAGGGAATCGATACCGATATCTTCTGATTCGGAAAGAAAAACCATTGTCAGGCTGTATTGCTCAGTAAGTCTGCATGAAAAACAATAAATGTGTATTCATGACATATGTTTACTTCTAGCGCTATATGTGCTAAAATATAGCCATGGGTAGTAGAAAAAACAACAGAATCTGAGAAAAGAGTTATCAGGGAAAATAAAAATGCAGATAATATCCAGTTATGGTGTGGAATTACGAAAACAGAATATTCCAATCCGCCAGACATTGGAGATCTATCGTTCTGCTGTCAGCTATCTGATTGGGATTTATGTGCAGGTATGGAAAGAATTAGCAGAAATCCCGGATGCAAAGAGGCGTTTTAATGCTGCAGAACATCTGGTACATACTACGAAGAAAAACCATGCCTGTTTTGATTTTGATATCCGGTTCCCAAAGATGCCTTCCTATCTGCGCAGATCTGCCATCCGGCATGCTCTGGGGACAGTATCCTCTTATAAAACACGGTTGGATCTATGGGAAAAGACCGACGGAAAGAGCGGGAAACCAAAGCTTGTATATGAAAACCACGCCATGCCGGTCTTCTACCGTGATGTCATGTATCGTGAGGGCGCGGAAGGGAAAGACGAAGCATACCTGAAAATCTATGACGGCCATGACTGGAAATGGTCCTGTGTACGTCTGGATCACACAGATATGGAATATCTGAGAAAATACTGGTCAGGGAAAAAGGCATCTGCCCCGACTCTGGAGAAAGAGACACCGGAAGTATTTTTTGCGTTTTTCCTATAAAGAGGAAGTAACACTTACGAAAACACCGGTGAAAGAACAGATCATCTGCAGCGTGGACTTAGGGATCAATACCGATGCAGTCTGTACGATCATGCGGGCAGACGGAACTGTCCTGGGAAGAAGATTCATCGATCATCCCAGTGAAAAAGACCGGATGTACCGCACACTGGGACGGATCCGCAGATTCCAGAGGGAACATGGTTCTGCGCAGACACAGGGAAGATGGGCATATACGAAACGTCTGAACACAGAACTGGGCAAAAAGACTGCAGGTGCGATCGTAAGATATGCGAAGAAAACCATGCAGATGTGATCGTGTTCGAGTATCTGGAGATGCAGGGGAAGATATCGGGAAAGAAAAAACAGAAACTGCACCTGTGGAGAAAGCGGGATATCCAGAGACGCTGTGAACATCAGGCACACAGAAAAGAGATGCGGGTATCCAGGATCTGCGCATGGAATACCAGCAGATGGCTTATGATGGTTCCGGGGCGGTAACACGTGACTGGGAAAATCACAGCCTCTGTACTTTCCAGACAGGAAAACGATATAATTGTGACCTGTCAGCATCCTGTAATATAGGGGCGAGATATTTTATAAGGGAACTTTTAAAACCCCTTCCGGCAACGGAAAGGTCTTTACTGGAGGCAAAAGTCCCTCAGTAGTATTTCAGATAATTTCCCGGGGTTTCCAGGATATACTGGTAGATCTCGGAGACAACGGCGCTGTCTTCGATACCAAAGGCTTTCAGAAAGCTGGCGGCTTCGGCCTGAGTCCAGCCGTTGTAATGGATCTCAATGTCCAGAAGGGAGTACATGCATAAATTGATGCTTCGGTTCAGCCAGGAGATCCTGGCAAGCTCTGTGGCAGAAGGATCCTGAATATAATCGGCGGCGTACTGGTAGGCATAGGGTTCGATGTAGGTGGCCCATCCTTCTGCAAAGCCGGAGGTGCAGAGAAGATTTCGGATGTTGGAGGATTTTTGGCGTTGGAAGGTGACAGTCTGGTAAAGATGCCCCGGGAATCCTTCATGTGCCAGTGTGGTAAAAAGCTCCAGGCCCTGGTAGCCGGCAGCCGGATTTATGTAGATCACATTGGGGTCCGGTATCCATAGGTGGGGTGAGATAAAAGGCGGGGCTTAGATATTCTTTCATGGAATCGTGGACTGTGCGGAGCTCAAAGGTGACATCTGTGAGAGGTGGGAAGTCTGTTTGGATCTTCTGCTGCAAGGCATTCAGCATCTGGGCAGGCTTTATTTCTCTGAAAGTGATTCCCCGGCTGAGAGTAGTCAGAAGCTCCGGGTTTTGTCGAAGTATGGTTCCTGCGATGCCAATCTCGTCGGAAAGCTGTCCGGAGAGTCGTTTTCCATTTGCTTTACAGGAACGTAAGAGCCGGTCTGACTCTGAAGAAGATAGAGATAGTAGGCTTTTCCTCCCTTGAAATAAGTCAGGCCACGAGTGTTTTTTCCTGTGCCACGCAAAGCTTCCAGACCGGTCATAAGTTCCTGATAGGCTGGGATGACTTCTGTTTTCATAAGATTTTGGTGGGTCAGGACCAGAGCGTTCTGCTCTGAGGAAGGAAGTTTTCCATATTCGGATAGCTTTTTCTGGAAAATTTCCAGCATATAATTGTTGTCGGGATTCTGGATAAAAGCACTGCATTGTGCAAGGACCCGGTCCAGGGTAGTATCGCTCATAAAGCCAGCTTCGGATTTCTTTTTTTCAAATTTCAGGATGCTCTGAAAGTATGGGCGGATGGTGGTGAGAAGATTGAGGTAGTCGGTGATATCACGATCTTCATAAAAGGCATATTCCGCCAGAAGAACCGGAAGCTGAGCCTGAATACCAAGACTTGGGCCAAGAGGCTCCTGAAGCAGATAATTGTCGCCCAGTGATTTTTCCGTGTGGTAATAGAGGAGCATGGAGTCCAGCGTCAGCTGATTTTCCGTGGAAAGGCGGCTGTAGCGGAAGGATTTCAGCTTTTTTTCGTACTGGCTGCAGATCTGGTATGTATTTTCATATCTGTGGGGACAGTGCCAAGAGAAGCTTTTTTTTCGCCGGATACCCTGTTTTTCCGGATGTGCCAGGGTATAATGGAGGGTAAGGGTGCTGCCGGAAACTTCATTTTGAAAACTTTTCCGGAAAAGGCTTCGAATTTTCCGTTTTCTGTGATCCCGTGAGTGGAAAAATAACCGGCAGTAAGGCCGGTGAGAAGTGCCAGGATAAGAAGCAGAGTGATGATAATAGAAAATTTATTTTTCCTGATTTTAAGAGACATAAGACAGTCTTTCATTACTGTTTACAGACATATACCATGTGGAGAGTGCTGATGGTCTCGAAGCAAACAGTAACGTCCTTTCAGAGTGGCGCTTTGTTCTATCATATTGGAAAATTACGGAATCTATGATATTATGTGAGCGGAAATATACAAAAATGGAGAAATAACATGAGTGATATTTATGATCTTGCAATTTTAGGCGGAGGTCCGGCAGGGATCACGGCAGCGATCTATGCGTCCAGGGCCAGGTTAAATACCATATGGATCGATAAAAACTTTGCACCGGGCGGCCAGGTCACAGCTACATATGCGGTGGATAATTATCCGGGAATGCCGGGGATATCGGGCATGGATCTCGGAGAAGCCTTTGGGGCGCATGCCCGGAAGCTGGGATTGGAACCGCAGCGAGAGAAGATTCTTTCCTTGGAAAATATTTCCGGAGAGATCAAGACGATTCGTACAAAAAAGCATGAATATCAGGCGAAAGCCCTGATCCTTGCATTTGGGGCAGAGCACCGGAAGCTGGATATCCCGGGAGAGGATGATCTGAGCGGCCTTGGTGTTTCCTACTGCGCTACCTGTGACGGAGCTTTTTTATAAGGATCGGACCGCAGTGGTAGTGGGGGGAGGAAACGTGGCAGCAGAGGATGCAGTTTTTCTTTCCGGCCTCTGTGAAAGGGTATATCTTGTTCATCGCCGTGATGCGCTTCGAGCAGATCAGGCACTTCAGGAGAAAGTCTTTGCCTGTGAGAATATAGAAATGGTGTGGGACAGTGTTCCCCTTGAGATCCTGGGACAGGATGAAGTGACCGGTCTTAAGATCCGTAATATAAAAACAAATGAAGAGAGGGAATTGACCGCAGAAGGTGTTTTCATTGCTGTGGGGATCGTTCCTAATACGACACTTGTAAAGGACCAGCTCAAGCTGGATGAAAATGGATATATCTGTGCAGGAGAAGAGGGTGTTACCAGCGCACCTGGGGTTTTTGCAGCGGGGGATATTCGTACCAAGGCACTTCGCCAGATAGTAACTGCTGTTTCAGACGGAGCCAATGCAGTGGCTTCCGTACAGAAATATCTCTGGAGGAAAGATAATGGCAACGATTAAGAAATCGCGCAAAGAGCAGGTGTGAGTACAACAACTGTTTCCAACGTCATACATGGAAAAACAAAAAAGTATCTCCTGCCAATATTCAGAAGATCGAGAATCTTATCCGAGAGATGGGGTATGTCCAGAAAATGGGACTGAGAGTTCTGAATAAAGAAAAATCCCAGCTGATCGCAGTTGTGATCAATTATCATAAAGACTTCAGGGATTCTATCATCGGAGATCCTTTTTATGGAAAGATCATCGGTTTTATCGAGAAATACGTGCAGGAGCTGGGATATTATCTGATGCTGTATTCCGCAAAGGATACAGATAAGATATTCCAGATGGTCATGGGCTGGGATGTAGATGGCGTTATTGCCATCTCCTTCAGCAAAAGCAACTGTGAAAAAAGATCTATCAGCTGATCAACAAACCGATCGTTTCCATTGATGCATACGGTGAGCTTGATGCAGGCCAGGAAAAACATGTCCTGAATATCGGACTGGACGACGAAAGCGGCGGCTATCTTATGACAAAATATCTTCTGGAATGCGGCTATGAGCATATCCAGGTTTGTGCAGGCCGTGATAATGGTGTGGACCATCTTCGTTACATGGGCGCTCAGCGGGCGGCGAAGGATTTTGCAAAGAAAAAGCAGAAGGTGCAGTTTACTGCTCTTGGAATGAACTACGCCAAACGAAAAGAAAGCTATGCGTGGCTGCTCCAGCGGAAAAACCAAAGGCCGCACTGTTTTTCCTGTCGGACATCTATGCATTGGAGGCTATCAGCTTTTTTCAGCAGTCGTGGAGTAAAGATTCCGGAGGAGATTGGAATTGCAGGATACGATAACATCAGCTATGCGGAATTTTCCGTGCCTCGTCTGACTACTATCAGCCAGAATGTGGAGCAGAAGGCGTCTCTTGCAGTGGAAATTCTGATGGAACGGATCAATGGAGTGGAAAAAGAGCGTGAAAATGAGATCATGCTTCCGGTCACGCTGATCCCCAGGAGATCTGTACAGCCGCAGCATGAGGAAAAGTAAGTCTGCAGAGAATGTACCTGATCTGATCAGGGGGGTAGATACGAGAAGTCACTGCAGAACTGTGAAAAACAGAAAATCGGGACTTTCAATATAGTAAGAGTACAGAGAAAGAGTACAGAAAATCTGAGATATAAAGATATCAAAAGCCGAAATATACGGAACTGTCAGTGTCTGACAGTCAGAGTATTTTCGGCTTTTTGTAAATTTACCTGAAATCGTAAAAGAGTTATCATGTGTGGGTTTGTGCTGAAGATGTGGATAATAAGCATTTGCTGTTCTATGTGAAACCTGCACAAAACCATGATTTTGAACTTGTTACAATGATAGGTTATGTACATAACCTATTTACACAGCCTAATTTTTGATGCTATAGTGTGAACATAAAGGTTAGGTACATAACCAAAGGGAAAGAGTACAGAAGGAGTGAATACCAGATGAAACAGATTCTGATCGCCACACATGGAAAAATGGCCTCCGGCATTCGTTATACAGCAGAGCTGATCGTTGGAAAAATGGATGAGATCACAACCATCGACGCTATGTGACACCGGAAGACAATGTGGAGAAAAAGTTTGAAGAATATTTCGCACAGCATGAAAACGACAGGATTTTCGTTTTCACAGATCTGATGGGAGGAAGCGTAAATCAGAAGCTTCTGGGATACAGCCAGAAAGAAAATGTTACGCTGATCACAGGAACCAACCTTCCGGTCCTGATGCAGGTCATGATGGCGGATGACGATGTGACAGAGGAGGAGATCAGGAGTTTATCGATGATGCCAGAGAAGAGCTTCAGATGGTAGACCTTGGCGGTGGAAAGAAATCCACATCTGAAAAAAATGCTGAAGAAGATAATGCACAGGGTATCGAAAATACTGCGCAGATTTCAGAAGGTGCTGCATCGTATGCAAAAAATCCGCACCGAAAAAGCTCTGGCTCCCCAGTCCTATGACAATTCCACAGCAAAGATCACCGCACTTCGTGTAGATGACCGTCTGATCCACGGACAGGTTGCCATGACCTGGACCAAACAGCTGGCTGTACAGGGGAATCGTGGTAGCTAACGACGAGGCAGCTAACGATAACACCCAGAAGATGGCATTGAAAATGGCCGTACCGGGCGGAATCAAATCGCTGATCAAACCGGTGGATGAAGCCATTCGTATCTTAAACAATCCGAAGGCATCCAGGATGCGTATTCTGGTTCTGACAAGAACGGTAAAGGATGCTCTGAAGATAAGACAAAGTGTTGGTGAGATCGGATTCCTCAATGTAGGAAATACGGGACGTTTTGATGGAATCGATGTTTCCGAGAAGCTTGTCCTGACCCCGACTATCATGCTGACAAAAGCAGAACAGCAGGCACTGAAAGAGCTGGTGGCTCTTGATCCGAAGGCCTGTATGCAGCAGGTACCCAATGATGAGCAGAAGCTTGTGAAGGATGTACTGGAAAAGCTTGACTGACATCCACTGAATAAATAAAACGTAGCACAAAAAAGGGAGGAAAGAAAAAAATGTTAAACGCATTTCTTGTAGCACTTGCCGTATTTATTTGTGTCGGCGGTGCAGAGCTGATCGGATTTACCATGCTGAACCGTCCGATCGTCATCGGACCGCTGGTAGGTCTGTTTCTTGAGATCTTCATACAGGAGTGATCATCGGACTTCACTGGAAGCCGTATTTATGGGAGTTGTAAACATCGGAGGTGCTTCCGCGGCAGAACCCGGAATCGCCACAGCCGTAGGAACTGCTTTTGCCATCATGCTGGGCAAAGGTTCTGAGGTAGCCCTGACACTTGCACTTCCAATCGGTATCCTTGGTCTTCAGATTAAGACCGTTCTCTATATTTTTATTGTAGGTATGTTTGCAAAAACCTTCGACCGTCTGGCGGCAGAAGGAAAAGAAAAACAGATCGTTGCTCTTCACTATGGGCTCTGGGCTGTAAACTGGTTTTTATATTCCCTGTTCGCATTCTTCGGGATCCTCTTTGGATCTGATGCAGTCAGTGCACTTCTGGATGCCATCCCGGATGTTGTTATGAACGGTCTGACAGTCTGCGGAGGACTTCTTCCGGCAGTAGGTATGGCGATGTTGATGAAGATGCTCTGGGATAACAAGATCTGTATGTTTTATTTCCTGGGCTTTGTCCTTGCAGCATACTTAAAGCTTCCGCTGATCGCTCTTGCCGTGATCGGTGTGATCATTGCCATTTCCATTGGTATGAATGATTACAAGCTGAACCAGCTTGCGGCGCAGAGGTGGCAGCTTCACCGGTCGGTGGTTCTGACGAATATCTTGATGAAGAAGAGGAGGAATTTTTCTCATGAGTAATTTAACGAAATCCATTCCAGCAGATGAAAGAAAAATGCTGAGAAAAGCGTTCTGGCGTTCCTTCACTCTGTATGCGGCAGTAAGCCCGGCAAAACAGGGAGCTTCCGGTTTCTGCTATTCCCTGATGCCTTTTATCAATAAATTTTACAAAAACGATGAGGAAGGCAAAAAGCTGCCCTCACAAGAAGTATGTCTTACTTCAATACAACCATCACCTTATCTACATTCATCATGGGTCTTGTGGCATCCATGGAGAAGAAAAAACAGCGAGCAGAAGGATTTTTGATGCAAGCTCCATCAATGCGGTGAAATCTTCCCTGATGGGACCTCTGGCCGGTATCGGTGATTCCATTTTCTGGGGCGTTCTCCGTGTAATCGCAGCCGGAATCGCAGTAGGACTTGGTGCATCCGGAAACGTTCTGGCACCGATCGTGTTCCTGCTTCTTTTCAACATTCCGTCTATTCTTGTGAAATATTACGGAACATTCCTGGGCTACAAGCTTGGTTCCGAATACATCCAGAAGGTTTATGCAAGCGGTCTTATGAACATCCTGACAAAGGCTGCCAGCATTGTAGGTCTGATCATGGTCGGCGGTATGACTGCCAGCATGGTAACCTTTAACTCCACTTATGAACTCACCATGAAGGGTGAGTCTGTTCTGAACCTACAGAACATGCTGGATCAGATCTTTGTCGGCATCGTTCCTCTTGGACTGACTCTTCTGTGCTACTATCTGCTGAAAAAGAAAAAATGTCAGCATCACAGTTCTGATCATCGGTGTTATCATCCTGAGCATCCTTCTCTCTCTTCTTGAATTGCATAAACCTTAAGGAGAAGGAATAAAGACCAGAATTATGAAAAGGCGGGCCGTATAGGGTCCGCCTATAAAAAAGCCTAAAAAAAGTTATATTGAAATAACTGACTGCAAAAGGGCAGTTGAAGAGTATCTGACGGGATATAAATAAGCGGCAAATACGGATTATAAATATCTGCTCAATGCAAAATAAAGTAGACATAAGAAATGAAAGATTGGTGGAAGAATTCCGTTGTATATCAGATTTATCCAAGAAGCTTTAAGGACTCCAACGGGGACGGCTTCGGTGATCTCAAGGGTATTATTGAAAAGCTCCCTTACCTTCAGAACCTTGGGATCGATGTGCTCTGGCTCAGTCCTGTATTTGACTCCCCGCAGGACGACAATGGTTACGATATCAGTGATTACCGGAAAATTTACGCAGGCTTCGGAAGCAATGAGGACATGGATGAGCTGATCGGAAAAGCTCATGAGCATGGTATCAAGATCATTCTGGATCTTGTTGTCAACCATACTTCCGATGAGCATGCATGGTTTGTGGAAAGCCGGAAATCAAAAGACAGCAAATACAGTGATTATTATATCTGGAAGGATCCGAAAGCAGACGGCAGTGAGCCAAACAACTGGGGCTCCAGCTTCTGTGGAAGTGCCTGGGAATATGATGAAGAGCGCGGCCAGTATTACCTTCATTTTTACAGCAGAAAACAGCCGGATCTCAATTGGGAAAATGAAACCGTCCGTAAGGAAATCTATGATCTGATGAAATTCTGGATGGACAAAGGTGCTGACGGATGGCGCATGGATGTGATCGCATCTATTTCCAAGGATCAGTCCTTCCCGGATTACCCGAAAACGGATGGACGCAAGTATTATACAGGAAAATATCACAGCAACGGACCAAGACTTCATGAGTTTATCCATGAGATGAACCGGGAGGTGCTTTCAAAATATGACTGTATGACGGTAGGTGAGGCGCCGGGCTCCACACCGGAGGTTGCAAGACTGTTTACAGATCCGGAGCGTGAGGAACTGAATATGATCTTTACATTTGAGCATATGAACATCGACCGTATTCCGGGCTCTGTAAACCGAAAGTGGGAATTGAAGCCTTTTGATCTCCGTGATCTGAAACGTGTTATGAGTGAGTGGCAGAACAAGCTTTTATAACAAGGGCTGGAATGCTCTGTATTTTGAAAATCATGACCAGCCACGTGTGATCTCCAGTTGGGGAAATGACACTACTTACCGCGAGGAATGTGCAAAGGCTTATGCTACCGTTCTCCATGGTATGCAGGGAACTCCTTATGTATATCAGGGAGAGGAGATCGGTATGACAAACGTGCAGTTCCCGCTGGAGGAGTACGCGGATATCGAGGTTCGTAATGCATATCAGGATCTTGTCGTTAAGAACAAAAACCATTTCTGAGGATGATTTCCGCAAGGCAGTATGGAACAAGAGTCGTGACAATGCCAGGGTTCCGATGCAGTGGGATGACAGCGAAAATGCAGGATTTACGACCGGTAAGCCATGGTTCCGCCTTTCTGATCGTTACCAGGAGATCAATGTAAAAAAGCTCTGGAAAAAAATGATTCCGTGTTTTATTATTATAAGGACTGATCTGTCTTCGTCATGAGGAAGAGCTTCTCACAGAAGGTGACTATCAGCTCCTTCTTCCAGAAGACGAGAAGATCTTTGCATATTTAAGAACTTCCGACAAAGAGCAGTGGATCGTGGTGGCAAACCTTTCTGAGGATACGGTAAGTACAGAAGGTCTTGCGAAATATGTGTCCGATAAAGAATCTTAAGATTGCAAACTATAAGGACAGAACAGGAATCAAAGCGGACTTAAGACCGTACGAGGCGTTTATGATGAGGATCCGGTAATTCCTGAGCTGTTGTATATGTAGTAAAGTGGAAGAAAAGTCTCTGCTTTACAGAGAGCAGGTATGAGTATTTGTGCGTATCTGTACTGCCAAAGGATATCCGGGTGCAGTGCAGATGCGCTTTTTGCCTGTGAGGAGAAGACAAACAGGAGGAATTTATGGAAAAATATATCATTGCAGTGGATATGGACGGAACTCTTCTGAACAGTGAGAATAAGATTTCTGAAAGGAACAGAAATGTTCTGCAGCGTCTGATCGATGACGGACATTATGTGGTACCGGCAACCGGAAGGACCAGAGAGCTGATCCCCCGGAGTTTTCTGTGCTTCGGGGTGTGAAATGGGGAATCGTGGAAAACGGCTGTGTTGTCTGGGATTACGATAAAAATGAGATGATCTGGCGAAAAACCATGCCAAAAGAAATGGTAAGTAAAATCCTGAAGGATGTGGAAAACAGTGGCGCAAAAGGCTGGATCGCAGAGGCTTATGCAAACGGAATCGCCTATTCTGATGCGGATGCCAGAGATTATGTGGCATCTGTAGCGGATAAAGCTCTGCTGGAAAAAACTTTTGTAGATTATTTTCTCAGCAGACATGAATATGTTAAGGATTTTTATCATCAGGAAGATATTCTGGATCAGGCAGAGAAGATCAATATTTATTTTGATGATATGGAGACCAGCAGGGCACTTCGTGAGAAATGGAAGGATCTGGATGATGTGGCAGTGACTACTTCTATCAGCGGTAATGCGGAGTTTAATGCAGCAGGCGTGGACAAGGGTGTGGGTCTTGCCATGCTTCGCACAAAGCTTGGTATTGACCGGATGCATGTGATCGCTTTCGGAGATAATGAGAATGATCTGGAAATGCTGGAGGGTGCAGGTATCGGTGTTGCTATGGGCAATTCCAAACAGTATGTAAAGGATGCAGCGAATGAGGTGACCGGAGATAACGATCATGATGGTGTGGCGGAATTTCTGGAGAGGTTTTTCGGGCTGTAAGCTGTGGTTGATCGTGCTCGTTGACATAAGGGACAGGGAAATGTATTTTTCTCTGTCTTTTTTTTTTCATTTTCGGTGATATAAGGTATGATAAACGAAGAGGATGAGGGGATTGCCGGCTTTGACCGGTAGTTCCCAGTGAAAATTTTTTGAGGAGATCAGGAGGATATTTTTTAATGAAAAATCTGATACCGAAGCGTGTGATGGAGTATATCATTATCACATTTGCTGTTGTTCTGATGGATGTGGGGATTTATGTGTTTAAGTTTCCGAATAATTTTTTTCCTTTGGTGGTGTTTCGGGTATGGCGGTTGTGTTTTCGCATTTTATTCCGATGACGTCTGCGCAGATCAACCTGGTGATCAATCTTATTTTGCTGGTGATCGGGTTTATTGTTCTTGGCCGGGATTTTGGAGTGAAGACGGCTTATGTTACAGTTGTTTCTTCTTTGCTTCTGAATGTGTTTGAGAAGGCTTTTCCTATGGACAGGGCGCTGACGGGGAATATTATGCTGGAGCTTTGTTTTGCGATCATTTTGCCGGCGTTGGCTGCGGCGCTGCTGTTTTTGAGAATGCTTCGGGTGGTGGCACGGATATTGTGGCGATGATCATTAAGAAGTATTCTACGATGAATATTTCGGGTGCGTTGTTTGTGGTGGATTGTGTGATCGTTGTTGTTTCGTTTATGGTGTTTGATCTTACTACGGGGCTTTGTTCTGTGCTGGGGCTTATGGCTAAGACGTTGATGATCGATAAGTCTATTGAGAGGATGAAGCTGAATAAGTATTTTACGATCATTTCCAGTAAGCCGGATGAGATCTGTGAGTTTATTATGAATGGTTTGGAGCGGAGTGCTACGGTTTATCATGGGGAGGGGGTTTATTCGCATAAGGATAAGAAGATTATTCTGACGGTTGTTGATGTGAGGCAGGCGGTGTTGCTGCAGAGGTTTATTGATGAGGTGGATCCGCAGGCGTTTTTGATGGTTACTAAGAGTAGTGAGGTTGTTGGGAAGGGGTTTATGAGTTATATTTGATGCAATCGTATGGGATTGTATGCTGATCGTAGGTGATTGTGTATGATTGTAAGCTGATGGAAATTAGGAGAGCGTTCTTTGTGGTCTGGATGGGCTGCGGGGCGCTCTTTTTTTTTGTGGTGGAGGGTGGAGGGCGGATGGCGGATGACGGACGCCGGGGAGACGGGTGCCGGTTGGCTCCGGGCTTCGTCGGGCTGCTTCTAGGCTGCCGGAATTCTGCTAAAACCGTTTTTAAAAGTCCGAACTCGCGGCTTGCTGCCGCTCAGACAGCGGACTTTTTAAAAACAACGCAGATTTCCGCCAGCCAAGAATCAGCTCCCCTCCTGCAGAGTCGTAGCCAACCGGCACCCGTCTCCCCGGCTGTTCGATTCCGGGCGGGAGGGAGTGGTGGCTGTGTGGGGCTTCTGGCGGAAGTGTGGGGTTGATGAGGGATGGAGGATTGAGTGGATTCCCGGGAGTTGGATGGGTCATCAGCGCTGCGCTGGATGACTGGGACGAAAGGCAGAGTTTCCTGTGGCCTGAAGGTGAGGGATGTGCCATCGTCGCTGCGCTGGATGGCTGGGAGGAAAGGCTGAGTTTCCTGTGGCCTGAAGGTGAGGGATGTGCCATCGTCGCTGCGCTGGATGGCTGGGAGGAAAGGCTGAGTTTCCTGTGGTCTGAAGGTGAGGATGTGCCATCGTCGCTGCGCTGGATGGCTGGGAGGAAAGGCTGAGTTTCCTGTGGCCTGAAGGTGATGGCTGGGGCATCATCGCTGCGCTGGATGGCTGATTGGTGTGTGAAGGTTTTGTGAAAGGGTTTGACAGGTGGGGATTTTATGGTAGGATACACACTTGCGTAACAAAATTAATAAAATTGTAACAAATTAGTGAGCGAGGATCGTGGCGAAGTGGATTGTGAATCTCTGTCTGAATGGATGGATTGTGTTGCTGCGTGGTTTTCTGAGAGGAGTTTTATTGTTTATGTTTTATAAGAAATTTGCTGCTGTTGTTCTGAGTGCTGTTCTTGTGGGTGTGGTTCCTTCTGTTGTTTTTGCGGATGTGGATGGTGTCAGTGCTGTGTCTGATGGGGATGTGGAGGTGCTTTCCATTGAGGATGGTTTTTCGGATGGAGCGGATTCTATTTCTGCTTTTTGCCAGTGCTCTGGCGGATAAGACGGTTTCTGAGGTTCAGGGGTATCAGGAGGCGAAGGCTGAGGCTGAGGTGATCGCACAGGAGAGGCTTGAGGCTGAAGCGGCTGCTGAGGCTGCGCGTAAGGCGGAAGAGGAGCGGAAGGCTGCTGAGGAGGCGCGTCTGGAGATGCGACAGGGGGATTGTGGATTTTGCGCTGCAGTTTGTGGGGAATCCTTATGTTTATGGTGGTACGAGTCTGACTAACAGGGGCGGATTGTTCGGGGTTTGTGATGTCTGTGTTTGCGGAGTTTGGGTATGAGCTTCCTCGTGTTGCTGCAGCTCAGTGTGCGGCTTCTGAGAAGAAGAGTGTTGCGGATATTGAGGCTGGTGATCTGGTTTTTTATGGTGATGGTGGTATTGATCATGTGGCTCTTTATATTGGTGATGGCAAGATCGTTCACGCCAGTACAGCAGCTACAGGGATTAAGGTTTCCGACTATGATTACCGGGCTCCGGCTGCGGTTGGTTCGTTTGTGGCTTTAGGATATAGATATAAATGATTTACTGATATGAAATATAAACTGTCTGCGGAGATTTTTGGTTGGGTTGGCTGAAAAATAGCTGCGGGCAGTTTTTTTGAAGAAAAATAGTGTATAATTTAACCGAATCAGGTAAGTTTCCTGCGGAGTTGCGAAAAGCAATAAGCAGTGGGTGGGGACTTAGATAAAATTCAGAAAGGTTGTGGGGTTATGAATACGAAGGAAATCAGTGGTAAGCGGCAGATGGAGTTTCTGGCCGGATTTGATTTTGTCAGAGAAGCGGGTACTGCTGGGGAAGTGAAGGCGGCGAAGATGATCAGGGATACTTTGGACAGCTTCGGGTGAAGAATTGGATGGAGGAGTTTTCTTTTTGGGGTTTTCGGATCAACAGAGCGGTGCTTAAGGTTGTGGAGCCTTATCAGAAGGAGTATGTGGTGACCGGGTATGGAAGATGTGGAAATACTGGGGCAGAAGGTCTGAAAGCGGATTTTTTGTATGTGGAGAATGGAGATGCTGTCAGTCTTTCACGGGCGAAGGGTAAGATCGTTATGGTGAATGGCCGGGTGAGTGGTGATGTGTATCAGAGACTGGTGAGCGCCGGAGCTGTTGGTTTTATCAGTGTGGAGGGTTCTCCGCTGGATGAAAGGAGTGGACAGGGTTCCTTGTCAGCGCAGCTTGCCGATGATCTATCCGGGGATGCAGCAGAAGAGACAGAAGGGATTGTCGGAGTCTGCAGAGGATATTCACGAGATGCAGGAAAAATATAGTGGCAGGATTCCGGGGGCGAATCTTCATTATAAGGATGCAGTGGAGCTGGTGACGGAGGGTGCGTCTGAGGTGTGCCTGGTTGTGGAACAGGATGTGACGGCGTGCAGATCCCGTAATGTAGTGGCGAGGATCGAAGGTACGGATAAGAAAGATGAGATCTTGACGATTACGGCGCATTATGATTCGGTGCCGGAGGGACCGGGGGACTATGATAATATGGCTGGGGCAGCGATCATCATGGAGCTTTTTGCAGATATTTTCAGCAGTATAGACCGCGCAGGACTATCGAATTTGTGTGGTTTGGTGCTGAGGAGAAGGGTTTGCTGGGCAGCCGGGATTATATCAGAGTTCATGAGGGAGTGAGCTTGGAGCGCATCGTTTTAATATGAATGTAGATCTGGCCGGGCAGCTGATCGGAAGGAAATGTTCTGGGAGTGACGGGAGAGGCTTCTGTTTGTGATAAGCTTCTTGAGATCGCTGACGGAGCAGGGATCGGAGCGTCTGTGAAGAATCAGATCTGGGGAAGTGATTCCAATTCTTTTGCATGGAAGGGAATTCCGGCCATGACTCTGAACCGGGATGGTTTTGGCATGCATACCCGTTATGATACTATTGATCTGCTGTCTGCCTGGTCGCTGGAGAGAAGTGCGATCCTTCTGGGATGTATTGCGGATGCGCTTAGGGAATGCGGATTTTCCCGTTTGAAGAAAGATGCGGAGAAATTTATCGGAGAGCTGGATGAATATATGTGCAGATAGTAAAATCTGATTT
>VOFB01003614.1_pt1 | contig 19090 bp, 34 predicted proteins | sample 5384141 | NCBI WGS metagenome assembly VOFB01 (sample SAMN12384721, study PRJNA508395) | human gut metagenome | isolation source: healthy gut A | host: Homo sapiens | reverse complement strand
TTTGAAATTTGAACAAAAATATAAACATTTAGATGGGTATATAGACTATGCTCATCTTTTATTATGTCAATTAAATATTGTATAATATAGATAGAGTTCTATATATTGCAAATTATCAAATAAAAAATGTAAGTAGGTAATTGTCATGAGAGAATTATTTGTAGAAAAGTAATTGATACAACAGAAGATTTTTTAGACAATAACCAAAGAATAAAATTAAAAGAAATACTTACAGAAATATGTTTAAATTATCAAATTGAAAGCATAGAACAAACTGAAAAACAGAAAATACTAAAGAATAATACGGATATATTAAACAAATTTATATCTTCAAAAGAAATTGAAGGATGTTCTACTAGAACTTTAAATTACTATAAAGATAATATAATTAAAATGTTAGATACAATAAATCTTCCAATAGATGAAATTACTACTGAAATATTAAGAAACTATTTAGCAGATTATAAAAGCAATTCAAAAGCTGGTATGGTAACAATAGATAATATAAGGAGAACTTTATCAAAAGCTTCTTTACTTGGCTTGAAAATGAGGATTATATTGTAAAAAGTCCAGTTAGAAGGATTCATAAAGTGAAAACTACAAGGAGAGTCAAAGAAACATTCACAGATGAAAATTTAGAAAAATTAAGAGATACTTGTTCAAATGTAAGAGATTTAGCAATATTAGAACTATTAATTTCAACTGATATGAGAGTAGGAGAAATTACAAGATTAAATATATCAGATATGAATTTTCAAGAAAGAAGTTGTATTGTTTTGGGTAAAGGTAATAGCGAAAGAGAAGTTTATTTTAGTGCAAAAAGCAAAATGTATATAAAGAAATATTTAAAAATGAGAACTGATAACAATGAGGCACTATTTGTATTCTTATTAAACCTTATAACAGGTTGGGAATATCAGGGATTGAAAATTTAATTAGAAATTTAGGAAAAGAAGCTAATATAAATAAAGTTCATCCACATAAATTTAGAAGGATGATGGCGACTATGGCTATTGATAATGGTATGCCAATAGAACAAGTTCAAAAAATTATTAGGACATATAAAAATAGATACAACAATGGAATATGCAATGGTTAATCAAAATAATGTTAAAAATTCACATAGGAAATATATTACATAAAATAAATATAAAAATACAAATAAAATTTCAAACTTTTACTGAGATAAAGGGGAGTTTTTAATTACAAAATATATTGACAAATTATTCCCAATATAGTATTATGTAACCGTAATACATTTTATGTATTATTTGGAACAGTAAATATTGTTCCAAGCAACTCGTTGAAATTTAAAAAAAGGAGAACGCACTATGAGCAAAATGGCACGGACAAATTATTGGAATCTAGTGTAAACTACATTGGGAAGAACTCTGCTCAGAATTTTATGAAGTCTGCAAAGGCTAAATTAATCGGAGCTGGAGTAAAAGTAGTTGCTGCAGACTGCTCTTGTAACTGCTCAAGCGGTTGCTCGGCATGCAGTAGTTCCTGTGGATCATGCACATCTTGCAGTACATCTTGTAGTTAATACAAAGATGAACTAAGAATGTGTAGTGTCGACAACACACATTAGTTTCAACAAAGCAGAGGCATCTCTTTTAGAGGTGTCTCTTGCACTAAAAAGGAGGATTTGTAATGGCAGAAAGAACAAAATTTAGTATGCAATGGCATATTACAGACAGATGTGACCAGCGGTGCAAACATTGTTACATCTACGAAGGAAAAGACAAAAAAATGTGGTCTTGAACTTGATTTAGACACATTGAAAGCGATTTTGGAGGACTTTCTTCAGACTTGTGATAAATTGAAAGAGATCCTTTTCTTGTAATTACAGGTGGAGATCCATTGCTTTATAAAAGAATTTGGGATTTTCTTGAAATCCTCAAAGAAAAGGAAGTTCATTTTGGGCTTTTAGGAAATCCGTTCCATTTAGATTATGATGTAGTTAAGAGACTGGAAGATTTAGGTTGTATTAACTTTCAAATGTCATTGGATGGATTAAGGAAGACTCATGATTACATCCGCAAGCCTGGTTCTTTTGATGCAACCTTAGATGCTCTTAAGTACTTTGAGGGAAGCAAAATCAAAACAGCTATCATGACAACTGTTTCTAAGACAAATATTGCAGAAATTCCGGAACTTGTAGACATTGTAGTAGAATACAAAGTTAGCAATTTTGGATTTGCAAGATATTGTCCTAATCCTGAAGATTTTGATTTGCTGGTTGCTCCGGAAGAATATAGAGATTTTTTGGACAAAATGTGGGAAAAAATATATGCAGAATCAGGAATGTGATACAAGATTTGCATTAAAAGACCACCTTTGGAAATTGTATCTTTTATGAAAAGGGATTATTTAATCCAGAGGAAGTTAACAATCCTGATAATCTTGTTCTTGATGGATGTCATTGTGGAATTACCCACATTACAACTTTAGCGGATGGAACAGTATATGCCTGTAGAAGAAGTGAAACTCCTGTAGGTAAGGTTCCGGAACAGTCTTTCTACGATATTTTTACTGGAGAAGAAATGGACAAGTATCGTCAGTATGATAAGTTTGAGCATTGTTCTAAATGCGAAATCAAAAAACTTTTGCAGAGGTTGTCCTTCAGTTGCAAAATGCCTAACTGGTGACTTTATTCAAAAGATCCTCAGTGCTGGAAAAAGTTTTGAAAGCACAACGGGAGAGTGAAAAATAAAATTTCACTCTCCTATTACTTTTTATAAAATAATACGTTATAATTATTGTTATAAATGGAAAGGAATTGATATTAATGGGCGATATACAAAAATATTATGAAAATACCGAAAATGCTTTTACCACATCCAATGGTTAAAAATTTATAATATGAATAGCAACCCTAAATACGCTATTGACTTGGGTTGCGGTGCGGGTAGAGATACAATATATTTAATAAAAAAACGGATGGAAGGTATTATCAATAGATAAGGAAAATACAAGTGAAATTATATCTAGTAAGTTAAATAATGAAGAATTAGAAAAAATTTAATTTTGAATGTCAAGACTTTGAAAATATAGAATTAGAGAAAAATAACTTATTGGTAGCTAACTTTAGTATTCCATTTTGTAATAAAGACTATTTCGATGAATTTTGGAAAAAATAGCTAATAGTATTTTAAAGGAACGGATACTTTGTTGGGAACTTTTTGGATTAAACGATTCTTGGGCAAAGATAAAAGAACAAATGGTATTTTTATCAAAAGAACAAGTATTGGAATTGTTTAAAAACTCATTTGATATAATAGAATTTAATGAAGTTGAGAAAGATGGAAAGACTGGACTAGGAAAAAAATGAAACATTGGCATATATATAATGTTATAGCAAAGAAAAAATAATATAACTTTAGTTTTTATAATCATCCCTACAAATTACAATTTTGTAATTAGATTAAAGTTTATCTTATTATGAATTTGAATTTATGAGTTTGAACTCATTTGAGTTTATCAGTAAAATGATAGGCTCTTTTTATATACTATTGACAAATGTTATATAGTGTTATATACTGTATAACAAGAGGAGGGAGTTTATGAAGATAATTATTAGTAATAGTAGTTCTGTACCTATATATGAACAAATAAAAAATACAATTATCAATCAAATTATGAATGATGAATTAAAAGAAGATGAAACCCTACCTTCTATTAGAAATTTAGCACAAGATATAAAAATAAGTGTTATGACTATTAAAAAGGCTTATGATGAGTTAGAACAAGAGGGGTATATAATTTCAAGACAGGGTAAAGGAACTTTTGTTGCTCCCAAAAATGTTGGTCTTGCTAAAGAACAAGCACAAAAGGAAATCGAAGAACACATAACGAAAATTATAAATATTGCAGATAAGTTTGAAATAAAAAAGATGAAATTATAGATTTATTTGAATTATTTTATGGGAGTGATGATAAATGAAAAATGCAATTGAAATAAAAGATTTAGAAAAAAGTATGATAAATTTGAACTTGGTAAAATTAGTTTAGATATTCCAAGTGGTCTTATTGTCGGCTTAATTGGTGAAAATGGTGCCGGTAAAACTACTTTAATTAAATCAATTTTAAACATTATTAAAATTGACAATGGTAGTATCAAAATATTTGATAAAGATTTTCGCATACAAGAAAATAAAATAAAAGAAGATATTGGCGTTGTTTTAGATAATACGTTTTTTTCCTGAGATTTTAACACCTAATGATGTTAATGGTATTATGAAAGATATTTATAAGAACTGGGATCAAGATTTGTATTTTAAGTATATGAAAGACTTTGATTTACCATTTGATAAAGTTATTAAATCTTTTTCAAAAGGTATGAGAAAAAAATAGAAATAGCAACAGCATTATCTCATCACCCTAAACTTTTAATTTTAGATGAACCAACAAGTGGTCTTGATCCAGTAGTTAGAAATGAAGTTTTAGATATATTTATGAACTTTATTCAAGACGAAGAACATACAATACTTTTTTATCAACTCACATTACAAGTGATTTAGAACATATTGCTGATAAAATTATTTTTATAGATAACGGAAAAATAATTCTTGATAAAACTCGTGATGATATTTTAGAAAGCTTTGGAATACTAAAATGTGATATAGATAAGTTTGATACTATTGATAAAGCAGATTATATTTGCTATAAAAAGAATAAATATGATTATGAATTTTTAATCAATGATAAGGAAAAGTTAAGTAAAAATATAATGACTGTGTTATTGATAAAATAACTTTAGAAGATTTAATGGTCTTAATGATTAAGGGGTAAAATAATGAAAGGATTAGTAAAAAAGATTTAATGATGATTAAAAGTAATCTGAAATTGATAGGAATAATGCTTATTATTTTCACGATTATGGCTATTACAGGAACAAGTGATATATCATTTTTACCTGCTTTTATAAGTGTTGTTTTGTTTATGTCAACTTTTAGTTATGATGAATATAACAAGTGGGACGCTTATGCAATTACTTTTCCAAATGGAAGAAAAAATATTATAAAGTCAAAGTATGTTGCAGCCTTAATATTAAGTATTACTTCTACTGTTCTTACAACTATTCTTTCTATATTTATAGGATATTATAATAAGAATTTGAATTATGAAGAAACACTTTCTATTATGCTAGGTATATTATTTGCAGTTATATTTTACAATCCATTATATTTCCTATGATTTTTAAATTTGGAATAGAAAAGGTAGAATTATCTTATTTGTAGGAGTATTTGGAATAGGAGTTTTGGCAAGCTTATTATTCAAAAATTTCAAGATGAATATACCTCAAAATATTATGATGTTTTTAGAAAATTATTGGATGTTTATAATTCCTATAATTATGATTAGCATGATATTTATTTCATACAAAATATCAGAAAAATATATTTAAAGAAAGAATTTTAAATTAAATTTGTAATATAAAATTACAATATATAGGGCAGGTAATTAAGTTGAAAATTACTTGCCTTTTTATGTTATAATCTAAACACAATATAGTAATTTTAATGGTAGAAATATAAACTCTCACTATATGTCCTGTTAATATTTTTAATTGAATTATATATAATATTTTGGAAGGGAGATAAAATTATGAATCAAGATAAAGTAGGAAAATTTTTAGCTAGTTTAAGAAAAGAAAACAATTTGACTCAAGAAGATATTGCTGAAAAATTAAATGTTAATGTTAAAAGTGTTAGTAGATGGGAAAATGGTAGAAATTTACCAGATCCGTCTATTATGAAAGAAATATGTAAAATTTATAATGTATCAATCAATGAATTATTTAATGGTGAAAAAGTAAAAAATCAAATAAAGTAAGACAAATATTTTTGTTTTATATCATAGTTAGTTTAACTGGAATATTTATCCTTCCAACATTGGGAATTATTGCACCAACATTTATCATAAGTGCTATATTATGTCCTATATTTGGTTTAGTTAAATTAATTGGATATATATTCAAATTTGATGTACCATTTGTAATGTTTGAATTTGGAAGCTATTCTTTAAATCCAATTTTGGTTTTGTACTATCGATAATTGTTGGTATAGTATTATTTATAATTGGTATTGTTTCATGGAAATTATTAATTAAATATATACATTTTGTAACAAGTTTTGCAAAAAGACATTAAAAATTGTATTATCTATTATAATTGTTTTAGTTTTATTATATTGTATTATTATATCTGTTGATATGAATAGAGTACATAGTTTTAGAGAACCTATATTTGCTACAATTAAAGCAAGAAGATGATTTGACTATGAAAACAATAATATATCAAGGATTAGGATATGAAGTCAAAATGGTTAAAGATGTAACAAATGATAAAACAATAAAAAATAGAAATGTATATGTTTGATAAAGTAATTGCAGGAGCTATAGAGTAAAGAGCTATACAAATTACAATTTAGGAGTGTGAGATTATGCCAAAATATAATTTTTTGAAGAAATAAAGAATTTATTATTAAGAAGTATAAATGAAGATCATATTGAAGCAGAGTTAAGGTTAATATTTGAAGATAAAAAGTATGAGTATATGATTATTATTTATGATGACCATTGTTCGTTTCAAAGGTGTGGCTCACTTGAAGAACAAAGTGGAGAATATAACTATAAGACATTAGATGAATTATATAAAGCACAACAAGTTGATGGTATTATCATAGAAAGATTGGGATAAAATAAAAGAATTTGAGTGTGCAGATTTTGAATTATCAGGTTATTGGAAATAATTATAAATTACAATATATAAAGGAGCTTGGATATGATAAATATATTAGTTCATGGACTAGGTCAAAATGAAAGTAGTTGGAATAAAGTTAAAGAATTATTGAAAGAAAATAAGATTGAAGTTGAAACACCTAATTTATTCAATCTTGCTAAAACTATCAATTAAATTATGAAAATTTATATAGAATATTTGTTAATTATTGTAATAGTTTTAAAGAAAATTAAATATAGTTGGTCTTTCTCTAGGTGGAATACTTGCTATTGATTATGCGAACGAATATCCAGAAAAAAGTTAATTCAATAATATTGAGTGGAAACACCTTATGAGATACCAAAATCAATTATTACTATACAAAATATTATATATAAATTTATGCCTAAAAAAGTTTTTGAACAAATTGGTTGTACTAAAAAAGATTTAATAACTTTAATGGATTCTATTAAGAACTTAACTATACCTCAAAAAGCACCTAATATAAAATGCCATACTCTTATTATGTGTGGAGAAAAAAAGAAAAAATAATATAAATATGAAAAGTGCTATTAAATTGAACGAAGTTATAAAAAATAGTAAATTTGAAATTATAAAAAATGCAGGACACGAAGTCAATATAGATAATCCAAAAGAATTTGCTAATACAATATATAATTTTTGGAAAAGAAAATTAGTAACACAAATTACAATCCGTAAAAGGAGAAAGAAAAATGGCAACATCAAAAGATTATAAAGATTTTATATTAGAACAATTAGATTTATTAGATAATGCAGAATAAAAAATTAGTAATATAGACTAGAAATAATAAGGTTATACGATTAAAATTAGATAGAAATATCTAATTTTTTCTTTGAGAAAAAACCCTATATTTCAAGCAAAAATAAAAACTCTACTAACAGTCGGTTGATAAAATTAAGTAAAAATGATAAAATTTTCACAGAAAAAAGTGAAAAGGAAGTCATAAAAAAATGGATAATCAAAATTTGGAAAGTTCATAAAAGAGCTAAGAAAAAAATCTAACATGACACAAAAAGAATTAGGAGAAAAATTAAATGTTACAGATAAAGCAGTATCGAAGTGGGAAAGAGGATTAAGTTTTTCCAGATATTACAATAATAAATTCATTAGCAGAAACATTTGGAATCACATCTTCAGAAATATTAAATGCAGAACTAGGTAAAAAGAAGAAATAGATATAGAAAAAGCTATTCAAGAAGCAGTTGAAAATATAATGAAGGAAAAAAGAAAAAAGACAGGAAAAGAAAGAAAATACAAAAGATTATAACAATAATATCAACAGTATTATTTGTAATTTGTTTTATTATTCAACTTGGATATATAACTATTTTAAGAAAACATGGTTATGAATATGTATCAGACATTGTTTATTATATTATAAATGAAATTATTGTTATTACAGCTATAATTCCTTCAATATATATTACTCAATATAGCAAAAATTAAAAATAAATTGATGAGAAATATAATAGTGACTTGTGTAGCAAGTATTTTAACGATTACCAATTTTGCATTTATGCTTAACAATGGATTTAAAAATAAGTGTATTGTCAGCTTTTCGAGCGATTTTTCAAATGAATTAGTATTAAAAGCAGAATAAAGAAACAGGAGAAACAACATTATATAAAAATGCAAAATTATTTATCTTTGCTAAACCAAAGAAAAATTTTCTTATGCAGTAGAAGGAAAGATAAAACATCAATGGATAGTAAATGATGTTTGTAGCATTACATATAAGGATAAAGATGGAAAATTAAGAGAATTTGTTGCAACTTATGGAGATAGAGGTAATGGAATATCATATTATTATGTAACAACGGCTATTTCAGGTGATTGGCAAACAAGAAGTCAATATGGCACTCAAATAGAGATGTCTATGGATTCTAAAGGGATAAAGATTAAAAAAGATAAAAAGTCAAGAAGAATTTGAATATGATAAGATTAAACAATATGGAACACTAGCAATTGTATTGTATAAAAATGAAACACCTAAATATGTAATTGCATTAAATAAAGATTGTAAAATAGATGAAAAGACAGGAATTATAAAAGAGATGGAACAATAACCTTAACAGAAGTTTCAATGGAAAAGGCAGTAAAAAGAAAAAACTATATTGTACTACATACAAAATGCAAATGATTTAAGTAATTATAATGTTGTTAGTGTAGCTGCTAATGATTATAAGATAAAAAATGGTATTCTATATATTAGTTATGATGGAAAAAAATACAATAGAAGTACCAGGAGATTTTTCAAATGATAGTTCAAGTTACAATAAATACAATTATCAAATTTCAAAAGAAAAAAACTATATTTTATTATACTAAAAATCAGAAAAAATATTTAGTATATTCAGATGATATGGGAGTTAATTGGCAAACTGTTGAATTAGAAGATAAAGGTTCTATTCAAAATATACAATTTATAGATGCTAATATTGGTTTATGCTTGAATTTGAAGATGTAGCAATGGGAACAGCCTTTGGAAAAATATCAAAAACAGTTGATGGTGGAAAAACTTGGACTGACATAAGCAATGGTATTGGAGAAAAAATGAGGAAAGGTTTAAAACAACAAGTCAAATAAAATTTATTGATAAAATACAGGATTTTAACAATGCCTCTAACTGGTGGAGAAAATTCAGTTTGTATATTACAAGAGATTGTGGAAAAACATTTTCAAAAAGTAAATATTTTAGAAAGTGATATATATGATTATTATAATTTACCAACAATAGAAAATGAAAAAATGTATTTAGAAATAGGGCAAGGATCAGATGGAGATTATAATGGTGGAGATTCTAAAAAATATTGTTCAGAAGATAAAGGAAACAGTTGGAATATAGTTAATTAAATTTGGAAAGATAATAAGAAATGAAAAATAAAATTACTATAATTATAATTTTATATTAATTGTATTAGCAATTAGCATAAGTCTATATTTAAAAAGAATAAAATAAAATAGAAAATAAAATGTTGAAAGAATAGTTGTAAAATACTATTCTTTTGCCTTTCTTACAAAAATGTAAGGTTATTGTAAGGTAAATCGATGGCAAAGTATGTATAAAGAGATTTATAATGAAAAAAAAAGGAGAATCACTATGGAAACAATAAAGGAAAAGATAATTGTTATTATAGGAATAGTATTAGTGATAGCATTGTGTTGTGGTGCATATTATATGCTTGTATATCAGAGTTCAGATTATTATACTCAAATAGATAATACAAAAGTAGAAAAAATATCAAAACATAATATGAACTATGAATATACATTAATATCTTATAATAAAAACGGAAAATCAAAAGAAATAACTTTTCAAACAACACGAGAATTAAGAGAAGATGCCTATTTAAAACTAAAAGTGATGATGACTAGAGGTGTTGTAAATTGGGGAAGAAGTACAATTTGATGAAATGCCAGAAACTGTGCAAGAACAATATAACAAATAAATAATACAAAAGCAGATCAATATTGATTTGCTTTTGCACTTATAGAAAAATAAAAAAGATATGCTATAATGTGGTAGGTGAGAAAAATATGTCAAATATACTAATAGTAGAAGATGATGAAAAACTAAGTAAAGAATTAAAAATTTTTTAGAAAAAATGGATATACAGCAGTAATATTGCAAAATTTGATAATGCAGTAGAAGATATTTTAGAAGAAAATTCAGATCTAATATTACTAGATATAAATTTACCATACACAGATGGGGAATATATTTGCAAAGAAATAAGAAGAACATCAAATGTTCCAATAATAATGGTAACAAGTAGAGATAATGAAATAGATGAACTATTAAGTTTAAATTATGGAGCAGATCAATATGTGACAAAACCATTCAATATTCAAATTTTACTTGCAAAATTGCAGGACTTTTAAGAAGAAATCAAAATGCAGAAAAAAAGTCAGGAAAAAAATAAAGTGCAACGAATTTATTTTAAATGTATCTAAAAGCGTGATAGAAAAAGAAAATAAAAAATAGAACTTACAAAAATGAATTAAAAATATTACATTATCTAGTATTAAATCAAGGTAAAATAGTAACAAGAGAAGAAATTATGAATTATTTATGGGAAAGTGAAAACTTTATAGATGACAATACTTTAACAGTAAATATGACTAGATTAAGAGGTAAATTAGAAGAATTAGGCATAAAAGATTCTATTGAAACTAAGAGAGGACAGGGATATATATTAAAATGAGTTTTAAAAGTTTTTTGAAAGATAGAATTACATATATTATATTAATTTTATTTGCAAGTATAACCTCTCAAATATTGCTATTGCCATCAGAAATAGCAATATTTGTTAGAATCTATGTTGGACTAGCTCCTATTATATTATTTTTAATATACTTTTTTATAGAATACTATAAAAAGAAAAATTACTATAACAATTTAAAAGAAAGTATGATGGAATTAAGTGAAAATATCTAATTGCAGAAATAACAGGAAATCCTGGTTTTGAAGAGGGAAAAATCTTGAAAGAGATAGTACAAGAAACAGGAAAGTCAATGTTGGAGAATGTAGATAAATATAAATATTTGCAAGAAGATTATAAAGAGTATATAGAACTATGGATACATGAAATAAAATTACCAATAGCAGCAGGAAAGATGATAATAGAAAACAATAAGTCAGAAGTAACAGAAAGTATCAATGAGGAATTAGACAAAATAGAAAACTATATTGAACAAGCTCTTTTTATGCTAGAAGTAATACAGTCGAAAAAGATTATTATATAAAGAAAGTAAATTTAAAAGAGATTGTAAATTCTTCTATTATAAAAAATAAAAGAAATCTTATTCAAAATAAAATAAACATAGATGCACATGATATAAATACAATTGTTTATACGGATCATAAATGGTGTATGTTTATTTTAAGTCAAATTATACAAAATGCAGTAAAATACAGTAAGGAAGATAGTAAGAAAATTGAAATTTATTCAGAAATTAAAAAAGAGAATACGATTTTATACATAAAAGATAATGGAATTGGAATTAGAGAAGGAGAAATTACTAGAGTATTTGAAAAAGGATTTACTGGAGAAAATGGAAGAAAAAAAGCGGACAAAAAGCTACAGGAATTGGATTATATTTATGTAAGAAATTATGTAATAAACTAGGATTAGGTTTAGAGCTAAATTCGGAAAAAGATGTTGGAACAGAAGTGAAGATTGTATTTCCTAAAAGTAGTTTTATAAGCGAAACATTTTGATTATATCAAAAGGAGAGTTCAAATTTGAACTCTCTAATTTTAATATTCTTCAATATATAATGCTTTGGCTAAATAAGGCGTTATTTCATTAATATTATACCAACCAGAACTTTTGCTATTATTTTCTAATCCATTAGGGTTAGAAACATAAACCATATTTTTGCAATCAGTAGCAAGTAAAGCCATATAATGAGAGGCAGTAGTCCACCTGTTGTCAGTTGGTTTATTCCATACACAAATGATAATAGGGCGGTCAGTTTTTAAATGATTTATTATATTTTTATTTGATAAATGAGTAGAATCATAATAAAAGTCTGAATTATCAATTCCATAAACAGAAGATAATTCTTTAGACAGATTATCATAATTTAATACTGGATAATATTTTTGCCTAAGATCTTCTGGAGTATAATTTTTATTGTAACCACTTAAAATAATTGACATTACAGTTATTCCACATCCGTTTTCAGCCATAGTACCATTCCAATATTCCGAATTAGACCAAGAAGAATTACCATTTTGTTTATATTCGATATATGTTCTTTTATTTTTCTCTTTCGTTGTAAATGTTGTAAAGTATCCATCTTTATTATTAATCTTTTCTTGACCTATTCCAGAATAATTTTTATTGGTATCTTGTTTTATAATTTTATAGTTTGAATTATTAATACTATTAGGTAATAATGATTGGTTTATATTTGTATTAACAGTATATCTATTAATACAATATACTGCTGAAATTATAAATAGTATAAAAAATAATATTTTTTGTATGTTTAATTTTTTCTTTTTTTGTTTCATTTTTTCTCCTCCTTGTAACTTGTCTTTATTATACAAGAATAAAGAAAAATAAGTTTTAAAAAATACTTAAATAAATCTTAACTTTTTCTTACGAAATGAAGAAACAGATGAAAAAAAAGCAAAATATATGTTATAATTCAAGGGAAAGAAGGATTATGATGAATGTTTTGATATTAGATGATGAAAAAGAAATTGCAGATTTAGTAGAAGTTTATTTGAAAAATGAAAATTATAATATATATAAATTTTACGATTCAGATGAAGCAATAAAATGTATAGATACAGTTAAATTAGATTGTGCAATATTAGATGTAATGATAAAAGGAAAAACGGATTTGAAATATGTCAATATATTAGAAATAAAAAACTAAACTTTCCAATTATAATGCTAACAGCAAAAATTGAAAATCAAGATAAAATTACAGGACTAACATTAGGTGCAGATGACTACATCACAAAACCATTTAATTCTCTCGAATTAGTTGCCAGAGTCAAATCAGCAATAAGAAGATATAAACAATACAACAATTATAAAACTGATGAGGAAAAGATATATATTGATGGTTTGGAAATATGCAAAGAACAGCATAAATGTTTATTGTATGATAAAGAAATCGATTTAACTCAATAGAATTTGATATTTTACTTTATCTTGCAAGTAAAAAGGAGAGGTCGTTAGTTCAGAAGAACTATTTGAAAAAGTATGGAAAGAAAAATATTTAGATAATAATAATACTGTAATGGTACATATTAGAAGGATTAGAGAAAAGCTAAAGGAAGATACTAAAAATCCTAAATATATAAAAACGGTATGGGGAGTGGGATATAAAATTGAATGATTACAGAGAAATAACTAAATTGAAGAATAATATAGCAACTAAAAGCATTTTAAAAATTCTAGGCTTATACTTTTGTTGTGATACTAATATTTTCATTGATTGTAGATGGATTTTATAATGATACAATAGCAAATGAAGTATCGAGTTTTAATAGAAGTTTATATCTATTTTTTTGTAATGAAATAAAACTATTATGATGGTCATATTTTATATGATTATTTTTATAGGTATTACTTTTATTGTTACAAGAAATATGAGTCAAAAAATGTTAGAAATTATGAAGTCAGTAGATAAAATTATAAAAGAACCAGATAAAGAAATAAAATTATCAAATGATTTAATTTTGTTAGAAAATAAATTGAACAAAATAAGATTAGATTTAATAAATAGTCAAAATGCAGCAAGAGAAGCAGAAAACAAAAAGAACGATTTAATAATGTATATGGCTCACGACTTAAAGACACCTTTAACATCGGTAATAGGATATTTGAATTTATTAACAGATGAAAAAGATATTTCAAAACAATCACAAGAAAAATATATCAAGATAGCATTAGATAAAGCATTAAGAGTTGAAGAATTAACAAATCAATTTTTTGAAATAACTAGATATAATATACAAGATATGCCTATAAGTAAACAAAAATTGGATATTCCATTTCTAATAGAGCAGTTAGTTGATGAGTGTTATCCTATGTTACAAGAACGAAATTTAAAATGTGAAATTACAAAACCTGAACATTTATATTATGAAGGTGATGGAGATAAACTAGCCAGAGCATTTGGTAATCTACTAAAAAATGCAATCAATTATAGTTATGAAAATACAAATATAGAAATAAAAATTAATGAAGAAAACGAAAAAATTAAGATTGTTTTTAGAAATAAAGGAGATGCAATTCCTGAATATAAGTTAGAAAAATTATTTGATAAATTCTATCGAGCAGATGAGGCAAGACAAAGCAGTACAGGTGGAACAGGATTAGGATTAGCAATAGCAAAAGAAATCATTGAATTGCATAAAGGAAAAATAATGGCGAAAAATGATGGCGAATATATTGAATTTGCTATTGAATTAAATAATAATAGAGATTAAAAAGCTAGACATTGTGCTAGCTTTTTTCTAACCTTACAAAAATGTAAGGTTATTGTAAGGTAAATCGATGTTAGTAAAAAATGAAATGAGTTATTATAGATATAACAAAACAAGGAAGGAGTTTTGGAATGGAAAATGTATTAGAGGTAAAAAACATTGAAAAAATACTATGGAAACAAATCAAATTTAACAAAAGCTATTGATAATATTAGCTTTAATGTGCAAAAAGGAGAATTTGTTGGAATAATGGGAGCAAGCGGATCTCGGAAAAACAACACTATTAAATTGTATTTCAACAATAGACAGAGTTACAGCAGGGAAAATAATAGTTAAAGGGCAGGATATTACAAAATTAAAAGGCAATAAGTTAAATAAATTTAGAAGAGAAGAATTAGGATTTATCTTTCAAGATTTTAACTTATTAGACACTTTAACAGCTTATGAAAATATAGCTTTAGCACTAACAATTCAAAAAGTAAATGCACATGAAATTAATAGAAGAGTTAAAGAAGTTGCAAAAAATTAAATATAACAGAAATATTAAACAAATATCCATATCAAATATCTGGAGGGCAAAAACAAAGAGTAGCATCAGCAAGAGCGATTATTACAAATCCTGAGTTAGTATTAGCAGATGAACCAACAGGAGCTTTAGATTCAAAATCAGCAAAACAATTATTGGAAAGTTTTGAAGCATTAAATCAAAAATTAAATGCAACAATTTTAATGGTTACACACGATTCTTTTTTACAGCAAGTTATGCAAATAGAATTTTATTTATAAAGGATGGGAAAATATTTAATGAATTAACAAAAGGGAATGACACAAGAAAACAATTCTTTGAAAAAATAATAGAAGTTCAAACTTTACTCGGAGGTGAGCTTGGAGATGTTATTTAAACTATCATTTAAAAATATGAAAAAAAGTTTTAAAGACTATAGCATATATTTTATAACATTAGTTTTAGGAGTAGCAATATTTTATATGTTTAACTCTTTAGATAGTCAACAAGCCATGTTACAAGTATCACAATCACAAAGAGATATTATAACAATGATGATTAGAATGTTAGAATTTGTATCAGTATTTGTTGCAGTAATATTAGGACTTTTAATAGTATATGCGAATAATTTTTTAATAAATCGAAGAAAAAAAAGAATTTGGAATATATATGACATTAGGAATGGGAAAAAAACAAATATCTAAAATAATACTTATGGAAACGATATTAGTAGGAATATTATCACTAATAGCAGGAATTGTAATCGGAATATTTGCATCACAATTTATGTCAATATTAGTTGCTAAAATGTTTGAATCAGATATGAGCAAATTTCAATTTGCATTTTCTAAAGATGCTTGTATAAAAACTTGTATCTATTTTGCAGTAATGTATATTGCAGTAATGTTTTTTAACACAATTACAATTTCAAGATATAAATTAATAAATTTACTTACAGCAATTAAGAAAAACGAAACTATTAAATTAAAAAATCCAATTATTTCAATATTAGTATTTTTGATGTCAGCAGGAATATTAGCATATAGCTATTGAAAGTAACAGCAGGGGTACAAACACTTGATACAGCCGATAAAATATTGCCACCAATATTAATGGGAATAATTGGAACAATTGAGTATTTTGGTCTTTATCAGGGTTTATATTAAGATTAGTACAATCAATGAAAAAAACGTATTTAAAAGGAACAAACATGTTTGTGCTAAGACAATTAAACAATAAAATTAATACAACAGTAGTTAGTATGAGTGTAATATGTTTAATGCTATTTATGACAATTTCAGTATTATCATCTAGTTTATCTTTAAGAAACACAATGCAACAAGATTTAAAAGAAATGACACCAGTAGATATTAATTTATACAAAACAGCAAATTTACCAGAAAAAGCAACAATATATGGAATAGAAAAAATTTATACAAAAGAGCAAAGGGAAGATTCTAAAAAACAGTAGAATATACATTAACACAAAATGGATTTGATATGAATTATTAAAAGATGTAGTAGAAATACCAATATATGCAGATAATAGCATAACTTGGGGAACATTTTTTAAGATAATAATATTGATGAGGTAAAAGCCATATCCTATGTTAAGATATGAAACAGCAGAACAATTTGTAAAAGTTTCAGACTATAATAAAATAGCAAGATTATATGGGCAAGAAGAATATGAATTAAAAGATAATGAATATATAGTTCTTTGTGATTTTGATAATATAAAAATTTAAGAAATATGGCATTAAAAAATGAAAATACACTTGTAATAAATGGAAAAAGAATATGTTTCTAAATATAATGAATGTAAGTCTGGATATATTATGATGTCAACAAGCCATGTAAATACAGGAATTATATTAGTACCAGATAGTTGTGACTTAAAAGATGAACAAAAAGAACAAACATTGTTAGTAGCAAATTACAACGCAAATACAGATGAAGAAAAAGAAAAAATAGAAGCAATTTTTACAAGTAGTAATTCAGGACTTATACAAAATTTAGCAGATAATGGACTTGAAATAGATGGATTGACAAAAATTGCTATTATAGAATCAAGTGTAGGAATAGCAACATTGGTAGTGTTTATAGCAATTTACTTAGGTATAATATTTTTAATTGCAAGTTCAGCTATTTTAGCACTAAAACAATTAACAGAAAGTTCAGATAATAGGCAAAGATATATTATTTTAAGAAAAATAGGCTGTGATGAAAAAATGATAAATCAAGCACTATTTAGACAAATAGGAATATTTTTCATATTACCACTTATTTTAGCAATTATACATTCTATATTTGGAATACAATTTGCACTTTCAATGATGTCAGGTTTAGCAAGTACGGAACAATTATTACCATCAGTAGTTGCAACAGTATTAATCATTGGAGTAATTTATGGAATGTACTTTTGGCTACATATTGGGGTAGTAAAAATATTATAAAAGAAGAACAGTAAAAAATAGTTATAAAGTCACTTACTTGTCATTTTAATATAGTATAATTAACATTAGATATAGTAATAAATGTAGTAGGAATCGAAAGAAAGAGGTGGTAATGATGAAAATATTAAAAAGAATAATTTTTATAGTAGTATTAATTTCGATGAGTATAGCACTACTATTTGTAGGTAATGGATATGATATGTATAAAAAACAATAGAACAAACAAGTGTAGAAGATAAAATTGCAGAAATTAAAGACAAAGAGAATTATACAAAAATTTCAGAGTTACCACAAATGTATAAAAATGCAGTAATAGCTGTTGAAGATCATAGATTCTATAAGCATAATGGAATTGATATAATAGCAATAGGGAGAGCAGCTTTTAATGATATAAAAGCAATGAGTTTTGTTGAAGGAGGAAGTACAATAACTCAACAACTAAAGCCAAAAACATCTATTTTACGCAAGAAAAGAAAATAGAGAGAAAATTGCTGAAGTATTTATGGCATTTGAAATAGAAAAAGAATTGTGATAAAGATGAGATATTAGAGTTATATTTGAATACAAGTTATTTTGGAGATGGCTATTATACACCAAAAGAAGCATGTAGAGGATATTTCAATAAAGAGCTAAATGAAATGACTGACTACGAATGTATTTTATTAGCAGGTATTCCAAATGCTCCATCTGTATATGCACCAACAAAAAATCCAGACCTAGCAAAGCAAAGGCAAAGACAAGTCATAGATAAAATGGTTAAGTATAAGTGTTTGACACAAGATGAAGCAAATGAAATATTATCGCAGAACAATAATTAAAGTTGTTATTAGTTGATAAATATACTAATAAATATTATAATTACAAAAGTTAAGTAACTGAAGTAGAAAAAATTGCACAAAATAATATAATGTTGGTAAAATGAAAAGGAGAATGAATTATGAGTTTTTTTAGGAAATGTATTATGGTTTATCTTTGGAGGTTTTCTAAGTGGACTTTCTTGGCTTTTATCTGAATACTATGGTGCATAACAATAATTGGAATTCCTTATGGTAAACAATGTTTCAAATTTGCAACTATGTCATTTGCACCATTTGGAAAAGAAATTGAATATGGAGGAGGAGTACCTTCTTTGTTGGCTAATGTAATATGGATTATCTTCTTTGGAATACCAATGGCACTAGAAAATTTAATTTTTGGCTGTCTATGGTGTATAACAATAGTGGGTATTCCGTTTGGTCTTCAATTTTTCAAAATCGCTAAATTATCATTAGCACCTTTTGGAGCAAAAATAGTATAAGGTAATTTTTGGGTCAATATATTATAACAGTATATTATGTTTTGTGTGATTTTCGAGGGCGATTATTTCGCTCTCTTATAATATAAAAATATATATTAGTGCTAATTGTAG
>VOFB01002702.1_pt1 | contig 19114 bp, 24 predicted proteins | sample 5384141 | NCBI WGS metagenome assembly VOFB01 (sample SAMN12384721, study PRJNA508395) | human gut metagenome | isolation source: healthy gut A | host: Homo sapiens | reverse complement strand
ATTATAAAAGATTCCAAACTGAGCATCTTTTACCTGAATAACTATTTTATTTTACGTTCAAATACATATTCTGAATCTGAAGATAAATCAGATCTAAACGAATATCCGAGTCTGTCAAATTTCTGAATCTCCGCAGGATTTTCAATATTATTTTCCGCTATGAATCTGACCATTTCACCACGAGCCATCTTGGCATAGGTACCTTTTGTTACCAATTTATCTCCAGATAACTCACAAAATACAATCGTAATATATCTGTCCTGTGGTGTCAGATACTTTTCTATACATTTTGAGTATTCTTTTGATGCAAGATTAATGATAATCCTACTGTCATCGATTACTGAGCGGTATAACAATTCTCCCCAGTACTCATACAGATTTTTTGCATCTCCAATTCCAGCCTTTGCCTGCATTTCAAGACGATAAGGAGTCACACCATCCATTGGTTTTAAAATGCCATAAAACGCAGACAAGATTCTTAAATGATTTTGCAAATACTCAAACTGCTGGATTTCAAACACAGATGGTGCCATATATTGAAATGCAATCCCTTCATATGCTAAAACAGCCGGAGTAAGCCTGTTATAAAGATCCATATTTTCCAATCTGTTAAAGTTCTGCTCTGCAATCTTGTCATTACATTTCCAGATAGCTTTCAGTTCTTCTTTTGATTTGCTTTTCATCCAGTTTAATACTTCTGCTGTCTTATCAATATAGACAGGCAATTCAAGCGGTGCTAAGTTATCGGTATCTACAATCATCTTTTTTGCAGGTGATAAAATAATCTTCATTATGCCAATTCCTTAAGCATATTTTCAGGATCATCTGCCGCCTTGACTTTATCATTTGCCTTTATAATGATTCCCTGCTCATCAATAAGATATGTAGTTCTTACTACACCCATAGATACTTTTCCATAATTTTTCTTTTCTTTCCAGACATCATATGCTTCAATAACTTTACGCTCCGGATCTGCTAATAGCGTAAATGCCAGTCCGTATTTTTCTTCAAATCTCTTGTGAGACGCTACAGAGTCCTTGCTTACTCCGAGAATAACAGCTCCCTTCTCAGTAAACTGTGGATAACGCTCAGAAAAGCCACATGCCTGCTTCGTACATCCTGGTGTATTATCCTTTGGATAAAAATATAAGATTACTTTTTTTCCTGCATAATCGCTTAATTTATGCATTTCTCCATTCTGATCCGGCAATTCAAAGTCCGGTGCTTTTTTTCCTACTTCTAACATATTTTATTCCTCCAAATTGATTAAGCTGTTTCCAAAATAAATATCTCTGAATCATTAACAATATTATACATTCCATCCATTCTGTTTGACATAATACAACGCTTTATCCGCTTTCATATAATATTCTTCAAAGTTTCCTCCCTGTCTGCACATGCACAGACCGCAGGACAAGGATGCCGGTGAAGTCTCTACCGTGACATTTTTTGCCGCACCAAAGCTGTCAAACAGCTTTCTTATCCGCATGCTCATCTCTGCTTCTGATGCCGCCGGCAGATAGAACAGGAATTCATCTCCTCCCAGCCGGCAGACCACTGCGTTCTCCATGCACTCTGTGAGCATTGCTCCTACCAGCCTGAGAGCACGGTCCCCTGCCTTATGTCCATAGACATCGTTGATCTTCTTCAGATTATCCATATCGACAAATCCCAGACAGCCATCATGCTCCTGCATTTTCTCAAGGATCAGCTTTTCACCCTTATGACGCATGGGAAGACCAGTCAGATAATCCAGGCTTTCCCTGGCCTCTCTCTGTCTGGCCAGCTCCAGTTCGCGGATGCGGTCCATCGTCTGGATCAGAGTAACGACCAGCAGGACCACCAGTCCGGTTGCGATAAAGATCCCTGACAGAGACACAACACGGTACACTGCTGTCACCTCCAGCATGACTGCGATCATGGCAGCCACCAGCCCGATCAGCGGCAGCTTGTAATGCTTCGCTGTTCCCTGAATAAGATCCCTGCAAATGGTGATAAATACCGTCAGGAAGGTTCCTGCGATCACCATGTGGGACAAAAACATTGTCGAGATAAAATCTGCGATATTCAGTACCTGTAAGGCCGTGCATAGTACAAAGTTCACATAGGTGATACACTCTGCCACATGATAGACCTTCCGGTACCTTCCCTGCTGCACACTGTCAATATAGAACATGATCGGAACCGGGCAGAGCATCACAACGAAGAAGCACATATTCGACAGAATAGAAGCATTGGAAACGAACAGCTGGCGCAGCTTCGATTCTCCCAGCATCCACACTGCTCCCAGGAGCATGCACCATCCCAGGTACTCCAGATCAAATCTCGTCTTATATATAATATCAAGCACCAGACTGATGATCAGCACGACCAGTCCGGCAAACAGCATGGCGCAGGCGATCAGAGTTACCATAAAATAGCAGTGGAGCATATATGCCCAGATATCTGATTTATCCCCACAATATACCGTGTTGACGACACCGGAATACTTGTCGGTAAAGGACTGCAGTTCGATCCGCACTTCCTTTCTCCGCATCCTCGCCGGATGACCAGAGGCTCTCCGGCAGGCACATCACATTTGCCCGGAACCGGGATTTCCTCTTTGGTTCCGTCTGCCAACACCCGGTAAAAGGTTCCGGTATAAGTAATGCTTTCCTCCGTGACCGGTTCCCTTTCACTTGGGTAAATATATTGTCCCCAAAGGAATGCCGCAAGCAGCACACATATCACTACATAAAATAAAATTCTTTTATACTTTCGGATCGTATATTTCTCTTCTGTCAACTTTTCTACCTCATTAAGTGATACCGGGGCAGCCCGCGCTTTTATTCCCTTATCGGGGTTCTGTCCATGATCTTTCCCCCACTTATCAACAAGTTTATCACAAGCCGCTGAAAAAAGTAACTATCTATTTTACCCCGCAAAATGTTTATGGAAAATTCATTCGACAAATCATGCTTTCCGAACTAAAATAGGAATGCGATATGATAATTTCATGATCCTATGAAAGGAGACAACATGATATGAAGAATAAAAAATATTCCATCATTTATAGCAGCTTAACAGGTAATACCAAGGTGCTGGCTGATGCGATCCACGAGGCATTACCTCAGGATGAATGTGAGTATTTCGGTGTGTCCGACACCGTGATCCCTTCCTCCGAACTGCTCTATATCGGATTTTGGACCGATAAGGGAAATGCAGATACCAAGACCTTACAGCTATTATCGCAGTTAAAGAATAAACAGATTTTTCTGTTTGGAACTGCAGGCTTTGGTGGCAGTGATATCTATTTCCGGAAAATCCTGAATCAGGTTAAGCAGTTCGTTGATGCAAGTAATGTTATCTTCGGAGAGTATATGTGTCAGGGCAGAATGCCACAGTCTGTCCGGGAACGCTACTTGAAAATGAAGGAAGCTCCCGATCATCCGGCAAATCTTGATGTATTGATCCAGAATTTTGACTGTGCATTGTCTCACCCTGATGCAGATGACCTGGAGAGACTCAGACAAGCCGTTAGGAACTCATCCTTCTGATAAGACCATAAAATAAGGCAGCCCCACATAGCTGAGTCTGCCTTACTCTCTTTATTTAACATTGGTGCCTCTGATATATTGTTGTAGAAACTGTTTCTTTCCACATGGTCTTCCAAAATAATATCCCTGCAGATAATCCACCTTCATTGCTTTCATTTTCAGAAGCCATTCTCTTTCCTCAATGCCTTCTGCGCATATCCTGACGTTAATACTATGTACCATGGGAATGATATTTTTATATAATTCATAATCCCTCGCACTGTTCATCGCCTTGGCCGTAAAATCCCTATCCATTTTCACGTAACTTGGATTCATATCACGGATACAATGAAGATTCGAATATCCTGTTCCAAAATCATCGACCACAAAGGGAATCCCGTTCTTGTCCAGAGTTTTACGAAATTTACAGAACGAAGGTGTCATATCCATAAATCCGCTTTCTGTCATTTCAACACATAAGCATTCCGGCTGTAATGAATATTTTTGAATTGCATCCAGAATATCCCGCTCCACATTGCCTTGCAGAATCTGAACATAGGATACATTTACATTCATCCGGAAGTCAGGAATATATTTCTGCATTTCACAGCACATTGCTGCAGCTTCGTTCAAAATATATCTTCCAGCGGGAATGATCAATCCGGTCTCTTCCAATAATGGGATAAACTCCATCGGTGAAACAAACTCCCGCCCTTCTTCCGTTATCATGGAAAAACGCATCAGTGCCTCTGCTCCAATGATCTGTTCGGACTGACAGTCCACGATCGGCTGGTAGTATACTTCAAAGCCATCATAATGGTTTACAATAGCATTACGAAGTGTTGCTACGATTCTTCCTTTTTGCAAAAAGGCCTCATAGTCATCCTGGTCAAAAACATAGAATCCGTTTTTACCCATGCCTTTTGCCTGTTTCAAGGCAAATTCAAACTTTTTGCGGCATTCTTCGGTTCCCTCACAAAATGTTGCTGCATCTATAACACCAATCGAAATAGAAAATATAGCTTCATAATTTTCGGCTACTATGAAATTATGAAGTTTATCTGTAATCTTTTCTTTCAGTGCCACAGCGTCTTCGGAGGAAGAAGCTTCCAGATCCACGATCACATACTGATCCGCTACCAGATGGTAAATTCTCTGCTTGTCTGAAAGGCATTCCTTCATACAGTCGGCTACGCTTTTCAGGATATAATTACCATAATCAGCTCCTCTGGAGCTATTGATCGCTCCGAAATCATCAATTCCTACATGCATAAAAAATCCCTTGGAAATGGGTTCCTTTTGTGCACGCAGGTAAGCAAGGAATTCCGGCCCGCCAAGCAGTCCTGTGACATTATCGGCTCTTTTCCTGTTGCCGGTCTCATTTAGACACCCGACCAGATACTCTGCCTTTCCCTGCTGATCAACGATCACGATACCACGGCAGTTAATCCAGACCGGCATACCGTCTTTATCAAGCCACCTGTAATGAAGATTATGTACATTTTCTCTTCCTTCGCATATATCCGCAAGATGCTTTGCAAGCATCCTGCGGTCTTCCTCATACACTACCTTCATAACTTCATTTGCAGCATCTGTCAGAACATTTTTCGACATATTAAACCGTTTCACAGCTGACTGTGAAATCTCAAAGATATTATTCTGCAGATCAAATATATACAGGTAATCATCCATACATCCTGTAATGATCTGAAATAAGATTTCTGCTGTCTGCTCTCCAAACACTCTAAATATATCATTAATCACAACAAGAACCTTCCTTCCGACAGCTTCACTCTATTCCTGCCATTTTCTAGAATAGCTTAAAGATCTTCACACGGTCTTGCATCTTGGATGCTCCCTCTGCCAGATTAACACTGATCGCAGTATTCTCTTCGGAGGATGCAGCATTGCCCTGTACTACGCCTGACAGCTGTTCAATTCCCTTGGCCGATCTGCTCCAAGGACTCTGCCTGGGAGTTGGCTTTCTCCATGGTGTTCTGTGCAATCTCTGCAAAGGACTCCATATCTGCAATGATCTGATTGAATGATTCTGCTGTTGTTCTTGTGATCATATTGCCCTTTTCGATTTCCACTAAGGTCTTATCGATCAGATCTCTTGTATTCACAGCCGACTTCGCACTGTCTGCTGCCAGCTTGCCGATCTGATCCGCAACCACCGCAAAGCCTCTTCCTGCTTCTCCTGCTCTGGCAGCTTCAATGGAAGCATTTAGGGATAACAGGTTGGTCTGGGATGCAATATCCTCGATATCTGTGATAATATTACCGATCTCCTTGGAGATTTCTGTAATGTGCTCCATCTCCTTGAGCAGCTCGTTCATCTTTTCTTTTTCTTCGTTCGCTTTGTTTGCAGAGGTTTTTACACGTGCAGATGCGCTCTGCGTTTCCTTCGCTGTATCTGCAGCCAGATCCACGACAGTGTCAATGGTGGCATTCAATTCCTCGATGACTCCTGCCTGCTCTGTTGCACCGTCCGCCAGGGATTTTGATGCATTTTCCACCTCGGATGAATTCGATGATACCTGTTCTGCCAGATTGCTGATCTCGGTCAGGGTACTGTTAAACCGTTTCAGAATATACAGCAGTGATGACTTCAATTCCGAGAAATCGCCCAGGAAATCCGTAATGTCATCACCATTTCTGGTCAAGTCACCCTGTGCGATTGCCTTTACCTCCACAGAGATCTCGCTGACATAATCTGCCAGAATACCCATGGCTTCTTTCAGATTTCTGATGGTACCACCCAGCTCATCCTCAGACTCATAGGTAAGCATTTCTACGTTGGACAGTTCGCCCTTGCGCAGGCTGGCAACTGCTGCATCTATCTGTTCTACCGGCTCTGTAATGGAATTGGTAATGATCTTTCCGATCAGTGTTGTCACTACAGCAATCGCAAGACCCGCTGCCACGATCACGACAAATATGATGATGGTGCATACATTGGCCATGGTCTTTGCCCGGTCTAATTCTGCCTGGAACTTGTCACATAATGTAGTTAATTTCTCAGTAAAAGCCTTATACTCTTCATACACCTCTCCGATCATCAGTTTCGCTGCTTCCTGCTGTTTACCTTCACGGCTCAACTTCAGGATTTCATCCGAAGCAGCCCTGTATGCTTCCCATGCAGCGCTTGCTACTTTGTAATCATCCCGTCCTTTTTGAGCATCACTGTCTGCGACATGATTGCATCCAGATTCGCATCGGTATCCTGGATCTGACTCTCCAGCTTCTGAATTTCTTCTTCGCAGGAGGTCATGACTGCTGCATCTGATTCTACCAGATGCTGATACTGTTTGATTCTATATTTCGCAGTCATTGTTTCTAATTCCTGCAGATCTCCCAATGCCGGAGACCAGACCTCCGTGATCTTCTCTATATTTGAACGGATCACTAATGTCGAGATCAGTGCCACCAACACTAAAAATAATGTCATAACAAGCACTGTCATTCGATATAATTTTAATTTTCCTGCAACATACATAAATGATATTCTAAAATATAATTTTTCTGAATGTTCTCTACACTGTATCCGATTAAAACTCCAAATAGCACAAACAGAATACACAACACCCACCGGTACTTTCGTATCTGTCTTTTTTTCTCCCGTTTTGCAATATCTATAGTATCCTTTACCAGCTCATTTACCGTATGCTCTGCCCTGCCAGCCTCTTCTCCCCGGATAATATCAGCAACATCCACCTGAAATACCTGTGCCAGCTCCTCCATTAATTCAATATCCGGAAATGAGATTCCGCGCTCCCATTTCGAAACTGCTTTGTCTGAAATATGAAGCTGTTCTGCAAGCTGCATTTGTGTCCAGCCTTTCTTTTTCCGAAGGTTTCTGATATATTCGCCTGTTTTTTCTTTATCCATACCCATCCTCGTCCGTTTGCCGGACTTCTTCTCCTCCCTGATATTTTGATACCTTTATTCTATATGAATTTCGATATTTTTGCACTCTACTCCTGGTTTAGTGCGTATAAAAAATGCAGGATTCAAGGTTTTCCCTCTCTTCCTGCATTGCCTGCTTTTTAATTATCTCTCCAAACCTCGTCCATTTCCGATTTGTGTCTCCTATTTTTCAGACTGTAATTTCAATTTGGTTATCTTCGAATGCAACAATACAACCTTCATAATAACCATCTCCAGTCTTTCTTGGACCGCTGACAACTTCATAACCATCTGCCTTTAACTCTGCCGTCAAAGTATCAACCTTTTCTTTGTTGCCTACGCTAAAAGCAATGTGCGCATATCCGGTACGAGTAAGCTCTTTTGGACAATCCGACATTTCTGGTTTATTCATAATCTCTATACGTGTATCATCATCAAATGAAAGAAAATAAGAGCGGAAATCCGTCTGAAAATTATGATATCCATCGTTTGATTTTGCATCAAAATATTTCACAAAAAAATTTCTTGCTTCTTCCAGATTATTTACATATAATGCAATATGTTCGATTTTCATAGTTTGTTTTTCCTATCTTTTTATTAATTTTCTTTTCCTGTTTTGCTTCCATTTTAACTTCTTTATATGTGAGTACAACTCCAATTACAGATGCAATAAGAACAAATGGTGCAATCCTCACAAGCAGGAAGTTAACTGATACTATCATAAAATCTTTGCAACACAATCGACAACTCTTCCGGGGTTTCTATGTTTGCTTCATGACCTGTTTTCATAAGTTCATGGAAGTAGGAATTGTTCAGATAATGGCAAAGTTCTTTTGAAGTTTTTTTGTTTGCATTGTCCTTCTCTCCACAAACGATTAATACCGGACAAGACACCTTATGCAGTGAATCACGGAAATCTAATTCAGCCATCGTACCACATAGTTTAATAACATCTGCTTTTTTGAAGCCCATTTTATTGAATGCCGAATTCGGCATAAGATGAAACAATATATTCTGAACTTTCAATAATTTTTTTGGCATTTTATATTGTGCTGCAATTAATACGAGTGCCTTTACTTTATCCGGGTGGTCTATCGCATAATTAAGTGTCAAAACAGCTCCTAGAGAAAGCCCACATAAGACAATTTCTTCGTTCTCCTTGTCGCATTCTGATGAGAATGCTGAATATAATTCCTTATATGTAATAGATTTCCCTTCTAACATCTCTGATAAACTCAAACTGCAACTGCTTTTCGATACTTTCGTTTCTTTTATTACTCTATTCCAACTGTCTGGTTTTTGCCCTAGTCCATGCAAATATAAATACTTCATATATTGTCACTCCGTCAAATTTTGATTTCTATTTTTGTTTCCATAGCATGGTGTATTCTTTTTCACCAGTAGCTTCATCCAAACCTTCACATTGAATAATGAACCCTTCTCTTTGGTAAAAAGAAATTGCTCTGGCATTCTTCTGGTATACATTTAATTGTAATCTAACTTTTTTATCCTTAATATAATTCAATAAAAGCTTACCTATGCCACATGACTGCATTTCTTCAGAAACAAAAATACCTTCAATATATTCATTATTTAGTCCTACAAATCCTTGTATCATCTTATCCACTTCAAACACATAGACTTCGGATTGTGACATCATTTCTTTCACTAATTCATAATTACTTTTCCAGTATTGATTGGAAATAAAATAATGTGTTTTCAGATTTGTCTTTAACCATATGTCAGCAACTCTATCTATATCTGTGTTCAGCAACTTTCTAATCATAACAAATATTCTCCACAACTATAAAAGAGTTCGTCATCAGCTAATCCAGCTAACATTTCGAACGCTTTGAAATTCTATCATAATACATTATTTTTCGAGACAATCCGGATTGAGAAGGAAATCGTAAATATTGATTGTAAGAATTCCATATTCATCGTAATACGGCTGAACGACATCTTTGGTAATAACAATTTTTTTGAAAGAGTCATCAATCCTTCTAAACGGTCTGATTTCCTGAGTGCGTTTTATTTCATCTGGAAGCGAATATGCCGACTGGATATAGTATCTGACCGATCCCATATTACAAACAAAATCAACTTCTAGCTTCTTACGAGTTACTTTCCCATTCTTATCTTTTTCTGCAATCGGGATAACACCTACATCTACGCTGTAACCTCTCATACGCAGTTCATTGTAAATTACATTCTCCATAGAATGAGTCTGCTCAAACTGACGAAAGTTAATTCTTGCGTTGCGAAGTCCAAGATCAGAGAAATAATATTTCTTTGGAGTTTCAATGTATGCCTTACCCTTGATATCATAACGCTGTGCAGATTCAATCAAAAAAGAATCCTCAAAGCAATCCAGATATTTTTTTATGGTTGCAGAAGTAATTCTGGACTTTTTTACAGTCTTAAAGGTATTTTTCAGCTTTTCAGGATTAGTCAGTGAACCAATCGCAGATGAGAGGATATTCAACAAATCCTCCAACTCACCAATATTTTTAACACGGTTTCTCCTGGTAATATCCCGAATATAAATTTCGTTGAATAAATTCTGCAATGCAGCTGCCTTATCATTTGCATCTTCACGAAGGACAACCAGCGGAATACCACCATATAGCATATACTCAGAAAGCCCCATGTATTTGTCGCCATTGTAAATAAACATTCATAAACTCTGCAAAGCTCAAAGGGTACATATGAATCTCATCACCACGACCGGCAAATTCGGTAGCGATGTCTTTTGACAGGAGCTTTGCATTGCTTCCGGTTACGAATACATCCATATTATCTTTTCGCAGATATCCATTCAGCACTGCTTCAAAACAATCAAGCATCTGAATCTCATCAAGAAGCAGGTAGTACATTCCGTCATCAACAACTTTGGAACGGATATAAGCCATAAACTTTTCCGGGTCAATTCCACGCTTTTCTTTTTCAATCTGAATCAGACTTTCACCAATCAGGTAAAGGTCATCTGCAGAGTCAAACGCGAAACGGATGATATGATCAGCATTCACACCATTATTCAGCAAATGATGGTAAAAAAGATTATTCAGTAAATAAGACTTGCCACATCTGCGAATACCTGTAATTACCTTAATTAAGCCATTATGTTTTCTTTTTATCAGTTTGTCCAAATAGAAATCTCTGCTAATTTCCATGTAACAAGCCTCCTTAGAATAGATTTTTGCAACCTTTTACACTTTTCTATTCTATTATAGTCTCAGGAATAGAAAAAAACAATATGCGTGATCACTCCTGAAATAGATTTTTGCAACCTTTTACACTTTTCTATTCCAAAGTATTCTTATAGTATATGCAAGTCATTATCATCTTTATGCAAAGACATCATCCAGACATTCCTTTCCTATCTGCCTCGCTGATAAATTTTTCTATCAGTCTGTTTACTTCATCCGGCTGGTCCGTATTGGAATTATGACCAGCATTCTTTATCCATTTAAGCGGTAAACCTTCTCTCTGATGCCATTTTTTATTGTAGCTTTGGGCTGAGCCCGCTTTATCTTTTTCGCCACAGATAAGAAGTGCCGGACAACTGATATGATATGCCAAATCTGCTTTGATTGCCTCAGCAAGCATTCTGTACCCGAAGCCGGCAAGCCGTGCATATTCTTTCGGATCTGAATCATAGGACATCATCATCTTTTGCATAAGATTCTGACCATAATCCGTCTCTGCGCATCCTCTTGAACCAGCCCTAAGAAGTGCTTTCCATGGATATATCTTATATAATGGCTCTGCTCTTTCAAGAAGCCATATTTCCATTGCTGTCATAGGCACAGGAATTATGTTATACTGTGTCTATGTAAATGAAAATGATGTTAAATTCGTTGATATTTTAGGTAAGTAAAGCGTACAACTAAATTTAAAGAATAAGTAGAATGAACACATTAATTGTTGTATAACGTTTTTATGCAATTAAGGGTTACAATTTCGATAGGAGATATTTATGAAAAAAATTATTTTTACTGTTTTTTCAATACTAATTATATTGACTACTATATTTTTTATTGCTATTGGAACAGTTCGTGATTCACGATACTATATATTGATTTTAGTTTATATTATTGTGTACAAAATTATTTTGTCATTTACAAATAGAAGCAAAAAAAAAGTAAACAATATTTTTCAACATTAGAATTAAATTTTATTGTATAATAATTATTATGGTTTTTATACAGAGAAATATATGAATAACTAAATGAATATATTATGCATGATGAGAGGTGAGAACAATTTGAAAGTTTACTATTTAGCGCTATCATTATTTTTAACGTTCTTCTTCGCACATCAGATAACGCATGTAATGTGCTTTGGCAGATATAGAGATAAAAAATGCAAAAAGAAAAAATTTTATTTTATCTATGGATTTTGGGTGGTATTTTTTGGAATATTGTGTACAATGATGGGTTCGGCATCAGGGGTGGATCATACATTTGATTATGGAATGAACTCCTTAGAATTGTATTTGGGCAAAAAAAATTATTTTGAGGGTAATGTTATTTATGCGGAAGATGACTATAAGCATAATGGTGATTTTATACTAGAGTATTATGTAAAAAATACAGAAGACATAGAAATAATATCAAAACAAATTGTGGAAGAAAATGTATTTATATTTAGAGCTTACAATTTAAGTGATATAAATGTTGTATGGAAATCGGTTGATGATGAGCTTTATGTTTATGGAGGTGATGAACTTTATGCAACTATAGATGTGGAAAGAAAAGGCTTGCTAGTAAAATTAAGTTTTTATTGGAATCAAGAAAAACTGAATCAAAACATGGGAGGATAAAAGTATGGCAAAAACAAAGATTGTAAAATTTATGTGTTCAATTGTGCTTGCGGTCAGTCTGGTACTTTCTCAAAGTTATACCGCAATGGCTTCAGGTTCGTCCACAATAACTGAGCAACAGTTGGGAGTTCTATTTGATGGGATGCCATACCGATACTTATATGAAATGTTTTCGAAATTCCCTGCCATAATACCGCAAGGGTTGCACCACCAAATCCCGCATACAATGCCAGTGTAATGCCATATGCAGCAACGACTGAACCAACCACTATAATAATTAATTTTATCGTCCTCTCTAATTTACTCATGTTACAGCTTCTTTCCATTCCAATCACATATCATACTTCATCATCTTTCTAAATCTACAGTTCCAAAATTTTACACTGTTCCAGCCCTGCACTCCAAAACTCCTCAATTGGCATACCTTTCACCTGACAGATAATGCTTGCATTCATCGCACCATGTCCCACAATCAGGATATCCTTACCTTCCTGTAGCTGCGGGTCTATCACTTCCTTCAAAAATGCTCCGGTTCTTGCAAAGAGTTCCTCCCAGGTTTCTGCTCCACCTATCGATTCGTGATATTCTCCCGGCTTTTGAAACAAAATATTAATCGGGCAATCCGGAATAGCAAAGCTGTTTTCGATTCCCTCATAATCGCCAAAACTCATTTCCATCAGCCGTTCGTCTTTTATTATTGGAATTTTCCGGTTTTTTAACACAATTTGTGCTGTCTCAACAGCCCTTATCAACGGAGAACAATAACACACATCTATGTGCAAATCCTTATACTCTTCGCATGCTTTTTCCGCCATCAGGCGTCCTTCTTCATTTAATGGGATATCCGTTCTTCCCTGTATTTTATGTAATGCATTCCATTCCGTTTTTCCATGCCGCATAATATATAACATTTTGAATTTCTCCTAAAATCATAGTTTTTAACTTATCTTTCTGTTTAATAAGCCCCACAAACTCAGGAAACCTATTGCAGCCCCAAGCGCCACTCCGGCTACTTTCATTAATTCATTGTTCCTAAATTTTTTATCCGGAAGAATGCCTGCTTTATTATAAGAATATTTTATATGATCTGTAGTATATGCAGTTATGGTATCTCCCACCTCATATTCTGTATACACACTTTCCGGCACCTGCATCCGCTTATTATATTCATTCGTTTTGCCACCATGATAATAGAAGAAATAATTTTGAGATATGGCATTATCTGCCGAAGCATCTTCGCTCCTTTTATCCGTTATCACTACATCTTCTCTATCATAATCTTCTCCTAGTACCATCTCTTCCATTTGCCGGTCAAGTGCATTCGACGTCAAGAATACGTTTAACCAGACCATCACAAAAGCTATGCTTAAAGCAGTAAAGCAACTCCAGAACAGAACTTTCTTCTGCTTTCCGGTTAATCGTTCTTTTTGTTTCTGATGCTTCGCCAATTTGTTGCTCATGCTGTAATTCTCACATTCTTTCTAATCGTCTTACTTATCATACTTTTTCAGGAAATCTTCTGCCTTATCTTTATCTATCTGCAGTTCCTCCTGCAGCAATAGAATAATTTCTTTCTCTGACTTCCCGAATCTGCGTCCAAGCTTTATAACTTCTTTCGTTTTTCCTACTATTTCGCCCTCTTCCAGACCTTCTTTTTTTCCTTCTTTTCTGCCTTCCTCTTCGCCCTGTTTCCGAATTCTTTCTTCTCTCTCAAAGCTCTTCATATATGCAAGACCTACCTCTCCATCCCGCTTGACTGCAGTTACCATCCGGTGTAACTTTTTCAGTTTCTCGGTGGAAGCATTCTCTACGGATGAATGCTCCATGTAATGCAGTAGCTGTTTTAATTCATCCGGTGGATTTCCTTCACTTCCTCTTGTATACAAAAATATGGTCTGCGCCCCATCTTCATACTTTAACTCCGGCACCTCGATGCAACAATTCTTGATTGTATACACCATACGATTCAGTCCAAAGGGGTCATAGGTTGTAATGAAAATAACAACAACATTCCGAAGACTTCCATAGGTTTCGCCCGCTGGTAAATTTCCGGCATCAATTTTTGCATGATAAAACCGGACTCTTCTTGGTAATGCTGCCATCTCGTTCTTCCCATCATTCTGGTCCGGTTCTATATCAAAGATTTCTCCATTCTCTTCATCCAGATATACATCCAGCCGGATTCCGTGGGTTTCTGTATTCTCTCCGCAAAAGAAACGCTGCGGCACTACCGTAAGCTTTCCTATCTGTCGATGCAGAATGCATTCCAAAATATACCTCGCTGACTGTTCCCCATAAATTTTGTGACTGGTTAAGCTGTTTACTAAAAAGTCATCCACCAGATTCAGTTCTTCTAAAGTTCTCATTTTTCCTCCTTTTCCCATAATGCAGTGAAAAGCAGGATTGCATATATCTCATATTTTCCTAAACTTCCGCCTCTTCAATGCACTATGCGTTTATTAATTGTAATTAGAATTTAAAAGCATAGAATTCATTGAATTGATACTAGAAATTTAGACTGGCTTTCGCCATTCGAAAATCAGAATATATGCTTTGTGTTGATTGTAACAAATAAGTTCTTTGAATACAAGTAAATTTTTCCCAGTAGCTTAAACCTCACAGAATCTGTCACCGGTGCTTCTTACGGATGCCTAACGTCTTAAAGCAGAAAGAGGCAACAACCCTGCCGGGCTGCTGCCTCTTTCTGTTTTTATGCTTATGCTTTTATTTCTTAATTTTATTCTGCTTTGTCATCTACTGTAACAGTGATTTTGTTCAGGTGCCAGATATCATCCACATATTCCTGAATCGTACGGTCAGATGAGAATTTGCCGGAAGCTGCAATATTTAAGATTGCTTTTCTAGCCCATTCTTTTTCATCTGCATATGCAGCATTAATCTTCTTCTGTGCTTCCACATAAGAACGGAAGTCTGCCAGAATAAAGTAAGTATCTGCGTACTGTGTGCACTGTGTATTCAGCAGTGAGTTGTAAAGGTCACGGAACAATTCCGGATCATTTGGTGAATAGAATCCGTTGATTAACTGCATCAGAACTTTACGGACATCCTGATCATTGTTGAAAATCTGCATTGGGTCATAATCGCGTTTCTGCTCATGAGCAATCACTTCGTCAGAGCTCATACCGAAGATAAACATGTTTTCTTTGCCGACTTCTTCTGCCATCTCAACGTTTGCACCATCCATGGTTCCGATAGTAAGCGCTCCATTCAGCATGAACTTCATATTACCGGTTCCGGAAGCTTCCTTACTTGCAGTAGAAATCTGCTCGCTGACATCTGCTGCTGCAAAAATAATCTCTGCATTGGATACCTTGTAGTCTTCGATAAATACAACCTTAATCTTTCCGTTGATAGACTTATCATTGTTGATGACATCTGCAACAGAGTTGATTAATTTGATGGTAAGTTTTGCATTGCGGTAGCCTGCTGCTGCTTTTGCTCCGAAAATGAAAGTTCTTGGAATGAATTCCATATCCGGATGCTCTTTTAATTCATTGTAAAGATACATTACATGAAGAATATTTAAGAGCTGGCGTTTGTACTCATGCAGACGTTTTACCTGTACATCAAAGATAGAACGAGGATTTACTTCAATTCCGTTGTGTTCTTCGATATAAGATGCAAGACGCAGCTTGTTCTGATATTTGATATTTAAGAATTCCTGCTGAACCTTTTCATCATCTGCATAGAACTCTAATCTCTTGATACGGGAAAGGTCTGTAATCCAGTCTTTTCCAACATATTTGGTTACCCAGTCTGCAAGTAATGGATCACCATGCATTAAGAAACGACGCTGTGTAATACCATTGGTCTTATTATTAAATTTCTCCGGGAACATCTCGTAAAAATCTTTTAATTCCTGTTTCTTAAGGATTTCTGTATGAAGTGCCGCTACACCATTTACAGAATATCCTGCACAGATTGCCAGATGAGCCATTTTTACCTGACCATCATATATAATTGCCATCTTCTCAACCTTGTGGTTGTCTCCAGGATATTTCTGCTGGATTTCCAGTACAAAACGACGGTTGATTTCTTCTACAATCTGGTAAATTCTAGGAAGCAGTCTTGAGAAAATCTCGATTGGCCATTTCTCTAATGCTTCTGCCATGATGGTATGGTTGGTATATGCACAACATTTTGTTGTAATATTCCATGCATCATCCCACTCTAAACCTTCTTCATCCAGTAAGATACGCATTAACTCTGCAACTGCTACGGTTGGATGGGTATCATTCATCTGGAATACTGCTTTTTCAGGAAGCATATGAATGTCTGGATGATTCTTCTTAAATCTTGCAATCGCACGCTGTAAGCTGGCAGATACAAAGAAGTACTGCTGTTTTAAACGAAGCTCTTTTCCTGCGATATGGTTATCATTCGGATAGAGAACTTCTACTAAGTTCTTTGCAAGGTTTTGCTGTTCGATTGCACGATGATAATCACCTTTATCAAAGGAATCCAGCTCGAAGCATTCCATTGGCTCTGCATCCCAGATCATCAATGTATTTACTACATTATTGTTATAACCTACGATTGGCATATCATAAGGAATTGCTTTTACGGACTGATAGCCTTCCTGTACGAATCTGGTTCTTCCATCTGGCTGTGCCTCTGCACGTACATATCCACCAAATTTTACTTCGAAATTGTATTCCGGACGTTTTAATTCAAATGGATATCCATTCTGTAACCAGTTATCCGGCTCTTCTACCTGATAACCATTCTCTATTTTCTGACGGAACATTCCATAATGGTAACGGATTCCACAACCATATGCCGGATATCCCAGAGTTGCCAAAGATTCCATAAAGCAGGCAGCCAGTCTTCCCAGACCACCGTTGCCGAGTGCCGGATCCGGCTCCTGATCCTCTATGGCATTTAAGTTGATTCCCATTTCCTCTAAAGCTTCTTTCACTTCATTGTATACCGTTAAGTTAATCAGGTTATTGCCTAATGCACGACCCATTAAGAACTCTATGGACATATAGTATACAATCTTTGGATCTGCTTTATCAAATTCCTGCTGGGTTGCAAGCCACTGGTCAATGATTACATCTTTTACAACGTAGGATACTGCCTGGAAAATTTCCTGCTCGCTTGCTTCATCCATTGTCTTACGATAGAGGTATTTTACGTTCTCAACTACCTCTTTTTTGAAGGTTTCCTTTTCAAACATTTTGCTTTTCATAATGTTCTCCTTTTGTTTCGATTCGTGTTTTTGTGCAAAAGGGAGCAAGCCACTGTCGGCTCCGCTCCCTTATCTTTATTCTGCTTATTTCTTTTTCCACGCCAAGCACAACCGTTTCACCATTAATGTTCCATTCTTTCTGATATCCGCTCACCGTATCAGCCACAACACTCTCAGCCAGAACTTCTTTTTTGCAATTTCTTCCCCATATTTTGCGAAGATGTCTTTTACTTTCTGATCTGCCTTATAAGAAACAGTAATTTTATCCATTACTTCAAATCCTGCTTCCTTACGCATTGTCTGGATTTTGCTGATTAATTCTCTTACCATTCCTTCCTCTAAAAGTTCCGGAGTAAGGTTCGTATCAAGAACTACGGTCACTTCATTATCACCCTCTGTCATATAACCTTCCTGCTGTGTCATGGTGATAAGTAAATCCTCTTCATATAATACAACTTCGTCGCTTATACTGTCAAGTTTCAGTGCACCTGTGCTCTTAAGCTCAGCCATTGCCTTGTTGCCGTCTAATTCTGCAAGTGCTTTCTGAATCTGACCTAAATATTTACCGAATTTCGGTCCAACGGTACGAAGCTGTGGTTTAAAGGTATAGCTAGTATATGCACTGACATCCTCTGTAAATGTCACTTTCTTTACATTCAGCTCATCTTCGATAATCTCTGTAAAGTATTCGGATAATTCAAATGGTGCTTTTACAAACATATTTCCAATCGGCTGACGGTTCTTGATGTTTGCAGTATTTCTGCAGGCACGGCCCATAACAACGATTTTCAATACTTCGTCCATATTTTTCTCTAATTCACTGTCTATCCAGCTCTCGTTTGCCACCGGATAGTCGCAAAGATGGATGCTTTCCGGCGCACTCTTGTCGATGCTGCATACCAGGTTCTGGTAGATTTCTTCTGTCATGAAAGGAATCATCGGAGCTGCTACCTTGCATACAGTTACCAGTGCAGTATAAAGAGTCATATATGCATTGATTTTATCCTGCTCCATGCCCTTTGCCGAAACGCTCACGACAACGTCTTACATACCAGTTACTCATCTCATCTACAAATTCATCCAGTGCTCTTGCAGCTTCCGGAATACGATAATTACCCAGATTATTATCTACAGTCTTAATCAGTGTATTGAGTTTGGAGAAAGCCATTTATCCATAACGGAAAGTTTCTCATAATCCAGTGTATCACAACGCCAGCAGTGTGGATATTCATGTTCAAATTTTGGTGCATCAAAGAGTAGTCCTTTTTTCTTCCAGTGTCTTTTAATACCATTGGGTCTGCTTTCTTTACAAATACACCGGCATATGGAGTCTCTTTGGTAAGTTCTCCTTTTCCGTCTACCAGCTGGACAAATGGAAGTTCGTATCTACGTCCAACTCCCGCATCGTCTTCACCGAATGCAGGTGCGATGTGAACGATACCTGTACCATCTGTCATGGTTACATAAGTATCACAGGTTACATAGTAGCCTTTCTTATGCTGTTTCTCACAGATTTCCTTTGCGCAGTCAAATAATGGCTCATATTCCTTATACTCTAATGACTTTCCCGAAAGTATCCAACACTTCATATGCTTTTACGCCATTTTCATCCGCAAATTTGCCAAATTACCTTTATCTAACAGTTAGCTTCTG
>VOFB01002201.1_pt1 | contig 19121 bp, 41 predicted proteins | sample 5384141 | NCBI WGS metagenome assembly VOFB01 (sample SAMN12384721, study PRJNA508395) | human gut metagenome | isolation source: healthy gut A | host: Homo sapiens | reverse complement strand
AATGAACGAGCAGAGAGAGATTATTTACGAAGAGAGACGCCGTGTTCTTGATGGAGAAAGCATGCGTGATAAATCTACAGCATGATTACAGAATATGTGGAAAATATGACAGATCGTTTCGCTTACAGAGGAGCATCCGGAAGAGTGGGATATCAAAGGATTGGATGAATCTTCACAATGTGATTCCACAGCTTCAGCTCCCATCTGAGAAGGAATGCCAGAGTATGAGTCAGAAGGAGTTAAAGCATCTTCTGAAAGAACGTGGAGTGAAGGCTTATGAGAACAAAGAAGCAGAGTTCCCAGAGCAGAGCAGCTTCGTGAAGTTGAGCGTGTTGTACTTCTGAAAGTGATTGATGCAAGATGGATGGATCATATCGATGATATGGATCGGCTGCGTCAGGAATCGGTCTTCAGGCTTATGGGCAGAGAGATCCACTGGTAGAGTACAAGATGACAGGATATGAGATGTTCGGTGAAATGACAAATGCAATCGCTGAAAACACGATCCGTACATTATTCCACATTAAGGTTGAGCAGAAAGTGGAGAGAGAAGAGGTTGCAAAAGTAACTGGAACAAACAAAGATGACAGCGCAGTCCGTGCACCGAAAAGCGCGAGGAGAAGAAGATTTATCCAAACGATCCTTGCCCATGTGGAAGTGGTAAGAAGTACAAACAATGCTGTGGAAGAAAAACAAATAAGCTGAACAGTTACAATAATTTAAAGTATATATATATGAAAGAGGTGATTAAGGTGGTTTTACTGGATGAACTGAAGTCAAGACTGACTGCATATGAAGAACCGCTGAAAGATTTGAGGGATTCACTTTGACCTCGCTTCAAAGAAGCTTAGGATCGAAGAATTAGAAAAAGAGACTGGAGGAACCGGGATTTTGGGATGATCCGGAAGTTTCCCAACAAGTAATGAAAGAATTAAAAGGGCTGCAGGACTCTGTAAAAGAGATTGAAAAATTATTTACAGATTATGAAGACATGCTTCTTCTGATTGAAATGAGTGCAGGAGAAGACGAGGAGCAGGAAGCCGCAGAAGAGATTGAAGAGGAACTTGGAACATTTGAGGAAGTCTTTTGAGAAACTGCGAATTAGCACACTTCTGATCGGACCGTATGATGCAGATAATGCAATCGTGACACTTCACGCAGGTGCGGGCGGTACAGATAAGAATGGACTGGACAAGTATGCTCTATCGTATGTACAGCCGCTGGGCTGAAAAGAGAGGATATGAAGTCGAGGTGCTGGACTATCTGGAAGGAGATGTAGCAGGTATCAAGGGAGTTACTTTTTGAGGTTAAGGGAGAAAATGCTTATGGCTATCTCCGTTCCGAGAAAGGTGTACATCGTCTGGTACGTATTTCTCCATTTAATGCAAAATGGAAAACGACAGACATCATTTGCATCCTGTGATGTGATTCCGGATATAGAGGAAGATATTGATATAGAGATCAATGACGATGATATCCGTGTCGATACTTATCGTTCCAGCGGTGCCGGCGGGCAGCATATCAACAAGACCTCTTCTGCAATCCGTATTACGCATTTCCCTACGGGAATTGTTGTAACGTGCCAGAATGAACGTTCACAGCATATGAACAAGGATAAAGCAATGCAGATGTTGAAATCCAAACTGTATGTACTCAAACAGCAGGAACAGGCAGAGAAGATGTCAGACATCCGCGGAGAGGTTAGAGATATTAATTTCGGAAATCGATCTGTTCTTATGTCATGCAGCCATATACACTTGTCAAAGGATCACAGAACAAACGCAGAAATCAGCAATGTAGGTGCAGTAATGGATGGAAATATTGATCCTTTTATTAACGCATATTTGAGCATGGATGCAGAAGCACAGAAAGGAAAGAAAGCAGAATGATAAATGTAGCAGTAATGGGATACGGTACAGTAGGATCAGGAGTTGTAGAGGTCCTCAGAACCAATGGTGAACTCATCAATGAAAGAGCTCAGGATGTGATAAATGTAAAATACGTTCTGGATCTCAGAGATTTTCCGGGTGATCCGGTAGAAGAGATTCTGACACATGATTTCGAGACAATCGTAAATGATGCAGAAGTAGACATTGTTGTTGAGACAATGGGAGGCGTAGAGCCTGCTTATACATTTGTAAAACGTTGTCTGAAGCAGGAAAGAATGTTGCTACATCCAACAAAGCTCTGGTAGCAAAACATGGAGCAGAACTTCTTGAGATTGCTCGTGACAGAAGTATCAATTTTATGTTTGAAGCAAGTGTTGGTGGGGTATCCCAATCATTCGTGCACTGAATTCCTCTCTGACAGCAGATAGAATCGACGAAGTGACGGGAATCCTGAATGGAACAACAAACTATATGCTGACAAAGATGTTCTTTGAGAGTGCTGATTATGATGAGGTGCTCAAAGAGGCGCAGGAGAAAGGATACGCCGAGCGTAATCCGGAAGCAGATGTCGAGGGACATGATGCGTGTAGAAAGATTGCGAGTCTGACATCTCTGATCGCAGGACAACATGTGGATTTTGAGACAATCCATACAGAAGGAATCACAAAGATCACAACAGAAGATATGAAGTATGCCAAGACGATGGATATGGCAATCAAGCTGCTTGCATCCAGTAAAAGAGAAGGGGAATCTTTCTCTGCAATCGTTGCACCGATGCTTCTTTCCAAGAATCATCCGCTGTGTAATGTGAATGATGTATTTAATGCAATTTTGTTCGTGGAAATATGCTTGGTGATGCAATGTTCTACGGAAGTGGAGCGGGTAAGCTTCCGACAGCAAGTGCTGTAGTTGCAGATGTTGTAGATGCTGCAAAGCACCTTCACAGAACTGTTGTAACAAGATGGGAGAGTAACACACTCGAACTTGTTCCGAATGCGGATGCGAAGAGAAGATTCTTCGTCAGAATTCAATGGCGTGTTCACACCATTTTATTCCGTTTTCGAAGTGTTCGGCGTGGCGTGTTCAATAAGTATAAATTGCTTATTTGTGCGAGCACAAACGCAATTTATACTTTTGACACTTACATCATAATACGTGAAATATAAAAAAAGGCAATGGTGAGATGAGTACTATCTTGACTTGACGAACGACTTATCCACGCAGTAAAAATGAAATCATTGTTGAGATATCATCGGAAAGCGAGGAAGTATTGGATGAAGAAAGTAGTTGTATTTTTAGCAGACGGTTTTGAAGAAGTAGAAGGTTTAACTGTAGTGGATCTTTTGAGAAGAGCAGGAGCGGTTGTAGAGACAGTTTCTGTTATGGGAAAAAACTGCAGATTGACGGAGCACATGGAATACAGGTGGAAGCGGATGAATTGTTTGAGAAAGCATTTTTGATGACGCAGAACTCCTTGTACTTCCGGGAGGTATGCCGGGAACACTGCATCTAAAAGAGCATAAAGGTCTGGCAGACTTACTTTGCAAGTTCAATGAAAAGGGAAAGAGAATCGCAGCAATCTGTGCAGCTCCGACTGTATTTGGAGCACTTGGATTGTTGAAAGAGAAAGCAGCATGCTGTTATCCGGGGATGGAAGAACAGCTGAATTGTAAAGAAGAAAGTTCTGTTCCTTTGTCACAGATGGAAATATCACAACAAGCCGTGGTGTGGGAACAGCAATACCATTCGCACTGGAACTGATCCGTCAGCTTTTTTTTAGGTGTTGCATTCGAAGGTGGAAAGGGAACAGATTATCCACTTACAATCGGATCTCATTCTTTCATTGACACATTTGAAGATCAGATTATCGGTATGAATATCGGTGATGAGAAGGAAATCAATGTTACATTCCCAGAAGAGTATCACGTAGATGATCTTAAGGGTAAGCCAGCTATGTTTAAGGTTTCTGTTAAGGAAATTAAGGAGAAGCAGCTTCCAGAGCTTAATGATGAATTCGCTCAGGACGTATCTGATTTTGATACAATTGCTGAATATAAGGATGATTTAAAGAACAAGATTGCTGACAGAAAGTCAAGAGAAGCTAAGGCTAAGCAGGAAGACGAAGCAATCGCTAAGATTATCGAAGACTCTAAGATGGATATTCCAGATGCTATGGTTGACACACAGGTTAACAGAATGGTTGAGGATTTTGCTCAGAGATTACAGCAGCAGGGCTTATCAGTTGAGCAGTACTTCCAGTATACAGGAATGACTGCAGATAAGATTATGGAAGAGATGAAGCCAGAAGCTGTTAAGAGAATTCAGTCAAGACTTGTTCTTGAAGCAGTTGTTAAGGCTGAAAATATTGAGACTTCAGAAGAAGATTTTGAAGCAGAGTTAAAGAAGATGGCTGAGACTTACAAGATGGAACTTGATCAGATTAAGGAATTCATGGGCGACTATGAGAAGAAGCAGATTAAGGAAGATCTTGCAATCCAGAAGGCTATAGAAGTTATTACAGGATCAGTTGTTGAAAAATAATTGAGGTTGTAAGAAACATTTTAGTATATTGGAGGTTGTGTAATGAGTTTTGTACCTTATGTCATTGAACAGAACAGCAGAGGCGAAAGATCATATGATATATATTCACGTCTGCTTAAAGACAGAATTATATTCTTAGGAGAAGAGGTAACAGATGTCTCTGCTAATCTTGTAGTAGCACAGATGTTATTCCTTGAGGCAGAAGATCCAGGCAAGGATATACATTTCTACATTAACAGCCCGGGAGGATCAGTATCAGCAGGTTTTGCGATATATGATACTATGCAGTATATCAAGTGCGATGTGATGACTGTGTTGCTATTTGTACCGAGATTATTGAGGAAGAATTAGATTTTAATGACAGAGCTGCACTTGACGATATTAATCTCCTGACACCGGAAGAGATGAAAGCTTTTCTTGATGATTATGTGATCGGACAGGATGATGGCAAAAAAAGTACTTTCAGTGGCGGTTTATAACCATTACAAAAGAATTATGGCAGAACAGGATCTTGGAGTAGAACTTCAGAAGAGTAATATCCTGATGCTTGGACCAACAGGATGTGGTAAGACACTTCTGGCCCAGACACTTGCGAAAGTGCTGAATGTTCCATTTGCAATCGCAGATGCTACAGCACTGACAGAGGCCGGATATGTAGGAGAGGACGTTGAAAATATTCTCCTTAAGGTGATTCAGGCAGCAGACGGAGACATCGAGCGTGCAGAACACGGAATCATTTATATTGATGAGATTGATAAGATCACAAGAAAGTCAGAAAATCCATCCATCACACGAGATGTTTCCGGAGAAGGTGTTCAGCAGGCACTTTTGAAAATCATCGAAGGAACAGTTGCGTCTGTTCCACCGCCAGGGCGGAAGAAAGCATCCACATCAGGAATTGATCCAGATTGATACAACGAACATCTTGTTTATCTGTGGTGGTGCTTTTGAAGGAATTGATAAGATCATTGAGACAAGAATCGATAGAAAATCAATCGGATTCAATGCAGAGATCGCATCAAAACATGAGTACGATATGGATGTACTTCTTCAGGAAGCACTTCCACAGGATCTTGTAAAGTTTGGTTTGATCCCTGAGCTGGTCGGAAGACTTCCGGTGACAGTATCATTGGATCTTCTGGATAAGGATGCATTGATACGCATTCTTACAGAGCCAAAAAAGTGCGATCGTAAAACAGTATCAGAAGCTTCTGGAGTTGGATGGCGTGAAGCTTGAATTTGATAAAGATGCTCTGTTAGAAATAGCAGAGACAACATTGAAGCGTAAGACAGGTGCGAGAGGTCTCCGTGCAATCATGGAGAATATCATGATGGATACGATGTTTACAGTACCGTCAGATAAGACAATCAAGGAATGCCGCATTACGAAGGAAGCGGTTCTTGGAGTGGAAGAACCGAAGTATACTCGTGATAGTGAGGAAAGAAAATCATTCCTGACATCTGAGAGCAAATAGTAACTGGATACAGGAATCCTGCAAACAGTTGCGGAGTATAAAACGAGGCGGGAGTGATGGGAGTACCATCCTACCCGCCTTTTCTAACGAGGAGGAATTGAATTGGACAACGAGACAAGAAGTCTCCCTATGGTTGCCTTAAGAGGATTAACAATCATGCCGGAGATGATCGTTCATTTTGATGTGAGCAGAGAACGCTCCATCGCTGCAATTCAACAGGCAATGGTTGAAGAGCAGGAGATATTTCTGGTTGCCCAGAAATCAATAGAGACAGAGAACCCCGGACAGGATGATGTCTATGAGACTGGAACAGTTGCATCTGTGAAGCAGCTGATCAAGCTGTCAAAGAAAGTTGTAAGGGTTCTCGTGGAAGGAAAGAATCGTGCGGTTCTTAAGAAAATTGAAGAGACAGATCCTTATCTTCGTGCAGAAGTAGAAGTTCTGGAAGAACAGGAGATCACGATTCCGGATGATCTGAATGGGAAGCAATGATGCGCGGATTGAAGGAAATTATTACAGAATATGCAGCAAAGAATGGAAAGATTTCCAAAGAATCTGTTGCAGAAATTCTTGATATTACTGATTTAAAACGTCTGGTAAATGAAGTGGCTGCGAATATTCCATTGAAGTACAAGGATCAACAGGAACTTCTGGAAGAGCTGGATTTCTGGAGCAGATATGAGAAATTATCATTGAAGCTTGTGAATGAGATGCAGATCATGGAAATCAAAAAAGAACTTCAGAGAAAAGTAAAGAGCAAAGTAGATAAGCATCAAAAAAGAATATCTTTTAAGAGAACAGCTGAAGGTGATTCGCGAGGAATTAGGTGAAGATACTACATTTTCAGATGCAGATGAGTTCGAAGAAGCATGTAGCAAATTAGATGCACCGGAAGAAGTAAAAAAAAGCTCCATAAGGAAATTGGACGGTTTAAGAACACGATCGGTTCTCAGGCAGAAAATGGAGTAATCCATTACTTATATTGAGACAATCCTGGAGATGCCGTGCAATAAACGTGCAGAAGATAATACCAATATTAACTATGCGAAAGAAGTTTTAGATGCAGATCATTATGGATTGGAACAGGTGAAAGAAAGAATCCTGGAATTCCTGGCTGTCAGAACACTGACACAGAAGGGGGGAAAGTCCTATCCTTTGTCTGGTGGGGACCCCGGGTACAGGTAAAACTTCTATTGCCAAGTCTCTGGCACGTTCTCTTAAGAAACCGTTTGTGCGCATTTCTTTAGAGGAGTACGTGACGAGGCTGAGATCCGTGGTCATCGTAAGACGTATGTCGGAGCGATGCCAGGAAGAATTGCAAATGGAATTCGCACAGCAGGTGTGAAGAACCCGGTCCTTCTTCTTGATGAAATCGATAAAGTAAGCACAGACTATAAAGGTGATACGTTCTCCGCACTTCTTGAAGTACTGGATAGTGAGCAGAACAGCAAGTTCCGTGACCATTATCTGGAAGTGCCGCTTGACCTGTCAGAGGTTACATTTATTACAACAGCGAATACCTTACAGACGATTCCAAGACCACTCCTGGACAGAATGGAGATCATCGAGATTACAAGTTATACAGAAAACGAGAAACTTCATATTGCAATAGAACATCTGATCCCAAAACAGATGGAAAAGCATGGGATTACAGACGAACAGCTCAGCTTTTTAGCAAGAAAGCAATTTGGAAAATCGCACATAACTATACGAAAGAAGCAGGTGTTCGTCAGTTAGAACGTGAAATCGGAAATATTTGCCGTAAGGCGGCGAAAGAGCTTCTTACAACCGAGAAAGAGAAGATTACTGTGACAGATAGAAATCTTCATAAATTCCTTGGAAAAGAGAAATATTCTTATCAGATGGCAAATGCAGCACCGGAGGTCGGTATCGTACGTGGACTTGCATGGACAAGCGTCGGAGGCGATACGCTTCAGATCGAAGTCAATGTAATGCCGGGCAAGGGAGAAATCATGCTGACAGGACAGCTTGGAGATGTAATGAAAGAGTCCGCCCGTGCCGGAATCAGTTATATTCGATCGTAAGCAAAAATATGCAATCGCAGAAGATTTCTTCGAGAAGCATGATATTCATGTGCACATTCCGGAAGGTGCAGTTCCGAAAGACGGACCATCAGCCGGAATCACAATGGCAACAACAATGCTTTCTGCTGTGACAGGCAAGAAAGTTCGCGCAGATCTCGCAATGACAGGAGAAATCACCTTGAGAGGTCGTGTGCTTCCGATTGGAGGATTGAAAGAAAAACTTCTGGCTGCTAAGAATGCCGGAATACAGACCGTACTTATTCCAAAAGAGAACACAGCAGATGTGGAAGAACTTTCTTCTGAAATTACAAAAGGTCTGGAAATCATTCCGGTTGAGACAATGGAAGAAGTCTTAAAGAAAGCACTGACAAGATAAAAAAGATTGCTTCTGACAGCAGATTGCAATAAAATAGAAAGAAAGGAGGAGTAAACGACATGGTCATTAAAAAATATAAATCTGGAAACAGTTTGTGGAATCACAAGCGTTCTTCCGGAAAACGATAAGCCTGAGATCGCATTTGCTGGAAAATCAAATGTAGGAAAATCATCACTGATTAATGCACTGATGAACCGTAAGTCTTATGCAAGAATTTCAGCAACACCGGGAAAGACACAGACAATCAATTTCTATACGATTAATGAGGAAATGTATCTGGTCGATCTCCCAGGGTATGGATATGCAAAGGTTTCTGAGCAGGAAAAGATTCAGTGGGGAAAACTGATCGAGCGTTATCTGCATACATCAAAACAGCTTAAGGCAGTATTCCTTTTGATCGATATCCGTCATGATCCATCTGCGACTGATAAAATGATGTATCAGTGGTCCTGGATCAGGGATATCAGCCAATCATTATCGCAACAAAGCTTGATAAGATTAAACGCAGTCAGGTACAGAAGCATATTAAAATGCTGAAGACAGGTCTGCAACTTGTTCCTGGAACAAAAAGTAATTCCATTCTCATCCCAGACAAAACAGGGAAGAGATGAGATTTGGGAATTGATTGAGACAGAATATCTCGGATATGGAAATGACGAGGGGGCAGAGGATGACAAATAAGCGCCCATACTGGCAAGTTGCCGTAAGCTTGCTTTTCAGCATAGTAGCAACAGTTGGATTTGTACTGATCGGATGGAAATTACTTGGATTTCTCATGCCGTTTGTGGTTGGATGGATCATTGCATCCATCGCCACACCGGTTGTTAACTGGTTAGAAAAACGTTTGAAGATCAGAAAAAAATTAGGCTCCGCATTGATTATTATCGGAGTCCTGGCGTTGATGGGGACGCTGGGCTACTTTGCTGTCAGTTGGCTGGTTTCAGAAGTCAGCAGTCTGATCAAAGACTTTCCGGAAATGTATGTGCAGCTCGAAAAAAGGACTCCATCAAATTGGAATTTCTATGTCCGGAATTTTTAGCAAACTGCCGGATGGAATCCAGAATGGATGGACGACAACTGTTGCGAATTTGGATGACACGATGGGAAATCTGATGTCAAAAATCAGTGAGCCAACGGTAAGTGCCGCAGGAAATATCGCAAAGCGTGTGCCAAGTTATCTGGTATCAACAATCGTTATGGTTATGTCTTCTTATTTCTTTATCTCAGAGCGAGAAGAAGTTGTGACATGGGTCAAACAGATTGCGCCAAAAGTCAGTAACTGAACGAATGATCATGGTGATAGATAACCTGAAATATGCGGTTGGTGGATATTTCAAGGCACAGTTTAAGATCATGGGAATTGTATTTTTTGATTTTGGCTGTAGGACTTGGATTTTTGAGAGTCCATTACTTTGTATTGTCTGCATTTTTTGATCGCATTTCTAGATTTCCTACCATTTTTTGGAACAGGAACTGCGATGATTCCATGGGCTATATATGCAGTCTTTATGGGAGATTATAAACGTGCGATTATGCTTGTTGTGATCTATGCAATTACGCAAATCGTCAGACAGCTGATCCAGCCGAAGCTTTGTCGGAGACAGTGTCGGATTGAATCCGCTGGTTACACTGCTTTTGATTTATATTGGATATCGAATTGGTGGTGTGATCTGGATGATCCTTGCTGTTCCGGTTGGTATGGTCATTATAAATATGTGTCAGGCCGGTGCGTTTGATTATATTTTTGATGATATGAAGACGCTGATTATCGGAATCTTGAAATTAAGAGACGAAGAGTAGTGTAGTTAAGAAACAAGAAAGTAATTGAAAGGAGAAAATATATGAGCAATTATGATGTAATTATTATCGGTGCGAGGACCTGGGGAATCTTTTGCAGCTTAATGCCCAATCGATGGAAAGAAGATTAAGAGCTGTGTGAACTGCAAGACATGCGCGATTATGAGTGGATTCGGTGGAGCAGGAGCATTTTCAGATGGAAAATACAATATCACAAATAATTTTGGTGGAACATTGTATGAGTATATGGTAAAGAAAGGCAATTGAGCTTAATGAATTACGTGGACGATCTGTTCGTCATCAATATGTCCTTTGGTGGTGAGGGACCCAATTGTTTTACCTACATCAGGAACAAATTTAAGAAAATATGTATGCAGAATAAGTTAAAACTTTTGATGCATCTGTTCGACATTTTGAACTGATATTAACTACGTTGTTCTTGGAAAATATGTACAATGAGATGAAGGACCACATTGATTTTTATTTAATGTCATGTAGATGAGAATAGAAACGATTGACGGCTGTGTATTCATAAGGATGAAACTTTGCAGATGAATGTAAGAAAATGTATAGTTTCTGTGGAAGAAGCGGAAGCAAATGGATTGAAAATGTCTGTCAGAATCTTTATCCCAACCAAATCAAACAGAGTGGATATCGGAGTCCGTGTGGAACTTCCAGCAGTTATATTTTGCACATCTTACAGATGAGTTGTACGAAAGCAAGATTGTATACAGAACAGAGAAATTCGAAGATCTTGTAAGAACATTCTGTATGAATCCTAATGGAATCGTAGTTAATGAGAACACTAATGGTATTGTAACAGTTAACGGACACAGCTATGAAGGTGCTGAGAAGCAGACAGAGAACACCAACTTTGCGCTTCTTGTTGCAAAGCATTTTTCAGAGCCATTCAAGGACAGTAACGGATGCGGTGAAAGTATTGCACGCCTGTTTCAACATATGTTACCAGGTGGCGTTATTGTACAGCGCTTTGGCTTGAATGCGTCCGATCCCAAAAGGAAGAATGGCGAGATACGTTGTCACATCGGCACGTAACGAGACTGGCTGCGAAGAGAGAATGTTAGTGGATTAAACATACAGGATTTGTATGAGAATTGACATAGAATCATGTGAAAGAGAGGAACTGATGTTTTGGCTTGAATGCATCTCGCCCATCGCCAAAGGCGATTTAAAATGGCGAACTGATTATTACAGAGAGATTTCTGATGTTACATCTGCATTGACAGAAGTTGTGGATTATTTCAGAGATTCTTCTTGGTTATGTAGTCTGTGATATTACAAAACGATAGGAAGTGCGCTTATGGAACGGGAACGTATAACGAGAGAAGAGCTCATGGAGCGTCTGTTTCATGATGACTATGAGAATCTGAAAGGAAAGAAGCTTCGTATGACTCGTGTGCGCAAAAGGAAGGAAGTCTGCATGGCGCATATTATCAGTAGATCAGATGAGGTTATTTACCAGAATCTTGGGATTACATATTGGAACTCATGAAGGTGAGGATCACACAGGAGAGTCTATCGGACTTCTGCGTTTTACACCGTGGAAGCAGTTGTGGTTGCTGCAGATGTAGCATTCAAGAGCGCAGATGCTACGCATTTTGAAGGATTCGACCGGCGGATTGACATTGCGTACAGACAGCGGTGGAAGAAGGCGCAGTAAAACAGTCTTAAAAATGCAAGCATTTTACATCTTTTTTTGAAATTTTGCTTGGCTCTGAACAGTTACAAATTAAGAAAAATATCCCTCTTGAGATATTTCTGGAAGATGAAATATGCTATAATGATTATGTAGCAATCAGTTCGATCAACAGAATGACATCAGGAGGGATTTTTATGTTGTGGACAAGAAGTGAATTAAAGGGAAGAGCAAAGTTCCTGTTGAAACAGAATTATTGGTATTCTGTTCTTGCAGCATTGATTTATACGTTTCTTTTGGGAAATGGATTTACGTATTCTTATAATGTACTAAAAAAAAATAAGAATAGTGAGGTGGAAACTTCGATACAAGGTTTTCATCCGATCCTAATGTTTGGGATTGCAGCAACTGTAGCAGTTGTGGTTGTAATTTCATTTATGGTATATCTGGCTATTGTCTATTTCCTATGGAATCCAATGACTGTCGGCTGTTGTAAATTTTTCAAAAATGGAAGAGACGGAAGACAGGATGTGAAAGATATTTTCCGTATGGTAAGAGATTGCAATAAGACAGTACGTATGACGATGCTTCTGAAAACAATTTATCTTACATTGTGGTCACTGTTATTTATTGTTCCCAGTGTGATCAAAGGATATGAATATGCAATGGTACCGTATCTTCTGCTTGACCATCCGGAGATGAGCAGACAGGAGATTTTTGCGGAGAGCAAACGAATGATGATGGGGGAATAAATGGGATGCGTTTGTGCTGGATCTTTCCTTTATCGGCTGGCATTTGCTGGGGGCATGTACGTTTGGAATCTTAACTTTCCTTTATGTAAATCCGTATCAGTATTACACAGAGGCAGAGTTGTATCATGTGCTGAGAGATAGAATGTAAATATAGATTCATATTATGAAACTTAGAATAAAAAGTTCACGGCTGGTTGTATATGATCAGCTGTGAGCTTTTCTTTTGCAACAAAATCAAAATAGAAGACAACTCAATATTTTCTATTGACATTAAAAACCAATGTGATAAACTTGTTTATGCAGGAACTGTTCGCAAATGAACAATTCACTGGTAAACAGTTCCTGCGTGTGAAGATAGAAAGGAGGATTACAATTTTGTGTGAAGAACATTTTCATATCGGTCCACAGGTACATAAAATGGATCGTTCCATTTCAAAAATTACTTGAGGCGAGAGTAAAAGCGGAAGGGTTGGATGAAGTAACCCTTATGCATGGATGGATTTTTGCGTTATCTCTATGAACATCAGGATGCAGAGATTTATCAGAAAGACATAGAGAAGTGTTTCGGAATCTGCCGTTCGGGAGTAACGAATATCATTCAGGCTTTAGAGAAGAAAGGACTCGTCTGTCGTGCTTCGGTTGAGTGATGCAAGGTTGAAAAAGGTTATGCTGACAGAGGCAGGACGCGAAAGTCACGAAAAGCTTGGAGAGATTTTCAAGCGAATGGACGCAGAACTGGGCATCGATCATTGATGAAGGGGTTAATGCAGGAAATATGCAGTATATTTATAAAGTAGGTGGAATTATGATCGTTGCCGCCGCATTTTTAGGCCTGCTTGCCGGAATGGCAGGCGGACGGTTTGGAGCAAAGGCTTCTACAGGTTTGCAAAAATTTGAGAAAGGCAATGTTTGACCATATCCAGACATATTCGTTTGCAAATATCGATCATTTCAGTACAGGCAGGACTGGTAACCCGTATGACAACAGATGTGACGAATGTACAGAATGCATACATGATGACACTGCGTATGTTCACGCGTGCCCCTGCCAGTATGATCTGTGCCATGGTGATGGCATTTGCGATCAATGCAAGACTTGCAAGCATCTATCTTGTTGCAGTCATTATTCTTAGGTACGATCCTTTTTTCATTATCCGTCATGCAACGGCATATTTTCAGCAGGCATTTCGAAATATGATGACCTTGAATGCATCGGTTCAGGAAAATGTTTCTGCGATCCGTGTCGTAAAGGCATATGTAAGAGAAGAGCAAGAGACAAGTAAATTTCAAACGCAAGTAAGAATATTTATGATATTTTTGTAAAAGCAGAACGAAATGTTATTTTTGGAATGCACCGCTGATGATGACAACGGTTTATACCTGTATTATCCTGATTAGCTGGTTGGGAGCAAAAATGATCATAAGTAGTACGCTGACGACCGGAGAACTGATGAGTCTTCTTGCCTACTGCATGAATATTCTGATGAGCCTGATGATGCTCTCCATGGTATTTGTCATGATTTCCATGAGTACAGCCAGTATGCAGCGAATTTCAGAAGTACTGAATGAAGAGAGTGACCTTCATAATCCGGCAGATCCTGTCTTTGAAGTAAAGAGATGGAAGAATTACAATTTAAAAATGTAGAATTTGCTTATAAAAAGGACAGTGCAAAGAGCCGGTACTGACCGATGTGAATCTGAAGATCCGTTCAGGAGAGACCATCGGTTGATCGGGGGAACAGGAAGTGCAAAGACCAGTCTGGTCAACCTGGTCAGTCGTCTGTATGATGTGACAAAGGGAGAAGTTCTGGTCGGTGGCAGAAATGTCAAAAGAATATGACATGGAATCTCTGAGAAACCAAGTAGGTGTCTGTTGTACTTCAGAAAAATGTTCTTTTCCGGGAACGATTCTTAGACAATCTGCGGTGGGGAAATAAAAATGCCACAGATGAAGAGTGCATAGAAGGCGTGTAAACTGGCATGTGCAGATGAATTTATCGAGCGATTTCCCGGATAAATATGATACGCATATTGAACAGGGCGGAAACAATGTGTCCGGTGGTCAGAAGCAGAGGCTTTGTATCGCCAGAGCATTGCTGAAAAAGCCAAAAATCTTGATTTTGGATGACAGTACCAGTGCGGTAGATACCGCGACGGACGCTAAGATCCGGAGAGCATTCCGTGAAGAGATTCCGGATACGACGAAACTGATCATTGCACAGAGAATCTCTAGTGTACAGGATGCGGACCGTATTATCGTTATGGAAGACGGTAAGGTTCATGGATTCGGTACACATGATGAACTGCTTGCGTCAGATGAGATTTATCGCGAGGTGTATGAGTCTCAGACGCAGGGCGGCGGAGACTTTGATGAAAAGGCAGGTGAATAAAATGGCAGGAACAATGAGGAAAAAACTACCCGTGGAGCAAAGGGAAAAGTGGAAAAACCGGGAAAACTTTTTGTACGGCTGATGAAATATGTATTTAAAGATTACCCGTGGCAGTGTATTCTGGTTTTGTTCTGATCCTGACAGGAGTTATCGCAAATGTACAGGGGACGATGTTTACCAAAAATCTGATCGATGATTATATTACTCCGTTCCTTCTGACGGATTCACCGGATTTTGGACCTTTAGCCCAGGCAATCGGCAGGGTAGCGGTCTTTTTATGCAGTGGGTGTGATGGCAACCTATCTGTATAACCGGATCATGGTCAATGTGACGCAGGGAACTCTGAGGAATCTGAGAAATGAATTATTTGAACATATGGAAAAGCTGCCAATCAAATATTTTGATACGCATGCGCACGGCGATATTATGTCGATTTATACAAATGATATTGATACTCTGCGCCAGATGATCAGTCAGAGTATCCCGCAGATCATCAACAGTGCAATCACGATTGTCAGTGTATTTGTCAGTATGCTGATTCTGAATATCCCGCTGACGGTGGTTACGATGGTCATGGTGGCAGTCATGGTTTTATGCACGAAGGCATCAGCAGGCCGGAGCGGAAGATACTTCCTGGAACAGCAGGTGAATCTGGGAAAAGTCAATGGATTTATCGAGGAAATGATGAACGGGCAGAAAGTCGTTAAAGTTTTCTGTCATGAGGAAGAAAATAAAGCCGATTTCAAAAAGCTGAATGATGACTTGTTTGTCAGTGCGGATCGTGCCAATACTTTCTGCAATTTTTTAGGACCGATCAATGCACAGATCGGAAATATCAGTTATGTGATCTGTGCGATCGTCGGTGGAGGTTTGCATTGAACGGATGTCGGTGGATTTACATTTTGGGCGGTCTGGCAAGTTTCTCTTACATTTAATAAGAAGCTTCAGTATGCCAATCAACCAGATCAGTATGCAGATGAATGCAATTGTTATGGCAATGGCAGGTGCAGAAAGAATTTTCACGGCTGCTGGATGAAAAAGTGGAAGTGGATGAAGGTTATGTTACATTAGTTAATGCGAAAGAAGAGAATGGAAAACTGACAGAAAGTGAGAAACGTACCGGGCGCTGGGCATGGAAACATACACATCAGGCAGATGGTTCTGTTGATTATATTGAACTAAAAGGAAATGTTGTTTCGGATATAATGATGACAAAATCGTCCTTCATGATGTGAAGCTATATGCAGAACCGGGGCAGAAGATTGCTTTCGTAGGTTCAACAGGAGCCGGTAAGACAACAATTACAAATCTGATCAATCGTTTCTACGATATTCAGGATGGTAAAATCCCGCTATGACGGAATTAATATTAATAAAGATCAAAAAGGATGATCTTCGTCATTCACTCGGAATTGTTCTTCAGGATACACATTTGTTTACTGGTACAGTGAAAGATAATATTCGATTTGGAAAGCTGGATGCAACAGATGAAGAAATCATTGCAGCAGCCAAGCTTGCTAATGCAGATGGCTTTATCCGCAGACTTCCGGAAGGGTATGACACGGTGATCACCGGAGATGGAGCAAACTTAAGTCAGGGACAGCGACAGCTTCTTGCGATTGCCCGTGCGGCAGTAGCGATCCACCGGTATTGATTCTGGATGAGCAAGAACAAGTTCAATCGATACCCGCACAGAGCGTATTATCCAGGAAAGTATGGACCGGCTGATGCATGGGCGTACTACCTTTGTGATCGCACACCGTTTATCAACAGTTCGTAATTCTGACTGTATCATGGTACTTGAACAGGGAAGGATTATCGAGAGAGGTACACACGACCAGTTGATTGAAGAGAAAGGTAAGTATTATCAGCTGTATACAGGGAATGCAATATCAGCGTAGAAGAAAGTAGAGATAAAAAAGAACTGAACCCAGAGAATTAATGTCAATGGGTTCAGTTCTTTTTGAAATAGAAATCAACGTTCAGTAAAATCTAAAGCTTCATGTGCAAGTTTACGTTCAGCTTCCCCAGCAGAACGGTATTTCAAAAAGTAAATTCACTTCATTTTTTGTAAGAAGAATGTCGTTTTCACTATTTTCAATTTTAATACAGAAATAGTTTTTTACTTCAACTGATGATGGATTCTTTGCATTGCAATACTGAGTGATAAGCGAGTCGACAGAGGTGTGATAGATCCAGGATAGTTCAGCAAGAAGTTGAAGGTTTGGTTCACGTACGCCGGTTTCATAATTTGAATAAGCCTGATGAGTGATATGCAGCTTTTGCCGATCTGAGCCTGCGTGTAGTTATATTGCTTTCTCAAACGCCGTAGATTATCCGCAAGTTGAATATTTGCCATAGTTTCACCTCCGTTTCTATCATCCGTTAAGGTTCAAGGATGTCTTTTTCCTCAATGAGATATTCATAAGAAACGTCGAAGATCTCAGTTAGAGCTTTCAATTCTATGTCTGTAACGTAACGTTTGTTGGTTTCTATTCTTGTAATTACATTTTTGTCCATATCATATCCGCGCAATTGGAGTTTGTAAGCTAAAAGTCTCTGTGACATATGGCGTTGCCGACGAAGTTCAATGAGCCTTTTGCCGATCAGATTCTTCTCCGGTAGTAGGTGTTCGTTTTGGCATAGTTCTAATCCCTCCTGCAAATAGTGTGAACAGGTTTGTCTCTGTTTTTTGCACTTTTTAATGATTTTACATGGAATTGAGTAACCAAATGGTTGGAATAATGAGACAAATGGAAAATAATTGTATGATTTGTAATGATTGATCTCCGAAGATAGTGTATAATGTATTCCAAAGATATTTTAGAGAACTAGGAGAAAATACACCATGTATGAAATAATGACTGCCGATGAAGCAATCCGGCTGATTCGGGACGGAGACTGTATCTGTGTGAATTCATTTGTCGGAATAGAGAATCCAATTGAACTTCACGAAGCAATTTACAGAAGATACCAGAAGATGCAGTCCCCAACACATCTGACAATGATTTCCAGTGCCGGTTTTGGTGTCTGGGATGATGAACATAATGCAGAAGGATACATCAAAGAGGGTGCTGTGGACAAGCTTTTATCTGCGGGCATTTTGGAGCAATGCTCAGTACAAAGAAACTGGTTTTAGAAGACCGGTTTGAGGCGATACAATCTTCCTCTTGGATGCATTTCCATGCAATCCGTGCACAGGCCGAGGTCTCCCGGGTGCACTTTTCAAAGGTGGGTTTGGATATATTTGTGATCCAAGAAAAGAAGGGCCTGGAATTAACAGAATTTCAATGATGATTCACCGGTCAGGCATGTAGAAGTGGATGGAGAGGAGTTTCTTTTATTATAAGCTGCCGAAAATAACAATTGCACTGATTAAAGAACTGCAGCAGACCGTAAGGGAAATATTACTTTTGACGATATGTTTATGTCTGGTGATGCGCTGTCTATTTGCCAGGCAGTAAAAGCGAATCGCGGCAAGGTGATCGTACAGGTAGACCGCCTGGTGGACACCCCCCGTCACGACCACGAAATGCTATTATTCCGGGATGTCTGGTAGATGCGATCGTTGTGGCAGAACCGGAAGCAAGAAATGAAGCCTATACTAGCACTGACTGGAAGCTTTGAGATTCCATATGAAGAGTGGAACACATGGAGTGAGCGTTTAGATTCTGTCTCAGTGAAACAGTCAAAGAACAATACGGGTGGCAAATATCATCGGAAAACGTGCATCGAAGGAATTACGTGTAGATGATATTGTAAATATTGAATTGGCATTCCGGAGATGGTTTCACGCTATGCAAGAAAGAGTGGAATGCTTGATATGGTGATGACATTGACGGTTGAGTCCGGAGGAATCGGAGGATTTCCTGTTTCAGGAGAAGCATTTGAGCAAATGACGCGGCATCTGTCTATGATATGGCAAACCAGTTTGACCTTTTATGATAATGGTGGCCTCGATGTCTGCTTTATGGGCGCGCTTGAAGTGGATAAAGAAGGAAATGTGAATGCACACCGTGGACCGGGAGCGTTTGCCGGAATCGGAGGATTTGCGAATATCACAGCTAAGACACCAACCGTTGTATTCTGTTTCAGCTTTTACGGCAAAAGGACTGGAAGTTTCACAGAAAAAGGGGATTGTTGAAATTGAGAAGGAAGGTTCTATTTCAAAATTTGTATCGAGTCAAGAGTATCAGTTTT